>Ga0075163_10006506_pt1 | contig 15489 bp, 11 predicted proteins | sample JI1023141ADNA_FD_71478 | JGI IMG/M metagenome (GOLD analysis project Ga0075163, IMG submission 71478) | Wastewater effluent complex algal communities from Wisconsin, to seasonally profile nutrient transformation and Carbon sequestration -... | ecosystem: Engineered > WWTP > Effluent > Algae... | reverse complement strand
GTCTTCTTGCCGCGGGGCGACGCGTGAATCTCGATATCGCAATCGAGCGGCGCGTCGGGGTTCTCAAGCCGCAGATCGCACTCCCCGCCGCCAAAGAGCGTGAGAAAGATCTGGCGGAAGTTCTCGCGCACCTGTGAGAAGGTGGCCAGAAACAGTTCGCGCGCCGTGCTGTCGATTTCGCGAATGGCCTGATGCAGCGACTGCTTGGCGGCCACGAGGTCGTTGCGCTGACCCGTCAGGAATTCCAGACGCCGCTGTTCTTCCTCATGTTCTTCGATGGCCAGCGGGTTGACCGGGCCGAGCTCGTCGAGCGACTCGCGAAGCTGCGCCGCTTCCGACCGCAGCAGATCCGTTTCGAGATCAAGCTCCTCGAATCCGTTCAGCAGATCTTCCAGCGACCGGCGCCACTCGGTTTCCAACCGCTGACGAATGGCTTCGCGGCGGCCCGACAATTCCGTATGACGCAGCTGCGCCCCATGGAGTTGTTCGCCGAGGATGGTGCTCGTCCGACGGGCCTCGTCCAACTGTGCTTCGGCCGCATCGAGTGCCACTGTTGCGGCAGCCACGGCGCGTTCCGCATCGGCCAGCCGGCCATCCGCGTCGGACTGTGACTGCTGTTCCGTCTCCAACGCCGTTCGCCATCCGCCAAGCTGCTCCGCCAGATTCTGGTCGGCTTCCGACAGCGACGACAGTTCGTTGGCCAGCGATTCCATGCGTGCTGCGGCCGTGGAATCTTCTTCGAGCAAACGTTTTTCGCGGTCGATGGCGACGGACAGACGCGCCTGCGCCTGTGCCTGCGCCACCTGCCACGTGGCGCGCGCTTCACGTGACTGCTCCTGCTCACGTTCCGCTTCGCTCATCTCGGTGCGTGCTTCGGCGATTTGCGCGTCGGCTTCACCGGCCCGCGCGCCCATCGCTTCGGCCTGCGCCGCCAGCTGCGTCGCACGCGCGTCGAGTTCAGTCAAGCGCGCCACCAACCGTTCGGCCAACGCACTCGACTGCTGCAACTCGCGTTCGGCGCGCTCGCGGCGGCGGCCCACTTCCTTGTGCAACTCATCGGCGCGACGCGCTTCCTGCTGCGCACGATTGGACGCTTCCACGGCCACGTTTTGCGCACGTTCCGCTTCGCCAAGCGCCAGTCGCGCCGCTTCGGCGGCCATCGCGGCCGCCTCACGTGCGGCATCGGCGGTGGCCAGATCGGCTTCGAGTCGCGTCAGTTCGGCGCGCCGTTGCAGTGGACCGGGGCCCGAGACCGAACCCGGCAGAAACACGGCGCCGCGGTCGTCCACAAACGCTTCACCACCATCCACGGAGCGCACTTTGCCGAGCAGCGCACGCACCCAGCGCAGGGCAGGGCCACTCGCCTGCACGGAGGTCGCGAGCGCATCGGCATCCGCCGTCATCTCGCCCACCACATCGAGCGGCAGCAACAGCAGTGGTCCGGGCTGTGTCTCGGCGTGCCAGCGACGGACGGCGCGCGCGGCATCGGCATCGCGCACCACGATCGCGTGCATGGTGGCGCCAAGGTAGCGCTCTACCAGCTTGGCGGCTTCACCATCGGCGGTGACAAAGTCGGTGAGCGGGCCCAACACGGCGCCGTCGCCAAAGCGTTCCCGTTCGCGCAACAGCTTCGCCGCCGACGGTGCCAGACCCACGCGTTCGCGCTCGAGCGCTTCGAGCGCATTGCGCCGTCCTTCGAGTGCCGTGCGCGACTCGACCGCCGCCGCCAGTGCACTCCGTGATTCGGCATCGGCGGTGCGCGCCGTCACTGCCGTCAGTCGCGCGCCTTCCAGCGCCATCTGCGCATCGCGCGCATTGCCGTTGCAGACACTGACATGTTCGGCCGCAGCCAACAGTTCACGTTCCGCCGTGGCAAGTGCATCGGCAAGTTGCTGGCGTTCGATCTCGAGCGCTTCGCGACGTTGCTGGGTTTCCGCATGTTCGCGTGATGCACCGTCGCGATCGAGCTCGAGACGGCGCGCCTGGTCGCGATGTTCGCGGACCTGACGTTCCAACTGATCCAGCACCGCACGTGCGCGTTGCACCGCCTCGCGCGTGGTCTGTTCCTGCGCCACCTTCTCCGCGAGCGCTTCGCCCGCTTCAGCGAGTTCCCGCTCGAGCGTTGTGCGGTCGGTAGCCGCGCGCTCGCGGTCTTCGCGCAACCGTCGGCCAAAGGCTTCGTTCTCGCGACGTTCTTCTTCGGCGCGCTCACGACGCTGCATCGTGCTGCGCTGCCGCTCTTCGGCCACGGCGAGTTCACGCTCGAGTCGCTGCGTTTTCTCGCGCTGTTCCGCGGCCAGTCGCGCCAGCTCCACACGGCTGCCTTCGGCGGCGCCGCGCGCGCCATGGGCGGTTTCGCGCGCCGCTTCGGCGGTGCGAATCGCTTCGTCCGCGTCGGGCACGCCGGCCTTGAGTTCCACCAACCGCACATCGAGTGCGGCCAGTTCTTCGCGCCACGCGGCCATTTCGCGTGTGGCCAGCGACAGCTCCACCTGGTAGCGGCGCGACATCAGTTCGGCATGACGTTCGGCGCGGCGGCGCTGGCGCGACAACGACCGCACCTGGCTCTGCACTTCGCTGATCAGGTCGTCCAACCGCGCCAGGTCGACGGTCGTTTCTTCCAACCGTCGCTCGGCACTCCGCCGGCGGTCACGATACAGGCCGACACCGGCCGCTTCTTCAAACAACTCGCGCCGTTCGTCGGGGCGATCGGACAGCAGCGCGTCGATCATGCGGCTTTCGATCACCACACCCGAGTCGGCGCCGAGTCCCGTGCCGCGCACCAGATCCTGGATGTCGCGCAGACGACAGGGGGCGCGATTGAGCAGGTATTCACTCTCACCGGAACGCAGCAGGCGGCGCGTCAGCACCACTTCCTTGAACGGCACGGGGAGTTCGCCGTCGTTGTTCTCGAAGTGCAGTGATACTTCGGCCATGTTGACGGCCTTGCGCGCCGACGAGCCGTGGAAGATCACGTCCTCCATCTTCGCGCCGCGCATCGCACGGGCGCGCTGTTCGCCGAGCACCCATCGCACGGCATCGGACACGTTCGACTTGCCACTGCCATTGGGTCCGACGATGGCCGTGACCCCGCGTTCAAACAGGAACTCGGTGTGATCGGCAAACGCCTTGAACCCGTGTACTTCCAGCTTCGTCAACCGCACTAGAACGCTCTCCCTGTTCGATAAGCCAGCACCGGTGTAATCCCGAGTGCACGCAATGAGTCTGCCAACCGCTTCGCCTGGAACGGCGCCTGATACGCGCCCGTATACAACGTCGCGGTGCCATTCGTCTGCATCATGGCGTACGCCATGACGCCTTTGGTGTCATACGAGGTAATGCGATTCGATACGTTCGCCGCCGCGACGCCGCCTTCCAGCCGAAACGCAAACGGCACACTGGTGATGTTGCCGCCACTGATCAGCTGCGCGGCGCGCAGTTTGGACAGCAACATCTCGGCGCCTGCTTTGTCGGCGGATGCGCCGATGTAGACCTGAAACCATTCGGCGCCGTCGAGGATGACCGGGGCGACGGCGAGCGCGGGTTGCGCCTTCAGTCGTTCATCGGCAATCGCCTGCGCACGTGAATTGGCTGACGTGTAGAAGATCGCGTACTGCGCCGGGCTGACCGAATCGGCGGGGTTGGCGATGGGGAGCGGGGTGCTGTCGATGGCCGCCATCGGCGGGCCGCCGAGCAGCGCAGCACTGTCCGTCTTGATCGTCGTGTCCACCGGCTGCGTGGTATCCATCGGAGTCGGCTTGACCAGCATCGACGTCGTATCGGGTGCCGTCTTGGTGAACAAATCGGCGATGGGCGCTGGCAGACGCGTGACGATCTGCGGCCACATCGCGCCGATGGCCACGGCTACCGCACCCAACGCCACCACCACCGCGATCAATCGCATGCGGCGGTTGTCGTTGGTATCCACGGCCGCTTCGCGCGCGCGCGCCACCTTCTCGGCCGATTTGGGCGGCGTCGGTGTTTGCGGCTGCACGACGGGCGGCGCGGCCACGATGGGAATCCCTGCCGGCATCGGAAACCGCGTGTCGCCAACCGGCATCACGGCACCGACATACCCGGCAAGCTCCGCAAAGCCAGGCGTTCCTGGGACCGCAACGACCAGCAGCAGCGCGCCAACCTGATGAAATCCCGCGGCCAGACGACGCCAGCGGTCGTTGGCGTACACGGCTTCATGTGCGACCGGTTCCGTTCCACTCGGCATGAGGAAGACGGTGCCCGCCTCGTTCACCTGCCGCGCAATGCGATTGAGCGACACGCCGTAGAGAAAGCTGTCGGCGATGCCGTGCGGGTCGTCGCTGGAATTGAGCGCCTCGAGCGCCGGCGATTCGCCAATCAAGTCGGCGATCGCGACACGACGTTTCGCGCCTTGCGCGCGGGCCACACCGATGGCGAATGCGGCCGCAGCCGACGCGTCGGTTCCCGCAATGACCACGGCGCACAACTGATCGAGCAGCGGGGCGAGCCGCTGACCTTCACTGACCCAGGGATCAGGCTGCGACGCCGTCATATTGGTCACGGATTTCCCTCGAATACCCAGTAGCTCTGTCCCGAGGCGCGACCGATACGGTCGGCCTGTTCGCGCGTTGCGAACGGACCCATCACCACACGATACAACGTCGTGCCGTTTGGTGTGGATGTGGTGATGCGTGGTGCCCGGCCATCTACCCGGATCCGCGACGCAAGGTCACGCGCCTGCCGTTCGCTTTGCACTGCGGCAAACGACACCGTGAACACTTGCTGCGCCGAAAAGGCCGCCGAATCTGGTGGCGGGCCCACCGGAGGTCCACCCGGCGGCGGGCCGCCAACCGGCGGGCCGCCGATGGAATCCGGCGCGCGACGCAGGTCGGACGAGTCGCGAGGCGCCGATGTACGGAACTGCACCGGTTTATCCAGTCCGGCCGCGCGCGGACGGAATCCGTTCCATCGCAGACCGTACCACAGATCTTTGGCACCGCCGGCAATCACCCGGCCGTCCGCCAGCGTGGCCGGGTGAGCCAGCACCACGTCGTCGCCACGCGCCGTCGCAATCGTCCCATCCGCCAGCACGAGTGGAAGATCGCTCCGCCACGCACTGCGGACCGCCCCCAGCAGCTCGTCGTCAGCCAGACTGACCACGAACACCGAGTCGCCCGCGCCACGCGCCAGCAGCACTCGTCCCAGAGGGTCCATGCGCAACTGTCGCGGCATGGACGGCAACTTCACCTTGCCCGACACGCGCTCCTCAAACCGATCGACAATGCGCACCGATCGGTCGTCGTCGAGCGCCACGAACAGGCGGTCCCCAGACGGCGTCGCCGTGATCGACACGATGGGATCGCCCAGATCGATATTGAGCGCCGGCTGCATGTCGCGTGTTTGCACCGCGATGACCGATTCGTGCGCACCAAAGTACACGCGGTCGCCCACACTCCCCGCCGTCGCCGCAATCATGCGGGCGTTTTCGGCGGCCGTGCCGCCCACGGACAGTGTGAGCGTGTCCACGATCTCGAGACTTGGCGGACGGATCCGCCACACGATCACCTTGGAGCCCGACGCACCGGCCGCAATCAGTCCGCCATCCGCCTGCGAAAAGAGCGCCGACGCGGGCAGTGGTGGTGCGAACTTCCAGTCGCCGCCGCTCGGGGTGTAGCGCGTGATCTCCCCGGCCGGTGTCAGCGCGTAGATCGCCGCGCCATCGAACGACGCCACGGCTCGCAGCGCCGAATCGCGACTCGTGCTGATCGTGCCCAGTCGCAGATCGACCCGCACCGGACCGGCATGGGAGTCGAGCGCGGCGAGATATCCGTCCTCGGCACCAAACGCGACGATTGCGTCGATCGCCGGGGCCTTGTTCACCGATCGCCAGAGCGCGGAATCAAGTTGCGGATAGGCGAACGCCGACACGAACCCGCCGGTGCGCGAAACGCGCAGGACAACGGGGTCCGGACCACCGGGAATGCTGGGAGTGGCGCCTGCTCCGGAGGGGCGGGACGAGCGATCAGCACAGCCGCACGCGAGAGCCAGGAGCGCCGACGCGAGAAGCGTGCGCACCGGGGTAAGCTACCCGCACGAGAGTGGGGCGGGGAGGGGGGACTTTGCCGACCTCACGGTTTCCGCCGACTGTGACGCGCGTCATATTGGGCACAGCCTTCCGATCCCATGCCAGACTCGAATCCCGTTTCCCTGACCGAGCTGTTGGCTGCTGCGCAGCGGGGCGACCCGGAGGCGCAGGAGGAGGCGGCGCGCGTGGTCTACGCCGAGCTGCACTCCCTGGCCGATGCCTACCTCCGGCGAGAGCGCGACGATCACACGTTGCAGGCCACCGCGCTGGTCAACGAGGCCTACCTCCGGCTGCTTGGGCAGGACTCTCCCTGGCAGAACCGTACCCACTTTTTCGGGATCGCGGCCACCATCATGCGCCGCATCCTGGTCGATCACGCCCGTCGCGCGACGGCGAGCCGCCGCGATCGTGCCCTCGTCATCTCACTCGACCACGAAGACAGCTCCGGTGCCCGGGCGGAAGCGGCGCCCGATCCGGTGCTCGACGTGCTTGGCGTCCACGAAGCGCTTGCTCAGCTCGAGCAGCTGGACCCGAGGCAGGCGCGGGTGGTCGAGCTCAAGTTTTTTGTGGGGTTGTCCATCGATGAGATCGCCCAGGTGGTGGGGATTTCTCCCGCCACCGTCACGCGCGAATGGGCGATGGCCCGCGTATGGCTACATGCCCGCCTGAGCGACCGATAGCCGGTGCGTCGCGTGCGTCCAGCCTTGGGTGACGCATCCGCTCGCGTTGCTGCGCGTGTAACAGCATGCCCATCGCCTCGCCCACGTCTCCGAGTGCGTCAGTGAAACGCCCGGTCGCATGAGCGCCGGTCCTTCGCCCAACGCCTCGCCGATTCGCGCGGGCGACACGCCGCCGGCCGGCGCCGTCGGCCCGGATTCCGGCCCGAATGGCGGCGGCGAACTCGGCACCGATGAGTGGCGGCAAGTCAAAGCGATCTGGTTTGCCGTCCAGGACGGAGCGCCCGATGAGCGCCGACGACGGCTCGATGATCCGTCGCTTCCGCTACGTGTTCGTGAACAGGTGGAGCGCTTGCTCCAGATGGCGCCGCACGTCGGCACTCGATTTGACGAGCCGGCGCATCTGTCGCTTGGGCTCGATCGAGACACGCCCGATGCTCCCACGGAGCCCACGCCGGTGGGGCAGCGATTGGGGCCGCCTTGATGGATCGTGCGGCCATCGTTGTCACCGCCTGCTCATCATGATGCTACGACACTCGACCGGCGTCAGTAACTCGCGCCAAACCACCACGTGCCGAAGCCCTTCTGTCCCGGGCGGCTGACCGGGACCGCCCAGTCCCACCGCACGATGGCAATGTTGAACAGGTTGAGTCGGAAGCCAAACCCGTAGCTCTGCAGCAGCGCACGCTGCTTGCTGAAGTCGTAGTCGGCCGGACGTTTGGCCACCAGCGTCTGTCCGCCAGTCCACGCGAAACCGGCGTCGTAGAAGAACAGACCATCCAGCGGCGGGAATCCGATGTTGCCCGGCAGTTTGCGAATGACCGGGAAGCGCAGCTCCGCGTTGGCAAAGGCGATGCGACTGCCGATCGTTTCCGACGTGGTGCACTGCGAGTCGGTGGATCCTCCGAGCAATCCGCCGCACGTGCTGATGTCATCGCGGTTGTAGCCGCGGATGAAATCGGGACGTCCGATCCACTTGGGGAACACGTCTTCATCGCGACCCGCCGTGATGCTGCCGAAGACGCGCGTGGCGATGGTGACGTAGTTGAAAATCAGTGGCGTGTAGTGACGCACATCCACTGAGTACTCGTTCCATTGCCACGTGCCAAAGCTGGGCTCGAACTGCAGACGTGCCCGTGTGCCTGAAATCGGTCCGGTGTAGCCGAACAAGGTATTGTCGGTTACCCACGCCACCGACGGCGCTACCGTGTTGACCGAAGCGATGTTGCGCGACGGACCACGCTGATAGCCGCTACCTACCAACCCGCCCGCCGTTTCATACACATCCTGATACAGCGAGAAGATCTGCTGGTCGATGTTCTGGAATTTCCCGCCCAACTCAAATCGCGTGAAGCGATTGAGCGGGTAGAGTGCGTAGTAGAACACCTCGCGCAACACCAATCGGTAGTAGTCCTGTGAAAGGCGCGCGGTGCCTGCTCCCGTCTCCTGAAACGAACTGTTCGCAAAGAGATAGATCGGCGTCTGCGACACACCCGTGGTGAACTGCAGACGACGCGCCAGACTCGTATACACCGCAAACACCTGGGCATCGCTCAACTGCCCGTTGATGGCCGCCGAGAGCGCGAGTCGATGATCACCCAACAGATCGCTCAACACGATGGTTGTGCCACCAAACGTGCCCTGACCAAACCCACCCTGCTGATACCCGATCGACGGCTGCGCCACGTACTCAGGCGAGAAGCGCACCTTGTAGCGCGAATCGCGGAATCGGGTGGTGTCCGGCAGGTTGAAGTCGAAACTGTCCATCAGTGCGCGCACGCTGATGGTTTCGCTGGTCCGCAACACCGTCGACGTCGGCAGGTTGTCGGACAGTCGCGCGTTGTTGTTTTGCGGACGATAGAACGACGCGCGTGCCTTGCTGGTGTCGCGAACACTCGCCGACTTGAGGTGGGCGATGGGATCGACCGGCACAACCGGCGTCACCACCGCACCAGTACCGGGCGCACCCGGCGCTCCTGGCGCTCCCGCTGTGCCCGGCGCACCTGGCACGCCACCGGCCACGACCACGGCTTCACGGAACGGCTCTTTCTTGAGTGCCCGCGGATTCTTGAGCTTCCAGATCGCGTGTTCACCCTTTTCGTAGTACACGAACGCCATCACGTCGGCGCCGCGCGCCCACGAAATGGCCGGCGAAATTTCAGCCGTCGCGTTGATAGCGCCGAGCACATTCGTCAGTTGGTACTGTTCCTTGGTGGTGAAATCGTACAGGAACAGATTCGAGATGCCCGTGCGATCCGACAGATACGCCACCGACTGACCATCCGGCGACCACTGCGGATTGATGTTGAGGCCACCCTGATTGGGCAGCACGGTCACGTTGCCCGTCGCCACGTCGGCGATCGCGATGCGCATCTTGCCGATCTTGAGAATGCCAAAATCGGTTTCGTCGCCACGATCACTCGCAAAGGCGATCGACTTGCCGTCCGGTGACCACTGCGGCTGCAGATCGCCGTACGCGTCTTTCGTCAGCTGCTGATAGCCCGGCTTGTCGAGCGACACGATGTACAGGTCGCTCATGCCCTGGCGCATGCCGCTGAAGACGAGGCTTCGGCCATCGGGCGAGAAGCTCGGACTCAACACCTGATCGAGCGGCAGGTCAAACCGTTTGACCGTCTTTCTCGATTTGACGTCGAGCAGATACAACACGTCGCGCCCACCGCGCTGGCCGGTGAAGGCGAGCAGCTTGCCATCGGGCGAAAACGACGGCTGCGAATAGATGAACCGCAGCTGCTCGAAATCGGGGTTGGTGGTGGTGCGCACGAGACGCGCCAGACGCTTGCCCGTCTCGGCGTCGGCCAGGTACATGTCGGGGAACACTTCGCCGCGCAGCAGACTGCCGTAGGCGATGTACGTGATGTACTTGCCGTCGTTGGAGAGGGCAGGGGCCACGAACAGGCTCGCAATGCTGTTGGAGCGGCGCTGCGACAACAACGGCTCGGCGAACGAGCGCGGACGATCGAGCGAGGCGACCACCGGGAGATACTTGGAGGACATCGCCTGCTTCCACTCGTTGCTGAGATCGTCGAGCGACATGCCGATCTCGCGGCGGAACGCACGGTCGATCCCGAGTGACGGCACGGCGTTCATCACTTCGCCGATCACCTCATCACCCCAGCGCGAGCCCACGTACTGCCACACCGAGAGTCCGTAGCGGTACGGGAAGTACTTGTCCGGGCGCTCCATCATCTGCTGAATGCTGGGCAGCGTGCCGTTCACGACGGCATCACGCACCCACGCATCGGTCCAGGGGTGTTTGTCGCCGATCGAGAAGTACTCGGCCAACCCTTCCATGAACCAGAGCGGCGGATTGACCTGCGCGAGATTCTGCAGACCAGCGCCGGCGCGACCGCGCGAGAAGATGTCAAACTGGAACACGTGCACCATTTCGTGCTGCAGCACGTGTTCAAAACTGCCCCAGTCGCCGGTGAAGAACTGCGCCATACGCTGACGCAGCGGGTCGGTCACACCACCGGTGCCTTCGCCGAGGTCGCCAAAGACGTTGCTCTGCGCGAAGTCGCCGGTGGATCCGAACAGCAGGATCGGCTTCTTCTCGCGGAACTGGTGCGACATGAGCCGGGACAGGCGCGCGTACGAGCGCTCGGCCATGCGTGCCGCATCGGGCGCGACATCGGCGATCTCCGGGTAGTAGTGCACCAAGAAGTGTTCGGTCTCGATCACTTTCCAGCGCAGTCGATCGTACTGCACCTGGTTCTGACCGAAATAGCCCTGGGCGTGCACGGGCGAGGCACCGATGCTGAGCAGCACCAGTCCCGTCAGCCCTGCAGCCAGCCGAGCGCCCCAGCGGGCGAAGCGTCCTGCGGTCGAGATCACCGGACTCCCCCAGATAGAGCCCACGAACTGCTCCGGCCGGTTATCGGGCGGCGCGAGACGCCGCAGATGCGGCGCCGGAGAGTTCGGGACGTGAAGAACCTTCGACAAACGGAACGGACTTGGCATCGCCCCACAAACGCTCGAGCTGGTAGAACTGCCGCAACGTGGGGTGAAAAACGTGAATCACACAGTCGGTATAGTCGAGCACGGCCCAGCGGCCCTGCGTCAGACCTTCCGTCAAGGTAGTAGACACGCCAGTCGCCTTTAGCCCTGCCTGTATGTGTTCGGCGACCGATCGGACGTGTGTATCGGAGGTCCCACTGGCGATAACAAAGAAGTCCGTCATTTCCGTCACTCCGCGCAGGTCCAGAACGACGATGTCGTTGGCCTTGAGTTCGGCGGCGAGTTCAGCCGCGCGGAATGCGATGGGTTCGCCAGGTGTGGCGCGTCGTTCAGTCATCGAGTTCATGAATGGGGAAGTCCAGCGTACGGGTCCCGCCAGGACGGTTCATCCGAGGCGGTACCCACGCTGTTCCTGAAGGTTGCTTGGCAAACCGCGTGCCGGACAGGGGGGACGACAAACGGGGGTGCCGCGGACGGCACCCCCGGTCGCGCTCACCCGCAGGCGAGCAACAGGCAGTGGAGCCTTACTGCTTGATCACCCACACCTTGATTTCGGGCTTCACATCGGCGTGCAGACGAATGCCGACGCGATAGACGCCCAGCGCCTTGATCGGCTCGTTGAGCTCGATCTGCCGCTTTTCGATCTTGTAGCCCTGCGCTTCGAGCTGGTGGGCGATGTCGGCCGTGGTGACGGAACCGAACAGCTTGCCCTCTTCACCAACACGCGCGGCGAAGGTCACGGAGACCTCACCCAGCTTGTCGGCGATGGTCTGAGCAGCCGCGATCCGCTCGTTCTCGAGCGCTTCGAGGCGGCTCTTTTCCAGCGAAATGCGCTTGCGATTGCCTTCGGTGGCGGCAAACGCGAAGCCGCGGGGAATCAGGTAATTGCGCGCGAAGCCCGGCGACACCGTGACGATGTCACCCGGATGCCCCAGCTTGTCGACGGCGTTGCGAAGAATGACTTCCATGAGAAACTCCGGGTCAGCGGAGCGAACCGGTCCGGCGCGCATCGGCACCGGCGCGGAAATCGCGCCAAGTATCGCCTAATCCCAATCCGAACGTGACCGCCAGCACCAGTGCCAGCACAACGATCGGACCGAGAAGCGGAACAAGGATCACCAGCCCAAGTGGCACGAACGCCGCCACCCGATCGGGGATCCACCACGACAGCACGCCAGCGCCTCGCAGCGCATACAGTGTGCCGAAAAAACACATCAGGTTGGCGCCCAACACTCGCCACTCGGCGAGCGTCGGCAGCAGCAACACCGTTGCTCCCACCACCAACCCCCACACCAACTGATCGTTGAACCGCAGATTGCGCAGCGCTCCCAACGGAGGGCCGATCCGCACTCGCGACAACCGATGATACGCCGCCCAGCCCAGACCAAGCGCCAACAACGTTTCAAGACCGAGGAGCGCCGGCGCCAGCAGCAGCAGTGGTCCGTGAGTACCCAGACTTCCCGCGCCCGTCGCACCGACATCACCCAGTGACCCGAGTGTCGTCGCCAGTCGATCGGCCCGCTCCGCTGCCGCAGGCATCCGTTGTGCAAACGTCTGCCACGCAACGGACTCGGTCCGATCATGCCACCGGTCGAGCGATTCCTGCACCCGCCGCTGATACTCGAGGCTGAACATCCGTGTCGCGGCGTCGAACGTGCCGGTGCTGCCGGAACGCATCGACCATCCGCCCACTGTGACGAGCGCCGCGACAGCCGTGGCCGCCATGGCACGCATCAACAACGGTTTGGATCGTGTGGTAAGGCAGATCAGTCCGAAGGCGGCGCCCACACTCAGGGTCCATCCTCGGGCAAACGCGCCGTACCCGTTGAGCGGGAGCGGCAGCTTCCACACCACCCACGACGCCATCGCCAACCAGAGGAGCGTGACGGACAACCGTCCGCCAGCCCACCAGCCCACCACGGTGCAGGCGGTGATTGCCACCAGCACCAGCAAGGCGAACTGCTCGACCGGCAACAGCAACCGGACCGTTCCGCCAAGGAGGGCCAGTGCCGGCGTCCATCGCGGCGCCGCCGTCACTGCCACCATCAGCGCGAGCGCGATGACGAACCAGCGCCATCCCCGCTCTTGCGGAGCCGTCGCGGCGGAGTCCGGCGCGACCGCTCCGGTCATATCAGCCCGTCTGCCCCTTCACGTACGGCAACAACGCGAGGTACCGCGCCTTCTTCACAGCCTTGGAGAGCTGACGCTGGTGACGCGCGTCGACACCGCTCAACCGGCTCGGCAGGATCTTGCCGTAGTCGGTGATGAAGCGGGCGAGGAGACGGTCGTCCTTGTAATCGACGTAGCGGATGCCTGCTTCGGTGATCGGGCAGGGCTTCTTCTGTCGGCGCATCAGTTATTCCTCGTCGTCGTCGTCATCGTCAGACAAGCGGCGGCGCGAAGCCAATTCTTCGTCGCTCAGCTTGGGCGCACCGAGCTCATGCTCGTGCAGCGTGATCAGGTAGCGGATGACCGTGTCATCCAGCTTGAGCGCGCGTTCGAACTCGGGCAGCACCTTGGGTTCGATCGTGAAATGCGCGATCACGTAGTAGCCGTTCTCATGGCGACCGATCTTGTACGCCAGAGCGCGACGGCCCCAGTGCTCGTACTCGATGGGGTCGGTCACACCGAGCAACGCATGCAGCTTGTCGAGCTTTTCCGCGATGGCTGCGTCTTCGAGTGCTGTTTCGAAGATGTACACAGCTTCGTAACGCCGCGTCGGATTGCGGCGGATCTTGAGTTTTGCCACTCGGCGATGTCTCCCTATGGACAAGAGTGCCCCCCGCAGTGCCGGTCCGCAGGAGGAGGGTGGGGGGCGTGACCGCCCCGTAGAGCCTTAAAGGTTACCCAATCCCAATGAAACTGACAACCCACAACTCCAACTGAAAACCCAGAACTCAGCCGTTGTCCGACAACTGACAAACTGACAACTCGGCGCTCCGGCTGGCCTGGCGAGGGGGTCTTCGGTCAGTTGAGTCAGTCCAAGTTTGTCAGTCCTCAGCCAACGGCTGAGTTCTGGGTCTTCAGTCTGAGTTCTGGGTCTTCAGTCTCAGTTCGGGGTCTTCAGTCGGGTAGTCAGATCTCAAGTCTCAGGTCTGAGGTGAGCCCCCTCGCCAACCTCTCCACTCAATTCGGCGCCCTCGTCCCCACCCCCCCGTAACTCCGCCCCGCGCCGATCACCGGGCCATTCACCCCCACCCCGTAGTCGTTGTTGATCGCGGCGATCATCTGCCGGATGCTCCCCGGGAACGGCTCCGGTCGTCCGTTCTGCCCGAACGGGTCCGTGTACCACACGGTCGGTCCGCCGGCGTTGGCGATCACGTTGTCGTTGATGTCCACCTGGCGGCGGGCCCCATTGAACCCCGATCGCGGGTCGTCAAACGGGACGCTCAGTAGTGAGCCGTCCACCGTCGTCGTCAGACCGGCGCATTCGTTGCCGCGGGCGCGGCGGTCCCCGATCGTCATCGCGCACAGGGCGACCGGGCGGCCAACCACACCAGGAGCCGCGGGGTCGAAAAACCGGCTGGGCCGGAACACCTGAAAATACGGGTTGAAGCTGGCCAGTCGGTGGCCGTCGGCGCGGCGGATTTCGTTGTGGGTCTCCCAGCTTTCGTGCAGACTGCCGAAATCCGACTGCTGACCGGCGCCCACCAGGATGCGCGAGAGGATGCAATTCGCGTCCGGGATGCGACGATGGCCGCCGCCGTGGGGGGCATTGGCCGGTGTCGCCGTGCCCGCCTGAATGGTGCCGCCGCAACTGCTCACGAACTCGCCCGGCCGGCCGATCGCGCTCAATAGCGTCACATGCATCGAGGTGCGATCGGAGCACTCGATGTGATAGTTGAGCTCATGCAAGTTGTTGGTGAAGGCGTCTTTGGAGTGTGTACCCTGATGCAGTTTCACCAGCACGTCGCAGCTCACTTCGAGCGCCGCCCCCGCGTTGCCGCCCGGGCGAATCTTGAGGTCGTTCTCCCACTCGATCTTGTGCCCGACATGATCCTCGTGGCGCGCCATGCCCAGGTTGGCGGCGTCCAGACGTTCGTTGGCGTAGCCAAACGGCAGGTCGCCCACCGTGCGATACAGCCGGGAGCCGCGTGGATCGCGACCGTGTTCGTGCCCGAAGCTGCACCCCGAGACGGGGTCGGTAGGCGGATGCCACGTCGGGTACTTCTTCCCGTCCGGCCCGAGCGTCGCGTACCGGTTGTGCACCTCGGCCGAGCACAACTCGGTCGAGGTCGGCGTCCAGATCCCGAACGCGCGTGCCGCTGGCGCCGCCGCGATGGCTTCGGGTGAAACGGCCATCGGAGTCTCCGAGCCGCAGCCGGCCGCGAAGAACAGCGCGCCCGACACGCCACAGACCATCGTCATCCGCGTCAAGGTTTGTCTCCATGCTCTTCGCGTCAGCGCCGAGCGGTTATTGGTCGGCACGTCCGTCATCGCGGCGACCGCCGCGTCGTGGTGCGTGTGCATCAGCGAAACCACGAGAGCGCCACCGACGTGCGCAGCAGACCGAGTCGCGCGTTGTCCGTCACAGCGTTGCCCGTACGATCGCTGGTCAGTTTGCCGCCCGTGGTCGTGACCGCCGCGACCGTGGGCGTCACGGTCATGCCGGCGACATGCCAGTCCACGCCTGCTGCGAGTGACAACGACGCCGATCGCGTGAGGAACGCGACATCGCCGTCGTTGACTTCAAAACTCGCCACACCAACGCCGCCCTGCAGAAATACCGGAGCATGTGAGAACGGATACGATCGTCCGATGAGATGGGTGCCGCGC
>Ga0075163_10006505_pt1 | contig 15490 bp, 18 predicted proteins | sample JI1023141ADNA_FD_71478 | JGI IMG/M metagenome (GOLD analysis project Ga0075163, IMG submission 71478) | Wastewater effluent complex algal communities from Wisconsin, to seasonally profile nutrient transformation and Carbon sequestration -... | ecosystem: Engineered > WWTP > Effluent > Algae... | reverse complement strand
ATTGTGTCGAAATAAGGATCATCAATGATTGCCTTACGACCAATCTGGTTCGAAGCATCATGATGCAACTCAGGGGAATCTGGAAGCTGATCAGCTGTCATTCCCATGACTTCAGTTGGAGCACCGACTCCGTCTGCTTTGAGCAGCTCGTCGATTTCTCCACGGAGTTTACCTTTTATCCAATTGTCGAAAACACCCATGTTAACTCCTTAGAAGGACCAGAGAAACCCACCAGAACCACCGCCATCCATATCATCAGAGCTTTCAAGCTCAGACGGTCTACCGATTTTACCAAGTTTCGAAAGATCCTGATCGTTATCGTTTACTGCGATACCCTTAGCCTGTGCAAACTCTGCAGCAGTTGGAGTACGGCTAAAATTACCATTATTATCTGTGACTCCACTAAGGGAATCGAAAGCTAAACCGCTGCCCATGACGATTTGCGATTTACCAAACAAGATAGTGAGCATGTAACGCAATGCATCGATCCAGTGATCGTGAGACTTTTCAAAGTCTTCAGTTATGTTACCCGCGACATCAGACTTGTAGTGATATAAGCTCATCTCGTTGATCAGTGGACCGCAAGTCTCTTTAGCAAAGAAGAGTTTAGGTTCAGTTTCACCTGGAACCTTCAAGAACTTCTTAATAACCTGCACACCGGTGTTGATTTCACCTTTGTCTGGGTTGTTAGCTACTGGAAGACCTGATTTCTTCATCTCTTGGACCGCACCTTGATCGGCCTGGTCAGGAGCATAGAGTTGACAGCGATACATTGAATGATATTTTGTCTTCAAATGATGTATCCATGTTGGTTGACTGATCTGAGTCATACCATCAGTACGGACTACATATATGTTCTCACGCTTATCTACGAAGAAGTAAACAACTGTGTTCGGGTTTGTGAAACCCCAGTCGATACCGGCATAACAAGGGAGATTCATCTCGTGACATTTTTTGACGAATAGATCGTGAGTACATTCACCTGGAAACTCTTTACCAGTGAGGATATTCCACAATTGGTTCCAGTCTTTAGTGTGAAGTTTCTCTTCGAACTCTTTGAACACGATACCTTCAACGGAAGGTTTCAGGTTCATAAGCTGAGCGAGCGCCCAATCTGGACCTTCACCACGAACCTTTTGAGCGAGTTCGTCTAGAGATTTCAACATTGGTGACTTAGAGGTTTGTTTCTTAGCATCTGTTAAACAGATAGAGAATAGCGGACACTTAACGCAGCCTTCAAGTCCTTCGTGCATGACGAATTCTTTGCGCTTGCTTTTTTCTTTCTTGTCGTAGTCTTCTTGCGTAAGAACTTCCATCTTTTCCTGGTTAACCCAGAGATTGACTTTCTTAGTTCCAGAGCGACTATCTGGACATTGCTCGGTGAATTCAAAAGCAGTCCAACGACGAACAGTACGGCCTTCTGCTTCTGCGTTCTCAATTTGCTTATTCATCAAACCATAGCGAGACTTACGAGTAGAGATACCTACACGTAGAGCTGGACGTCCACCTTTGGAGTCGAGCATGCCTGTGATCTCTTTAAAGGCTTTAACACCTTCACCGGTAACCGTATCAATCTCATCCACAACAACAAGAGGAACGTGGGGACCGTTACAGGCTTTTAATGTACATGGGATAACCTCGAGTGTTATCTTTTCACCACCGATGTTGAAGACGGACTTCGACATGTTGGCCTTCTCAAGAATCCTCTGTTCTTCAGGGATATCAGGAGGCATTACGAGTGGCTTGAGTTTTCGGTTATAGAGGAAGTTCTTCTGATATGCGTAACAGCGGTCAGCCTGGTTCTGGATAGCACCGACGTGAACAACCTCACGTGAGTCATGGAACATAACCATGAGTTCAGCGATAGCCATACCAAGCGTCTTACCAGAACCTCGACCCGCAACGAACAAGAGCTCTTGGATCTTCTCTGGGTTTTGACGCATAACGCAGATCTTGTAAACCTCATAGATAACGTCTAGAGGATTGGTATCTGAGTATCTGGAAACGGTAATATCTGGCAACTCAAGTGCCAGAAAGTATTTAATCCACGCCTTAACCTCATCTCGGTTCTTGCATGGAGTTAATAGAAGTTTACGTTCCTTCTCTTTAGTAAGAGTCTTTGGAACGTTAGACTTTTTCTTAGTTTTTGGAGCTGCAGTACTCATTATTTCCCGCTATCAGTGAAGCTAGCTATGGTGATTTCCTCTTCTTCGTCATCTTCCTCTTCGACTGTCGCAAGTTTCCTCTTCCCAGCATTAGGAGATGGGGTGAGGGCATTGAACATCGGGGAAGCTTCTTTCTTCTTATCTGATCCACCACCGGTAGCACCAGAGACGATCTTATAGAGTGTCTCAACGGTGTCCTTGTATTCCTTGATAGAACCAATGCGCATCTCAGGTTTCGGATTGTTAACCGGATCCTGGACGTATTTAGCCATTGTGGTAAGGTGCTCAGCATTAGAGACCGAAAGCATAGCAGTAAGGAAATCAACTTGTTCTAAAACAGACTTAACAACCTTAGCACGAACTCGGTCCTGAAGGGAATGCATCATTTTGTCACGGTCGTGAGCCCAACCTTTTAGAGAGGCGGTTAGGGCTATTTGACCTAGGGGGTATTGGGGGAATTGCTGGGCGATCTTGGAGAGGGACTCGCCTAGAAGATATAATTCGAAAAGTTTAGCGGCATCAAGTTCATTGAGTGCCCCAGCGGTCTTGTGCTTACGCAGCCACTTAGTGGCCAATTTAGCTTCTTCTTCGCTAAGACCGTATTTTTCAACATCTGTTAGGTTTTTCTTTAAAGCCACCGTGCACCTCACTCCAGGTTCCATTATACCTGATGGTGGCTATGATCTGCCTAATGCGCACCTCAGAGATACCTTTATACTCAGATATCTCAGAAAGGGATAGACCTACCATTAAACAGAAGATGATGGTGCGCTCGAGCTCTGAGAAGGAGTCGAGTATAGAGTTCATTCGAGTTGAGTCTTGGAAGACAGTCCAGGTGGCCTGGCGGATGGATTCGTGGTCGGCGTAGGTATTCAGGGATATTTTTGGAGAAAGTGGGTTACCAGACAGGTAGTCAACCCACATATCTTGTCTTTGATCTTCGTCATCAGTCAGACGGTTTATCGTCTCGCTGATCTGTTTGTGGTCCATTTTTAGCTCCAATAGCTTCTTCGTACTTAGCGAAGTCTACCAGAGTTACCTCAGTTTTCCATTTAGGACCCAGGTAATCTAATACAAACTTAGCTAATACTGATTGGAGATCTAGTGAGCCCTGTTTCTTAAGAAGCCTCTTAAATCTCCACATTCCGATTAAGTCTGTGCGAGTGAGAAGCTGATTGTAGAGTTCTACATCCTTGATCAAGCTGCCAGGAACATACACAACGTAAGTTACTTTATAGTCTTGAGGAAAGATGTCTAGTTCAACTGCTTGCACTTCTTTGTGAGCAATGGATCCACAGAAAAAGAGCTGGTTCTTTACACCATCTGTTATCAGACCGTTATTGATAAGCCATCGCTGGATATCTACGTGTTCTGAGAGTTCTTTATTATCCATGTCCGCTCCTAAGTGCGCCACTCAACTTAATTATACCAGGGCCTAAGCCTTGCTATTAAGTTCGAGAGCTAGTTAAAATTTCTAGTGCTTTAGTTCGTAATTCTTCTCTATCTATGGTACCCGAGTATACCTTGGTTGCATATTCTGATATAATGTGCTCCATAGAGAGAGCCTTGATCTTCACTGTACGTTTTTCTTTATCGGTGAAATGAGGTTTAACCTTTACATCTTTCCCCAGAATCAATTGCTTAGATCGCTTTGAATCTAAGTAACTCACTATCTCCGCTCTTGGTCCAGTAATTTCCACAACCCAATGATCATCGCTATTAAGCAACTCTGTTAGCTCTGCATGCATGTGCTCAATGTTGTAGCTAGGTGTGATTTCAAATTTCATTCCTCTCCACATTGGTAGAGGGCATTGAATGAATTGTTGTTCGTACGTAGCAGTGTCGAACAACATCAAACCTTTAATTTGGTTTATATCGTTCACTGATTGCGAAAATGGAGATCCAGGATAGATTACTTTTCCCAGATTTTGTCTCTTATGTATGTGGCCAGAGATGATGACTTCGGCATCAACTTGAAGAGGGTCAACGCCATCCTGAGTCGTAATGTCGCCGTAGTCTGCTCCCTTGAAGGTTTGATGCGCGACGCATATTCCTGCTGTTTCTTTCGGAAACGCCTCGTGTTTCGTTTGGTATGGGACATACGTGATTCCGTCAATTGTCATAATTGTATCGATAACAGTGAAGCCAGGCATCGTGTCCTTCAATGGAAGGAGAGCGTGATACTTGGCGTCATTCGGTTTAAACATGTCGTGATTACCAAGAAGGTAATAGTATGGGATACCAAGAGAAACTACATGTTTGACGTGACTTGTGAATTCGCCCATGATCTCAGAGCGAACCACAGAGTGAGTATCAAACGTGTCCCCCAAGTTTACTATCAAGTCTGGCTTGATAGAAGTCAGTGTAGTATTTAACCAAGTCAGAAACGTCTTGCTTAACTCGAACCTTGTTGCTTTTAGGTGCGGGTCGCCTATGAACAATATCTTTGTCATCTGTTTTTTCTCGTTTCACGTTCGCCGTTGGCACTTCTACTTCATCTTCTTCTGGTTCTTCTACAACTTCTTTAGGTGCAGCTCTACCAGTTTGTGCATGATAATGGGAGTTGCAATAATAGATATCGTATATCTGACCGCTTTTATATCCGTGGCATCCGACATCGCTCTCTTCCCCACAAATACAACATCCATCTTCAATCTGCTTGGAGGACGATTTCTTCGAAGTGGTGGTCGATTTTTGTTTGCTCATATTCTTCTTCGGTTCCTACAAAAAAGTCTAAGACGGAAGCGTCACTAGATCTGATTGTCATCTCTCCCATGTGGGTTCTAAATGACAGTTTCATATATCCTATTGTACTTGCATCAGAATTCATGGCGTATCTGCGGGTATCAGCAAGAATGGCTCTTAAGGAATGTGGAGGAGTAAATGCGACGGTTGGAACTCTATTGGTTCTCATGAAATAATATTGAGCTAAATGATCTATGGTAGATAGAGTTACTTCTTGATAGGCAAACTGGATATGCTTGCCGCAAGAAGTGTAATAAGAGGTTGTATTCATGGTTCAACTCCCGAAGCAAGCACGATCTCGCAGATATGGTTGAGTCGTTCTATATGCTCATACGCAGACCAAGGATCCTGAGCAATCGCACAAACACCGTGATTGGCTTGACCAACGATATCATACTGGAACTTGCCGTCTTCCAGTGGACCCATACAGGAATGGGTGTTGTCCGCAAGTGCTTGGGAGATCGCAGCTACTGCTGGAGTAGATGGACCAACTCTTGTATAGCGAAAGATTTCTGGGAAGTCATTGGCGAGCTTCTGTAGATCAAAACCACGATACATAGCAGCAACAACATGAGTTGGATGAGCATGTACGACAGCACGGGTCTTCATGAAGTCTTTATGGAGGAGCCAATGCATCTGGAGTTCGCCAGAAGGGTTTTGCCCTTCTTTCAACTCCAGTGCACCGTCTTTAACAGGGATTTTAACGATATGCTCTGGATGGATGATCGTCTTTCTGACACCCGCTGGGGTTATATACAGATGAGACGAATCTCGCTTAACCAAGCTGACATTGCCATCGCGAGTTGTGATCCAGCCTTTTTCGTAGCACCTTCTCATGACGTCTCCCATAGCTGTCAACATCTTTACTGCTCCAAATATTGAATGGCATTTTTGAGAATTTCTACAGAGTCTTTGGCTCGACCCAGTAAGTTATTACAAGAGTCACAAAGTAAGCCACGAACCTTACCGGTTGCGTGGCAATGATCGACACATAAATCGACTCTATGAGCTAGAGTTTCTGGTTGCTTGCAGATCTTACAAACATTATTTTGATCAGCTAACATGGCATTGTAGGCTTGCTGATCAATACCATATTTTTCAAGAGTTCTATAGAAACGTTGATAGGTTCTATGTCGTTCTTTATTGTTTTCTCGCCAATCCTTTTGAGCAGAATGTTGACAAGACCTGCACTTAGATGTCTTTCCATCCTTGCCTGTAGGATGATTATTGAAATCGTCTACAGGCTTGGTTTCTTTACATTTAGTGCAGGTCTTCATAACTTTACCACTTATAAATCATCAACATCCAGACTGATATCTTCTACCTTGAATTCATCATTACGTGAAGCCACTTGCTCGAGTGTAGCGCCGTTACAAGCCGCAATCACTTCATCTCTGATAGAAGCAGAAGAAGTAACGAACGTTCGCATGTTGGCTTCACCACGAATTGCTGGATACTCAGCAAATTGCCACATTTGGTTATTTACTTTACCGGTGTCTGGATTAGCAGGGTGGTAAACAATACCAAGACTCTTTGCAAGATCAAAGACTTCGTTCGCGGTGTCAACAATCCCGTGTTCGTAGTCGAGAGTAAATTGCGCTGTTCTGTAAGGCGCTCCGACACGGTTCTTTTTGAACTTGACTCGGACTTTATGACCCGACTGCGCGTGGCCGCCGTGGATGTTTTCACCAGACTCAATAATTCCATCTTTCGTCTCCAGTTTGTCTACTTGCGCCATATAGTCACAAAAGTGCTTCAACGCTCGTCCATCTGGGATGATGTACGGGTTTCTCATTTTCTTGTACTGATCCATTTCTTCATAGACCTGTTGAACAAGAAGACAAGTAACATTGTTCTCACGGATTACAGGAGTGACATGCTTGAGTGCTGAACCCAAGTATGATGCACCTCCACCACCCATAGTTTGATCTGTAGATTGCTTCTTCATATCCTTAGGATATTTGATAGACTTTACAGAGTCAATTGCGATGCAACGAATTGGTGCACCTTCTTGAATCATCTCTAGCATTTCACCAGAGATGTAGTCAAAGATTTTAAGCGGATCATTTGTCTGACGAACAACAAGACGCTCAAGATCTCCACCAAGCTTCTGGAACCACGAAGGGTTGAAGGCATATTCGGCATCAAACAAGATACAGATTGCTTCTGGGTCTTGTTTCTGGATCTCTATCATTGTCAACTGCATAAGAAGAGACTTACCGCCAGATTCTGCACCATAGAAACAGATAGCCTTACCAACAACGAGACCATTGTTACCAATTGCCCAGTTAAGAGAAGGCGAAGCCAAGGTGATTACCTTGTCGGTTGGTTTAGGGATAGCAGCTGCAATCTGACCGAAGTCAGAGGTGAGTTTGCTCATCCATTTACTAGTACTAATTGCCATGCTTACATTCCCTCATAGCCAGTTTGATGATTATCTCCATAGATAATCTTCTTAAGATCATCATGAGCTTGTCGTAGTATACTCAATTTGTTTTTCAAAAGTACGACAGTGGCTTCAGTTTTAGCCTTAAGCTCTTTAGCCTCAACCACATCAGGATCAAGGTCGACATAACGCTTGCGCGCTTCTGAAGTATCCTTGATCTGTTTTACATTGAGATAGTCTGCTGCATTGTCAAGATACGCAACAGCTTCAGCCTGTTCAAGACGAGCTTTCGCCTTAATGTCTGATTGGACTGCCTTAGAAAGCATTACACCCGCCAAGTCTTGACCTTCAATAAAGTCTCTAAGATAAACCGCACCCATCATCTTATTGACGGATGCGATTTCTTTTACCTTATTGAGGTAACCAGCGAGTGATGCTACGTCATTAGACGGTAGATCACTCATCGTTTGCCTCTTAGCTGTTTAGAAGTGCGTCGGCTTCAGCTAAGAAATCATCGTCATCTGCGACAACTGCTTTAGCTGTAGGTTTTGGGGCAGCAGCTTTCGCTACTGGTTTAGAAACGACTGGAGCGTCGTCATCTTCGTCATCAGCAGAATCAAGTTTGATGTTGATTTTGCCTGCACCAGTAGCTTTTGGCTTAGTTTCTGGAGCAGCGATCATTGCTTCTTCAAGCAAGTAATCACCGATGTTTGCGTCTTGACAACGAGCAACAAGCGATGGCATGTTTGCTGCGAGGATTTCTGCGAGATCGTCGTACGATTTAACTTGGTAAACCGATGCAAGATCGTAACCGAGATTGTCGTAGTTTTGAACTACAGAGTCAGGAAGAGCTGAGCGGTCGTCTACGAAAGACATACGGCCTTTTTCGTCCTTTTGTTTGATCTGACATTTCTTGACATCATACTCAGTATCACGACCAAGGCCAGAACGTACGATATCAAACCACAAGCCAGAGTCATCATCATTGCTGTTAAGGGATGTAGGATCCTGGTTGTAATCGTGCACATATTGTGCCATTTCAGTTTTCATCTTTTTGTGAGCAGTCGACTTGAGTTCAAGCAAACCGACTTCACCAGCTTTGTCTGCAGCATTGTAGATGTATACAGTTTTTGGCTTCAGATCGCTGATGAGCTGATTGAAGTCTTTAAGACGAGCTGTGATCTCATCTTTAGCAACACCTTGAGCTTGCATTTCGTTTCTAAGATTGTCAGCTTTTGCTGTGAGCTGAGCCACGTACTCAGTAACTGGACACTTCTTTTCAGAAGTCATGGACGAAGCGAATGGACGCATACGACCAGTTTCTGGATCTGCGAGACCCCAGATGATTTGCCATTTACGGAAAGCATAACCGTTAGAAGATTCACTGAAAGGGGGAAGAATTCGGAAGATGTTGTGGCCGTCTTTTACTTTGTGACGTTTCCACTCGCGGCGAGATTTGAGAGAGTCGAGGTTGAGTTTGATTTTCGAGTTAGTAGTCATAGGGTCTCCAAAGGGTAATTAAACATCAATAATGATGTAATCAGATTATACCAGATTCGTCAGTAAGTAGTTGATCTCCAAACAATTCTGAGAGAATCGCTGCAGGTCTTTCCTTATCTCCACACTCAATGACGGTGTATGGAATATTGTTCTCTTGCAAGTATTGTTCTACCAGAGCATCTACTTGCTGAGCCTGTTCGAGCGTCTCATAGCGGCCACGAGTATCGAAATGCTTGTTGCGCTTAAGGACAAAGTTTATGTGTTCGACTCCTTTTTCCTTAGCATCCGCTATGAAGTTCAGAGCTGCTCCACCTACAAGTTCTTTGCCTTGATAAAACCGCTCATAGATTGGACAGAGTAGTAAAGGTGAGTCGGTTACTATGTAGTCGACTTGGTTGTACAAGATCGACTCATATTTAGACTGTTTCCCCATAAGATACATTTGATCAAATGGGCCAACCTGTCTATCTTGCCAAGCCCAAGTCTTGACATATTCACGAACCAACTCACAATGAAGACCTAGGTATTTCATCTCAGCGAACAGATGGGCAGCTGCGGTAGATTTACCTATACCGCTGCCACCAAAAATGTTAATTACTTTCGTCACCATCTTCCTCCTCTTGTGGTTGTTCTTCAGGTTTGCCAGACACGGCTGGCTTACCGACTTTTTTCTTTTCTTTAAGACCTAGATAGACATCTACGTCTTTCTCTTCGATCTGATCCATGCCATTCATAGTGAAGGCCATTGTCTTTTGGAATGGACCGACGAAATAAACGAGTTTGGTACCCAATGGACGATTCTTAACTTGATGGTTGAGATAACTATCAAAGATAGAAGGGTATTGACTTCTAAGCATGTCAAGCACAATATCACTCAGTTCTTCGTCTGAACTGAATGCGCGACCTTCGAACAGGTTAGGACGCACTGTCCAGGTTGTAAGATTAGGGTCATACTTGTCGCCGATAGTGCCCGCGATAGAACGAAGATGGTTAACACCTGTCAAACCGTTTAATGCCTTCTTATTAGCATTAGCACGGATTTCTTCTATGAAGGTAGGCATCTCGATTACGTGACAACCTTTATGGAGATCTTTTGGAGCTTCTTTAACTACTACGAATTTAGACATACATTTTTCCTTATTTGATGTTTTCTACTTTTTCGATTTCTTCTAACTTCATTGTGACGCCGCCTTTCCAGGCTGTCTCTAATGTACCCCGAATGTAAACGATGGAGTTCTTAGCCCATCCGAGAGCACCTTCCATATTCCAATCCGTGCATTCAAACGATTGATATCCATCTGAAAGAGTGATTGTCACGTTAGACCATGGACGACCACTTTTCTTAGAGAGTCCATGTTTGAACTCAGACTTCTCATATAGAAGAATCATTCCCACTTCTGGTGGATTACCTTTCTTCATAAGGTTTTCAGCCAATTTAAGATTCGCAATGATGGGGGTATTCCCCATTTTCATTGGAACTCCTGGACGACCAGTTTCTGTAAGAGCTGGCCAACGTTTCTTGAGGATATCCATGATCTCGTGAGATCCAAGAAGGTTCTTGTTGAAAGCTTGGTTATATTGCTTTTCAAGCAAGAAGATAGAGAGTGGATCTGTATCCATCACATCTTCTTGTAGTTTCACCTTGCTTCCACGAAGTGCCATGTAATCTGCGATGAATTTAGCGCGAGCTTCTCCATAAGAGATTCCCTCATCCATCATGTCATCAGCAGCACGACCTTTGATCAGAGCAGAGATAGATCCTGAGTTAACTTTGCTGTGGTTGACACGTTCAATAAAGTCAGGAAGTGAAGCAAACGGGCCTTTTGCCACAAGTTCGTTAACCACTGAGGGTCCGACACCTTTGATAGCGGAGAGCGGACTAATGATGAATCGTTTACCATTGATTTCTCGTATCTCGTATTTGTTTGTCGGATACTTCAAAGAAGGTGGACGAACGATGTCACCCAAGTACGAAATGTACTTACGAATCTTCTCTTCTTTGTCTTCACAGTTGAGAATTGATGTCCACCATTCCAGCTTGTGTTTGTGTTTGAAATACATTGTAATGTATCCAAGCTCTGCATATGCGTGAGAGTGAGACTTGTTGAACGAGTATCGAGAGAATGCTTGGATCTGTGCACAGATGGTTTCTATGGCTTCATCAGACCATCCCCGTTTGACTCCAGCTTCACGAACGCGGGAGAAGGTGTTCATGATCACCTCGTGCTTTTTCTTAGCGATAGCGGCACGAATAATGTCAGATTCTTCCCACGTATAGCCTACGATTTCTACGAGAAGTCGCATGATCTCTTCTTGGTAAACAAACACACCGGAACTGTCTTTAAGGACAGGTTCTAAGTCTGGGTGGAGATATTCCACCTGTCTCTTGCCGTTACGGACGTCCATATAATACTGAGCAGCCGTAGTATCATACAGCGGAGCATCAAGCGCACCTGGTCGACATAGAGCAGTCATCGCAGAAAGGTCAGCACGTTTCAGCGGACAGAATTCTTGGGCAAAGCCCTTGATCAATTCTGTGTTGAACTGGAATGTTGAATCTGTATCTCGCTTATAGAAGTCAGAATAAACACCTGGCTCCTCTGGCAAACGGAACACCAATGGAACACCATCTTCTTCTTCAAGATAGTCAATGCCCGTATACTCCTTGACCAACGCAATACAGTCAGAGGTTGCGGTAAGGGTTTTAATCCCCAAGATATCCGCTTTTACAAGGTTGGATTTCTCCACCATAGATGCATCATACTGAGTTACACGGATCGGACCGACCTCTTTATCTTCCATGATAAGAGTAGGGACACGTTCCCCTGACAGTTCAAGGGTTGAGATAACGAATGCAGAAGCATGTCGCGACCAGCCTCGAATCATACCGATGAGCTTCTTGGTCATCTGTTCGACATCTGGATAACGCTCAAAGAAGTTAGAGAGCGTCTTATTGATCTCTACCTGTCCAGCGTTATAGTTACCTTCCTGATCAGTGAAACCATATAAGAAGTCATGCTCGTCAACACCCTGAGGTGAGTCAGGAATGCTATCGCAGATGACCTTGACCTCTGGATCATTACGGTTACGACCATAGACTGCATACATTGCATCTTTGATCGCGTTCTTGGTTTTCATTTTGTTGAACGTAGATATTTGGGCAAATCCTGCTCCATATTTTTCCTGGAGGTATTTAATAACAGCGGGACGAGCACGGTCACCAATATCTTGGTCAATATCTGGGAAGGAACCTGCTCGGATACGGGCATGCGAAAGAAATCGCTCAAAAGGTAATCCAGCTTTGATTGGGTCGACATGGATGATCTTCAAGTAGTAAGAGATGAGTGATCCGCCAGCCGAACCACGAGCAATGTTCTGCAAGATGCCTTGGGAACGAGCAAACCTACCGATATCCTCATATACGAGGAAGTATGGGATGAAGTTTAATCTCTCGTTCTTCATGATTACATCGAGTTCTGTCTTGAATCTGGCAATATAGATTGGATCATCTTTCCATCGACCATGCTCTTTGATGAGCTGCATCATGAAGAAATAAGTTTGTTTATCGTAGTCATCGGTTTTTGCTTGGATGTTTTCTGGTATTGCGATCTTTGGAAGGTGGTAGTCAAACTTGATGTCGATTGACTTAGCAGCGTTTGAGACCTCATAGGTGTTCTCAATCCACTCTTTGAATTTGTCCTCTGTCAACCAATCACCTAAGTGATGCTGAAGCTTCTCGAACATCTCTTCAGAGACGAGCTGATGATATGACTCATAGAAGTACCAGCCATTGTCGTTGCCGTTCTTAAGAAGACAGTCTTGGATGATCTTATCTTCTGGTAAGACGAAATGAGCATCAGTTACAGGAATACACTTGCCACCATGTTTTTCAACCATGCTAGCTAGCCAAATATTGTAGCCTTTTTGCTTGTTGCCGTCGCAAGAGCATTCGTCACCTGGAATTGGATCGAATCCACCAGTTGTCTTATTGTAGTTATGTGTGACGTCGTTGCAATGGAATTCAACGTAAAGATCATCTCCAAAGATATCTTGATACATCAAATAGAGACGTTCTGCATCTTCCAGATCGCCATTCCAGAATGCACGACCAATTGGACCAGCAATACAGCCAGTGCCAAATTTGATGCCAGCCTTATGTTGTTTGATCATGTCGAAGGTTACGCGACCCTTGATAGAACCGTAATACGTCACCGTATCATTGAATGCATCCGATGACAACTTCATTAGGTTGAAGTAGCCTTCGTTATTGTATGCCCAAGCTGTAATGTGATGATGACTTTTGTCCTCTGGATTAAGCTTCACATAAAGCTCAACAGCAGGAATCAAACGTACGGCATCTAGTGGATAGCTGGTCTTGTTTTTCTTGTTATATTTCTCGATCATGTCCTTTGTCTTAAGGGCATCGAACATCGAGATTGCGGTACCGTGGTCGGTAATTGCTAATGCTGGAGTGTTGGTCTTAAGGCACCAGTGAACCCATTCCTCAGGGGAAGGGACTGCGTCGAGAAGGGAATACTTGGAATGATTGTGCAACTGCACAGTCGGCTTGAAGCGAGACATAAGTTTTCCTGCATTTGGTGAGCAAAAGGAATTGGGACCCACTGAGGGTCCCATATTTTGTTCAGTGTATTTCTATTATACAGAGGCGTGCGGATTTACCGAACCATCTTCAATGGATTCGATTTTCTCAAGCAAGAATTGAATCTTTGCTTCTTCGTACTTGATCGCGCTTGCATAAGCAGCATTCAGATCTTTTGTGATCTGTTTTGCAGCCATGAGTTTCTCATCAGCTGTGCGCTCTTGTTTGATTTCGCGGATTTTCTTGGTGGCTTTGACTACGAGTTCTGCGGCAACGTCTTCGCTAACATTTTCATGGTTGTCAACAAACGACTGGCTAAGTGATGATTTAGACATAAAATCTCCGTTAGGGTTGGAGATACTATACCTTCATTCCATTCTTGAGTTTGAGGGAGTTAATGCGGGATTTGAATTCTGGAGGATAAGCGTATTTCTCCCAGCGTTTTTTAGTAAACTTCTTGAGAAATTTCTTGCCCTCATCTGTTAGCACAGAGGACCTTTCCATTTCATCGATGAAGCTAGTCTCTGAGAGGACCATACGTTCGTACCGTTCGGAATTGGTTTTCGACTGGTGGCAATTATCGCAGATTCGCTGAAGATTGGATTTGTCACACCAGAGCCTGTCGACGAACTCGTTCCAGTCAACGAATCCATCTTCCACACTGATAACTGGAACAATATGGTCAACAGCGATCTTTGTGCTAGATACCCAAGTGTCGCAGACTTCACAGCAGTACTGTACGGCAGGTTTTTTGGCTTTACTTCCGTCTTTGTTGTATTTAACAACTTCTCTCCTTCCAGCGAACATAACTTCACGAACAATAGGGGAACGGGCGAATGCTCTTCTAAGTGCGCCACGAATAGCGGTGTTTTGATTATATGGTGGATACTTTTTCATACTGCTCCAAGTAGTCGGCTATTTTCTTAGCAACAAGAATATCATCTTTAATCATGCCTAAAGCTATATTACAGTTATAGCAAAGAATTCCTCTTACTAAACTAGTTTTATGGCAATGATCCACACAAAAATGGTTATTGTTGCCACCCGGCTTATCTGTACCACAGGTAGCACAACAGCCGCCTTGGCTAGCAAGCATCTCTTCATATTTAGCTAAAGTAATACCGTAGTTATTTCGAAGATTGCCTTCACGAACTTTATCTGGATTCTTCTTTTTCCAGTCTTTGAGTTTATCTAAATGCTTTTGTGGATTTTTGAGATAAGAACGCTGCTTCGCTTCTTTCATGCAGGTTTTACAAGAAGAACGCAAGCCATCCGGAGATTTATTGTCCGAATAGAATTGAGATAATGGTTGGGGATTGCTTGCCGAGCAAGTTTTAAATGTACATATCTTCATGAAGACATTGTACCGTGAAACTACTTATGCAGAAAAAGATTTCACTGTTCTTCAATTGACCATTGACCGTTTTCAGCGGTCTTCATCATCTCAGTCTTAATCTTAGGCTTGGTAGGTTGGCCAGCCTTGAGTTGCTGGGCCACCTTGACGGGATCTTTATTGGAGGATGGATTAGTACCGGGGATTTTGGTACTTCCACCTGAAGGAGTCATAGAAGGGGTGGTGATGGTTTTATGGGATGGCAAAGCCGGAAGGCTAGGCATCGACATAGCCGTCTTCAATAGATTCAATAGTTCTGTAATCTTGCTTAAGTTTTCCATAGTTCCAATATATCATAAATCGAGGCTGACGGTGGATATTCCACCTTTCTTCTCGACTGTGATAACCTTTGAAAACATAGACTTAGCTTCACTGGCATGGTCTACTACAAAGATTTGACGGTTAACCCCTAGCTTCTCAAGTAGCTCTACAACGATTTCACGACCCACGAAATCCAAACCATCGAATGGCTCATCAAGAACGATAGGGTTAAGTGCAAACCCAAAGTACTTTTCAAGGATGTCTAGGACTGCGAAATCTACGCAGAGAGACAATGCTTTACATTCTCCTCCGGATAGAGATCCAATCGATACTTCTTTGCCATTCATCATTAAGCATTCAGAGAACTTAGCGGTGATATCGCCTTTAGAAGTTTCTTTATATGATTGCAAAGTGTAAGAAACATTTGGCCATACAAGATC
>Ga0075163_10006504_pt1 | contig 15491 bp, 11 predicted proteins | sample JI1023141ADNA_FD_71478 | JGI IMG/M metagenome (GOLD analysis project Ga0075163, IMG submission 71478) | Wastewater effluent complex algal communities from Wisconsin, to seasonally profile nutrient transformation and Carbon sequestration -... | ecosystem: Engineered > WWTP > Effluent > Algae... | reverse complement strand
TCGTCGAAGAAGTGCGCGATGCGGTCGTCCGACAGCACCTTGCGGTAGAAGATATCGACGGCAGCATCAACGGCAGCGGCACCACCGATCTGGTCGAAGAGGGAAGCGGTCTGGGCGGTGTTTGACATAAGTTGCATACAGAATGCACCTTTTCACCACGAGCGTCAATCCCCCGCGCCGTGACAGTGCACCAGCGCGCACAATGTGAGGCAAAGTCCGACATCTGATCCGGAGAAATTCGGCCATGACGTGCCGCAGTTCGAAAACGCCAAAGTGGCGCCGGCGGTAGTGGTATTTCGGAAAAGAAGCCCTCGACCTGACGCGAAGGTGACGATTACTTATGGTGGCATCTCGATTGCCCGACGGTGACGGAGGATGTGACAAGTGCAGAACTCCGGCGCTGGGCGCCGTGCATGGGCCGCGCGGGAATCAACGTCGGCGCACGAGCGCGATGCCGACGTCGAGCAGCGGTCTGCGAGGCCAGTGCCGCTTACTCGTGGATGCCCTTGCGCGCCGGCTCTCGGGCGGTGCGTGTCGCGAGGTCGGCGAACCGATGCGAGCCGCTCTCGCCTCTCCGTCGCCAGCGGTGGGACGACCGTAAGTGTTCCCGACACATTCAGAGGTCTGACACAGTTTTCGAAGAGAGTGCCGACCCGTTCGCTTCAACTCGTTGCCAACGAACGAGATGCGGACACTTAACGCGAATCGGATCGACGTGTGTCATAATCTTCGTCCGACCGCTCGCAAGTTGTTGATTCTAAAGTCGGAGAGATGTCCGAGTGGTTGAAGGAGCACGCTTGGAAAACGATTCGGGCGAGCATCACCAAGGGACACCGAAACAGCTCCTTTCGTAGGCTCAGCAACGATTTAGCCTCACGCAGTGCTCTTCGATGTGACTCGGTAATCGTCGGCATTTCTCGTCGGTTTCAGGCCCACCTTACACAGTTCTTACACAGTGCCTCAAATCGGTTACGCCGACGAACACTGACACACGCGGACGCGTACTCAAGCTGCGAGGAAGTCGACTGCGTGCCACATAGTTTCTGTAGCCGCTGCCCTGAGCCGGGAGCGTGGGTGCTGCCTCTTCCTTGGGCGCGGGCCTGACGTGGTCGTGACGTTGGCAGCGACAGCTCGCGCAGCCCCGGCGTGCTTTGCCACCGAGAGCCCACGAACGCGCGCAGTAACGCATGATCGCCGCCCACCACCCAAGTAGGGATCGGAAATCGCACGAGTCGGTCAAGCGAGAAGGCGGACCGGCGCGTCACCTCCGCCAGGCGTACTGCACTTTCATCACCAACTGATTCGATTCGAGCTGCCAGCGGTCGAGGAGCGACCGCACGTTGTGGTTGTAGACCACGAACAGCTCGGCCTCTGGGCGGAACGTCCAGCGCAGGCGCGTGTTGACGCCAATCGAGTCGCTGTCGGTGTCGTATTGCACATAGCTGGACAGGGATAGGTTCGGCGACATGTTGATGCGGAGTCGGTTGCCGACGAGGGTCTGCACGAAGTGGCCTTCTGGCAACCGTCCCACGTTCCGCTGCCCTGTGAACTCGACCGTCACGAGCGCGGTCGGATTCCACGCGCCCGTCCACTGATACTGATCGAGATCGCCGCCGTAGAACCCGCCGAACCACCACGTGAGCTGCGTGAAGAACCGGCGCTTCTGAGCCGTGCCGGCTTCCAGACGATACTGGCGCCAGTTGTAAGCGCCGGGCGCGATCACGACGCCGTCGGCCACCTCGAACGGCGCCGTCAGCCGCTCCCCCGTAGGATTGACGTTGAACTCGACGCGGTCGCCGGTCCGGAAGCGCCAATTGATGGGCGCCGTGAACACACGGTAGCTCTCCCAGCGTCCCGACAGATCGGTGGCCAGGTTCGGCCGGAACTCGAAGAACATTTGTTGAATCGGCCCGCGCCTGAAGCGGGGGCTGTGCTCGACGTTGACGTTGTACAGGTAGACCGCGGGCCGGGGGACGAATCCCAGCGACGGGTCGAAGTTCTTCCCAATCCGCTTGTAGGTGAGGGCCACGTCCCACAGGTCATTGGGGTAGTCGATCTGGACACCATGCGCGGTCGCATCCCCACCAAGGCCGTCCCGGCTGGTGGCCAAGCCCCAGACGCCCACGAGCAGATTCTTACTGCCTCGCAGCCGCGACGTGGCGTAGGTGAAGTCGCCGCCCGCGAGCCAGCTCCCCGGGCGTCCGAGCGGATCGCCTATCGTCGCGATGCCCCCCACCCACGACTCGCGCCAGAGGTTCTGTTTCACGCGGCCGACGCCCATGAACGACGGGTCAGGCGCGACGCCTGGCTGGCTGCGCGTTCCGACGACCAACCCTCCGAAGTTGGTGCTGGCGGCGCGGCCGTTCACCTTGCCCCCGGCCAGTATCGGCACTTCGCGACCGGCGACAAGGCCAATCCGCCGGCTGAAGTAGGGCAAGACGTCCTGACCCAGGCCCAGGCCGAACGAGAAGATGTCGTCGCCTTCGAGGAAGAAGCTGCGCTTCTCCGGAAAGAAGAGTGGAAAGCGGGTCAGGTTCGTACGTCGCGTGTCGACCTCGGTTTCGGCGAAGTCCGTGTTCACGGTCGCAGACGCGAGCACATTGGCGCCGAGGCGCTTCGTGACGTCGAGGCTCGGCTGCAACTCGCCGTCGACCGACGCCCCCGGTGCGGGAACACCACCACCCGCCGTGACGGCGGGCCGAACACTCAGCCCACGACCCAGGTCGACGGCCGGAAGGCCAGTGAGCACACCGGCACGGCTGGTCTGCGTCACCTGATACTGCCGCGCGGCCGACGCCCATCGGTCGGTTTCGAGCATGCCCTGAATGCGGCGTTGCACGTTGAAGTGCCAGGCGCGTAGTTCGGGCCTAAAGCTCACGGTCAGAAACGGAATCCAGATCTCCGCGGTCCAGCCGCCGTCGCGTCGCGACGTGGCCGCGTCCCAGATGCCATCCCACTCCGGGCTATCGGATTCGCCGCCCGGATTGATGATGCCGTCGTAGCGCGCGCCGCTCGGATTGACCGCGAACACGTACCCAGAGCGGCCGTCCATGAACGGCCCGAGCACGAGCCGCACATGGTCCTCCTGGGTGAGCGTGGCGTCACGACGCACACTGAAGCTCACCACGCCGACGCCTGCCGGCTGCTCGCAGTCGATGCCGATGACGAGCGCCTTCGGTCCGGCCAGCACGCGCACGACCGTACGCGCCGAGGCCGGTTCACCTTCACGCGGATCGGCCTGCGTGAACACATCGATCACCTCCGCCGTCGCCCAGGCGGGCTCGTCCAGTCGGCCGTCGATGCTGTGTGTCGGCCCCAGCGCGCCAGCGCGAAGTTCCGGAGCCTGAACGCCTTGGGCGCGCGCCATGAGCGCGTGCCCGAGGAGCACGAGGGTGAGCAGGAGAACCCGGGAAAGTGCCATGGAAGTCAGCAGCGCAAGACTCTCGACCGTCGTGAGGCGCCGGACACCCGGCGCCTCCACACGCTCACCGTAGCGTGTCGATCAAGGCTCGGACATGACGGACGATGGCGTCGCGCATTGGCCCGTAGCCCTGGTCATCGGGCACGTCGTCCCACGAACTCGCCTTCCCTGACTTCGTGGCGCTGGCTGGCAGCGCGCAGCCAATGGCGAAGATGTGGGTGGCTGCCGTCACGTCCGAGGCAGCGATGGCGGTCGGACGACCGTCTGGAATGGTGAGCCCGTCTTCTTTCAGGCCGGCCACCGCCCGGACCGACAACGCGTCCTGCGGATCCACGCCGCGGAACGTGGCGCGTGCCGCCAGCCCGCGCTCAGCGGCCATCTTGTTGAAGTAGGCGGTGGCGACCAGGCTCTTGGCCGCGCCGTGCTCACAGACGAACACGACATGCGGCGCCGCGGCGCCGGCGGACGGTTGCGTCGGACCCGCGAGCGCCAGTATCGCCGTCAGAACGGTGGTGATCATGGGCTGTGTCTCCTAATCACTTGCCGAGCAGGTCTACGGCCGCACGAACGCCGCGCGCGAGGGTCGCGGCCGGCCCGGTACCGTAGTAGTGCAGAAAGATCACGGTCGGGGCCACGCCCGTCATGTGGTGGTGGATCGCCACGATGTTGAGGCCGTTGGCCCGCAGCGCTTTCAGCACGGGTGTGACTTCCTTCTCGAGCATCGCCACGTCGCCCGCGACCATGGCGTCTCCGTCCGACCCGGCGAAGGCCGCCCACGTGTTCAGCCCCATGCGGGCGTTCACCACGGCTCCGTGTTCGCGCAGGCTGATGTCGGGCCGGCCGATCGTCATCTTGAAGACCGGACCGGTCTGCTCACCCGGGTGGCCGACGATCGACGCAAGCGCAGCAGTGTCGAGGGCGCCTGTCGCTGAGGGTGACGCCGCCGCGGGCGTGGCGCGCTTGGCTGCCTGATCGATCAGGTCGATCGCTGGCTTGACGCGCGTGGCGATGTCTGCGGCCGTGCCCATGCCGTGGACGTGCATGTAGTACATCTTCGGCGCGTCCCAGAAGAAGTGGTTGTGGAGGGCCGTCACGTCGAGGCCGTTACTCAGGAGCGCCGACATCACGGGGTTCACCTCGTCCTCGGTGAGCACGAGGTCGCCCATCATCACCTCGTGGCCACCATCGCCCTTGGTCAGCGCAATCCAGCCACCGAATCCGAACGGCGTGGGCGCCGAGCGACCCCCAATCGTGACCCGCACGTCGTTGCGCGGGATGTTGACCTTGAGCACGCTGTCCTTGTAGTCACCGCCCTTGCCGAGCGCTTTCAGGACGGCTTGGTACTCGGCAGGCACCTCCTGGGCTGACGCCGGACGCGCGCCACCGCTCATGAGCCACGCGCAGGCGGTCGCGCCGATCGCCAATCGTCTGATCATCATTGTCATCATCGTTCTCCTTGTCGCGGGCGGGTCTCGAGCAGTCGCTACTTGAACGGCAACTCGTTCACGACATGGCACGTGCCGCACGCGGAGGTGTAGGGAATCGGCATCGCCCGCCCCGGCGCTACGCCGTCGACGGCCACATTGGTCTTCAACGGCACGTCGAACACATGGGACTTCAAGGGCCCCTGCCAGTACGCGCTGTTCTCTTCATCCTGCGCGTTGGCATAGGGCGGCAACTTGATCATCCTCCCGAAGTCGCCTGCGATGCCGCCCGTATTCGCCGTGCCCGGCATGTGACAGTCGATGCAGCGCGTCTGCAGACCCTTCATCTTCCCGTTCAGCTTGGTGTCCATGTGGGCCAGCGGATCCACCGTGTGACAACGCTGGCAGAGTGGCGAGTTCGGGTTGTTGGCGTCGTGAATGAGGGCCCGCGGGAACGGCGTGCCGCCATGCAGGTCATGACAGTCCGAGCAGGCGACCAGCACGCGGTCGTTCCGGTACATCTTCGACTTCAGGAAGTCTGCGTACTGCTGGTGCGGTTTGTTCGAGTGGACGTCGTCGGCCCAGATGTTGTCTTCCCGACCGGGCCCCCGCATGGTCGGTCCCTTTTTGACGGGATCGGTGTAGCGCGTGATGAGTTCCTGGCGGCTGATGCCCGGCGGGGCCAGTTCACCGGTCTCGCTGATGGCCTGTGTATACCCATTGGTCGGGCCGCCGTAGCCTTGCCGCCGGTCATGGCATCGGCCACAGACTACACTCGAGCGCTCTGCCGAGAGGTTCTTGGGATTGACGATGAAGCGGGATCGTCCACCGTTCGCAATGTGCTCAGACCCTGGACCGTGACAGCTCTCGCACCCGACGTTGATCTCGTCAAGTTCCGGATCGTCGTCGATGTTGATTTCACCACCGGGATCGTTCACGCCTCTCACGAGGAACTGGCCGGTCGCCTTGTCTTGGTAGCGCTGCCACCCCGTCACGTGGCAGGCCGCGCACATCGTCTGGACCGCGTTGTTATTGACCGGCGGCGCCGTCAGTGCGTCGTCCGATGTGCCGTACCGGCCGTCCGCACCGACTGACCACCACATCCAGAACTTGTAGTCGTGCCACACGCGGCGCTCTCGGTGCAGCCGGTTGTCACGACCCGTCATGTTGTAGCGCAGCACCGTGTACCACGCCTGCCGGTTGGCCAGACTGGGCGGCACGGACACGATGTAGCGCTGGTCGTGCACGGCGCCGCCGTAGAGCAACTTGATCTCGAGGTGTGCAGGGCTGTTGGGATCCTGTGGATTCAGCCGATTCACCATCGTGATGATGTACTTGCGGTCGGCCTTGTTCCGCCACAGATAGACGTCCATGTACGCCAGGGCCATGGGCACGCGCGTGTCGCCGAAGGCGCGCAGCATGAACTTGTCGTCCCCTCGAATGGCGTCGTAGTCTCCCAGTTCGAGCCGCGTCCCGCCGGTGTAGTCGTCGACCTCGGGAAATGACTCGAGGGCCTTGAAGTAGTCGGGGTGCCTCGAGAAGTCCTGGCTCCGCGCCGGAGCACCGGGCACGGTCCAGCCGAGTTTGTGTGCGGTCTCCTGGTAGTGCTGCCTGTCCTTGTGGCAGGCAAGGCAGGCCGAACTGCCCGTGTACCGTGCGGCTACCGAAGGACGGCTGGATACCTTGATCGTCATCGGCTGACCGCGCAGCTGCTCTGCGGTATAGCTCTGCCGGCTGTGATCGCCACCGGGCAGGTGCTCGGCGTCTAGCGGATCTGGCGTGATGTGCACGAAGTACTTGCCGGCCGGCACCGTCGCGATCAGGAAGGCGCCCTGCGCGTCGGTGGTGGCCTGCGGAAATCCGGTGCCGCGCAGTCGAATCGCGTCCTCGAGCGGCTCGTCGACCGCCTCAGCCGGGTACGGAGCCGCGTAGATGGCGCTGGCGGTGATGCGCGTCGTGGTGTCAATCGCCGCGACGGGGACGAGATAGACCGTGGCGTTGGCCACCGGATGGCCAGGGTTGGTCGCCGGACCGCCAACCGCGAGGGCGCCAGACGCACTCACCACCTGCCCTCTGAACTGGCCCGCCTGACGCGTCGGCGGACGAGGTCCTCGACTGGTCTGCGTCGCTACCGTGACGCCGACGGCCCACACCACCACCAACGTCACCAGCGCCTTCGTCCAACTCCTCATGGCCTCTCCCTTTTCCGCACCCGCGTCGCCGCTATTTCTCGACGTTCCAGCTCACCTGGAGCCGACTGTTCAGGCTGTCGTCGTTCGCCGTCACACGGCTCTTGAATTGGTAGTCGATGCCAATGCGTGAGTGCGCCCCGACCTTCCTCAGGTAGCCCAGATTGAACGCCCGCACGTTGTAGCCGAACACCGGATCGCCATTGAAACGGTCGTAGCGTCCGTAGACCTGGTCCGTATCCGTCAGCCTGACGCTCGAGAACAACGCTCCACCGCTCGACCGGGCACCGGGCCGGAATGCCGGCGCAAACTCGGGTTCGAGATCGAGCAACGTGGACGGGCGGCTGCCGGTCACGAATTCTGCGCGTATGCCAAGGCGACGCCACGCCCATTGCACGTCCGCCCCCATCAGGTTCTCGTCGTTGTTGCCGGTCACGCCGTCGGGGAGGAGTTGCTGGCCGATCTGCGCCGACACGCCCGCTGCCAGCGGCAACCGGTCGAACACCTTGCGTACCCGCGCGTTGACGTTCAGACGGCGGTTGCTGTCGGCGAAAAAGCGGTTGCCGTTGAAGGCCGCGAGGAACATCTGGACGCCGCGGGTCACGTTGGCCTGGAGCATGACGCCCCGGTCTCGCTGGCCCGGGAAGAAATACCCGGCAAAGATGCCGCGCTCGGGTGACTCGCGCTCGGCGCTCGACTGCTGGATGTCGAACCCGAACGGCTTGACGAACTGGCCCACGCGAACGGACACGCGTTCGGACGGGTAGTATTCGACGAACGCATCGTTGACCAGCTCGAAGGCGGCACCGTTGGGCGCCGGATGGTACTGCAGCTCGAAGCCAAGGCCGACCTTCGGCGACAGCAGTCCGGCCCAGCGGGTCTCCATGCGGGTCAACAGGAAGTTGGTCGGCGCATCTGCGACCGATGTGCCGTCGAGCGGCAGCGCCTGGAAGCGCGATTGGACGAACAGTTCGGGCGCGGCGACCAACTCGTGGCCCCGCTCGTCCCCGCCAAGGTCGGGTCGTACGACCTGTTCACGGTACGGCGAGACCTCGTCATGACTCGTCACGACGGGAGCGGCGTTCACCGGCGGGGGCTCCTTCAAGGCCCGCAACTCGGCGGCCAGCGCGGCAATCATCTGGTGCAGCTCCTGCGCCTGCGACTGGGCCGCGTTGAGTTTCCTGTCGAGCTCGGCCACCCTCGCATCTCGCTCCTGGGCGTACGCCGGTCTACCAGCCAACACCACCGCGGTCACCCACAGGACATACCGCATTGACGCCGCATGAGACCACCGCACGTGGCTGGTCGGCCTCGGGTGTGGTCGAACGCTGAGTCGTGACCGTTTCAACAACGCATCCATGATGAGTGGCTCCTGCGTGCCGCGTCCGATGCCCGAATCGGCCCGCTCGTGAGATGCCGACGCCGCCCACGCCTCCATGGGGGCTTGTCGTGTCGCAACGAACGTACTATACTTGAAACATCTGTTACGCAGTCAATAGATGTCCACGCCGACCGCCACGCGGCCCGACCCGATCGCCTCGACGCCCGACCCGCACCCAGGGACGCGCCGTTGGCTGCTCTTCGTGCATCAGTTGCCGGCATCACCGTCCAACCTGCGCGTCCGCACGTGGCGCCGCTTGCAGCAGCTGGGCGCCGTGCCGGTCAAGCAGGCGGTCTATGCGCTCCCTGACACACCCGCGGCGCGCGAAGACTTCGAATGGCTGAAGACGGAGGTCACGAGTGCCGGGGGTGATGCCAGCGTGTTCGCCGCCGACCACATCGACACCTTCTCGGATGACGCCCTGGTCGAGGAGTTCCGGCGCGCCCGGCAGGACGCGTACGGCGCACTCGCGAAAGAGATCGAGCGTGTGCTGGCACGCGTGAATGCGACGCGCCGGCCCCGCGGCACCCGTGCCCCGGCCGTTCTTCGCTTCGTCGAGGCGTTCCGGAATCGGCTCGCGGCCCTCGAGCGCATCGACTTCTTCGGCAGCGCGGGACGTGACCGCGCGGCCACGCTGGTGGCGGAGCTGGAGGCACGGGCACGCCCATCGCAACCCGCAACAGGCTCGGCCACCGCCGGCGGCGCGACAGACATCACGTCGTACGCGCAGCGCCTCTGGGTGACACGACCGCGGCCCGGCGTCGACCGCATGGGCTCGGCGTGGCTGATTCGACGCTTCGTCGATGCGGATGCGCGATTTGCGTTCGCGGTCGACCGCGAATCGCTACCGGCCGCGGAGGCAATTCCGTTCGACATGTTCGGTGTCGAGTTCAGCCACCACGGCGAGGGGTGCACGTTCGAGACCCTGTGCACCGTCTTCGGCATCACGGATCCCGCCGTGGCGCGCATCGCCCAGATCGTGCACGACCTCGACCTGAAGGATGGCCGCTTCGGCGCACCAGACGCAGGCACAGTGGGCACGCTGATCGAGGGACTGCAGCTGAGTACGGCCGAGGACGACCTGCTGCTGGAACAGGGCATCACGCTCTTCGAGTCGCTCTATCGCGCGTTTGCGCAATCGGCGCGGGCCTCGGCCCCGCGGCCCGTCGCAAAGCCAGGCGCCCGCGCGCCCACGACCAGAGCGAGCCGTCGGTCCAGCTCCCGCCAGCGCCCGCGGTGACGGTTCCAGAGACTCGACATGTCTTCCTCCTCACCGATGCCTTCGGCCATGCCCTCAACGGAGACGCAAGGGCGGACGCTGGCGACCGACGGACAAGGACTGGTCCGACTGTGCGCGGCCGGCTTCATGGCGTATTCCAGCTACGCCATCTGCCGCGCCCCACTCCTTCCGCTGTTCGCTCGCGACCTCGGCGCGAGCCCGTCGATGATCGGCATTGTCGTCGGTGCCTCGACGTTGACGGGCATCTTCGTCAAGATGCCGGCAGGGGCCCTGTCCGACATCCTGGGACGTCGGCCCCTGCTCCTGGCCGGCGCCCTGGTGTTCGCGCTCATGCCGTTTACGTACCTCGGAGCCTCGTCGCTCGCCGCCCTCATCGTGCTCCGAATCCTGCACGGCAGTGCCACCGCCGTCTTTGGTCCAGTGGCATCAGCCACCGTGTCCGACCTGGCCCCCCTCGCGCAGCGGGGCGCGTGGCTTGGCACGTACGCCACGGCGCAAGGCGCAGGCCAGGCGCTGGGTCCCGCGCTGGCCGGCTATCTGATCGCCTCTGGTCGATTCGACCTGGCGTTCATCGCGGCGGGCGTCGTCGGGCTCGCGGTGCCCCTGATCGTCGGCACGTGGTCGCCGTCCCTTCCAGTGCACGAGACGCCTGCGCGCTGGCCAGCATTCAGGGCCGGCCTCCTCGAAGTGCTGCGCCATCGTCTGATTCTCGTGACCAGCAGTGCACACGCCGCGCAGTTCGTGCTCAACGGCGCGTTGAGCGCCTTCCTTCCTTTGTACGGTCGCGACGTCTTTGGACTGACCACGCCTCAGCTCGGCTGGCTCTTCGCCGGACAGACGGTGACGACGCTTGCCGCGCGGCCGTTCATTGGGGCCATGTCGGACCGCGTGGGGCGGCGAGGCGTCATCGTGGCCGGCCTGACGGTGTGCAGCATCGCCGTGTGGGCCTTGTCGGCCACCGCTAGCCGCTGGGTGCTGGCCGCCGCCGTGGTGACGTATGCCGCCGGTGTCGCGACGACGACGGCGGCGACGAGCGCCTTCATCACCGACGTCTCACGACGGGCGCGGTACGGAACCGCTCACGGCGTCTTCGGCACCATCTACGACATTGGCGATGCCGCAGGGCCGATTGGCGCGGGCTTTCTGGTGGCGGCGGCGGGCTACGCGTCGATGTTTCGGACGCTCGCCGTGGTGGGACTCGTGATGGCGGTGGTGTTCGCCGTGGCATCGCGACCCGGTGTGGGTGAGGTCTCGTCCAGCGCGGAGCGCTGACCGCAAGCCTTGCCGTGGAATCGAAGGAGACGTTATGCGCATCAACTACCCGAGTCTTCTGATACTGGCCACTGCCACGGTGGTCGGATACGCCGCCAGCCGCACCTTCGATTTCGGTGGTGACACCGTGGGTCAGCCGCCGAAGGGCTTCGTCTTTGGTCACACCGCCAAGGTTGGCGCACCGGGCACCTGGGTCGTCCAAGCTGAGGGCTCGAACCGGTACCTGGCCCAAAACAAGGCGGATTCAACGAACTCGCGCTTCCCCGTGGCAGTCGTGAGCGACATCTCCACCGCGGATGTCGACGTCTCGGTGCGCTTCAGGCCGGTCTCGGGTCGCGTCGATCGAGCCGCGGGGCTGGTCTGGCGCTACCAGGACGAAGACAACTACTACCTGGTGCGCGCCAACGCGCTCGAAGACAACGTCGTGTTGTACAAGGTCGAGCGCGGCCGGCGTACGGACCTGCCCCTCAAGGGTGCGGGTCGCACCTATGGGAAGGCGGCGAAAGTGCCAGCCGGCCAATGGAGTACCTTGCGCGTCGTCGCAACCGGACCCCGTTTCGAGGTATCCCTCAACGGGGTGGCGCTGTACGAGGTCGAGGACGCCACGTTCGCTGCCGCCGGCCGCGTGGGCGTCTGGACCAAGGCCGATTCCGTGACGCACTTCGATGATCTGACCGTGGTCACGAGGTAGGCCATGCCGTACCGATACAGAACTGCCCTCGGCGTCGCCCTGGCCGCCTTCACCGTCGTCGCACTGGCTGCGTGTCGCGGATCAGATCCGGGAGCGCAGGCGCCGCGTACGGTCACCATCTACGTCTCGACTGACCGTGTGTTCTCCGAGCCTGTCCTCCGCGCGTACGAGCGACAGTCTGGCGTGACGGTGAACGCCGTCTACGACACCGAGGAGACGAAATCCACTGGACTCGCCAATCGCCTACTCGCCGAGCAGGCTCGACCACAGGCGGATGTGTTCTGGTCGAACGAACCCGTGCGCACCTTGGTGCTCAAGTCGCGCAATGCCCTGGCGCCGTACCGTTCGCCGAACGCCGAAGGTATCCCAACAGCTCTCGTGGATACGGACGGCTTCTGGACGGGCTTCTCGGCGCGCATTCGCGTCATCGCGTACAACACGACGCTCGTAAAGGCGGCTGACGCTCCGACGTCGGTCTTCGACCTGACCGATCCGCGCTGGCGCGGCCAGGTGGCGATCGCCGATCCTCGGTTCGGCTCGACCTCCTTCCACGTCGCCGCGCTCTACGCTGCGGCCGGTGACGAACGCATGGACGCCTTTTTCCGCGGGTTGAAGGCCAACGACGTGAAGATCGTCGATGGGAACTCGGTGGTCCGGGACCTGGTGGCGCGCGGAGAGGTCAAGGTGGGCCTCACCGACACCGATGATGTCAACGTCGCGATCGAAGACGGTCAGCCGATCGCCATGGTCCTCCCGGATGCCGCCGGCCTGGGCGTGCCCGTGATGCCCAACATGGTGTCGCTGATCGCGAACGCTCCGCACGTAGAGGAGGGCCAGCGTCTTATCGACTATCTGCTGTCACGGGACGTCGAGGAACAGCTCGCCCGTTCCGAGGCCGTGCAGATCCCGCTGCACGCCGGCGTGCCGGGTCCCAAGAACGTCCCGGCCATCGACACGTTCACCCCGATGACGCTGGACTTCACGAAAGCGGCGCAGAGGGTCGAAGACGTCACCGGCAGGCTCGCCGGCATCCTCGGTCTCTGATCCCAGAGGTACGCAGACATCATGTGGGGGTGGCGCTCCAGTCGCACCGTCGTGATCGGGCTCGCGGCCGCCCTCTTCGTCGTGAGCTGCGTGCTGCCGCTCGCCTCGTTCCTGATGACGTCGCTTCGTGGAGCGGCGACGGCATTCACGCTCGACGCTCGACAATGGGGACTGCTGGTCAACACCGCGGGCCTCGGAGTGGGCACCGCCGTTGTGGCGACCGTGATTGGCGCGCCACTGGGTCTGCTCCTCGCGCGGGCGTCGCTTCCCTCCAAGGCGTTGCTGCGGGTTGGGCTGGCCGCACCCCTGCTCCTGCCTCCCTATGTGGTGGCCCTCGCGTGGACGTATCTGGGGAATAGCCGCGGGCTGCTGGCGACGGTCGCGGGATACGACGCGCTCGCGGCGTGGACCTACAGCCTGCCCGCGGCCGTGCTGGTGCTTGGCCTGGTGTTGTATCCCCTCTCCATGCTGGCCGCCGAGGTTGCCCTCCGACGGATTGATGGGCGGCTCGAGGAAGCCGCCTTGATGGTGGCGGGACCACGGGGCGTGTTCTGGCGCATCACGGTGCCCCTCGTGGCCCCGGGCATCATGGCCGCCGCGTTGGTCGTCTTCGTCCTGGCCGTGTCCGAGTTTGGCGTACCGGGCGTGCTGCGTGTCCGCGTGTACACCACCGAGATCTTCACGGCCTTTGCCGCGCTCTACGACCCCGGACGGGCAGCGCTCCTGGCCCTGCCCCTCCTGGCCCTATGCTTGGTCGTCGCGGTCGCGGCCGTCGCGCTTCTCGGCGATCGCTTCGTGAGCGCTCGCCGCGGCGCGGGCACACCGAGTGCCCTGCGATTCGAACGCTCGCGCGCGCTTCTGGCGGGGATCACGGTGGTGCTCGTCACAGCGCTGGGCCTGCCGCTCGCCGTGCTCGCGCGGGAGGCGCTGAACAGCCGATCGATCATTGCTGCGATCGGTGGGTCCAGTGAGGCGATTGTCAACAGCTTGAGACTGGCGACGCTTGGCGCGTCGGCCGTCGTCGGGATTGCGATGTGGCTGGGCTACGCGCGGGCACGGGCGGCGAGCGGCCTCGGTCGCCTCGCTGATATCGGACTGGTGGTGCTGTTCGCCGTCCCAGGCACGCTGGTCGGCGTGGGACTGATCGACATCTGGAATCGCCCTGGACCGTTCGGCGGGTTGTACGGGACCGACGGCATGCTCGTGCTGGCCTACCTCGCGCGGTTGCTCCCGGTCGCCGTGCTCGCCCTCGCTGCCAGTAGCCGCACGATCCCTATGTCTCACGAAGAGGCCGCGGCCGTCAGCGGCGCAGGATGGCTACGCACCATGGGGCGGATCGTCGTGCCGCAGATGCATCTCGGCCTTATGGCGGCGTGGCTGGTCGCGTTCGTGCTGGCGTTCGGAGAACTCGGCGTCAGTATCCTGGTCGCGCCGCCTGGGGAGACGACGCTGCCGATCCGCATCTACACACTCATCGCCAACGCGCCGTCCTCGTCCGTCGCGGTGCTGGCACTCCTGCAGGCGGGCATCATTCTCGGGCCGCTCGTCGTGCTGGGTGCCATCCTCGCCCACCGGGAGGTGTCGTGAGCGTGCCAGCGGTCGCCGTCTCGAATGTGTCGAAGCGCCTAGGATCCCACCAGGCGCTGACGGACGTGTCGCTCGACGTGTCGTCCGGAGACGCGATCGTGATCGTGGGACCGAGTGGATGCGGAAAGACGACGCTGCTACGCCTGATTGCGGGCCTCGAGGTGCCGGACGCAGGGTCGATCAGTGCCAACGGCGCGCGCGTGGCCGAGCCAGGTCACAATCTGGTACCGCCACACGATCGCGGCCTGGGCTTCGTGTTTCAGGATCTGGCCCTGTGGCCACACTTGACGGTCGGTGAGAATCTCGGATTCGTATTGGGCTCCGCGCACGTGCCGCGGGCCGAACGTGCATCACGTGGGCAGCGGGCGCTGGACATGATGCGAATCGGCCAACTCGGCGGTCGCTACCCGCACCAACTCTCCGGGGGCGAGCAGCAGCGAGTGGCGTTGGCCCGGGCCCTGGTAGGACAGCCCCAGGTCTTGCTGCTGGATGAGCCGTTCTCCAGTCTCGATCCAGACTTGCGGGCCACACTGCGCGCCGAGCTCCATCAGTTGCGGCGGGAACTGCAGGTCACCATGGTCTACGTGACGCATGATCGTGAAGACGCTGCCGCCCTTGCCGACACGGTGGTGGAGATGCGCGCGGGGTGCATCACCGCTGTCACACCGTTCCACCGGTAGCCGGGTCACGAAGCCGTGCGAGTCATACGGGGGCTACTCACGGCTTGATGCGAATGTGGCGCCACGCCACCGTATTCCCTGAGTACGCTTGCACGCCGATGAAGCCCGGCGTTCGACCGCGCTCACCGTCCGTGTTGTGAAAGGCCGTGGTCTGCTGTCTCACACCGGACTCCGTGTTCGTCAGGAACACCGAGTAATCCTCGCCCTGAACCACGATCTCATACTCGAACCAGACGCCAGGCACGAGTGCGGGGCCGGGTGTGTACTGCTGCATCGCCGGCTCGTTGAAGCCGAGGTGCCACACGCGGTCGCCTGCCTGGATCTTGTAGATCGCGCCCGTGCTGTTCTTGAACTTCCCATCCGGCTCGGGCCTGATGCCGTAGAAGTCCTTGCCGGTGTCGCCGCGGGCATTGTCGTCGATCTGCACCTCGAAGCCCGCGACCACGGGCCTCCATGCCGGGTTCCCCGGATCGAAGGCCGGCTCCTGCGCCGCACGCTGCTTCAACGCGGGCGTGGCGAGATCGAGTGTGGGGCGCGGGAAGCGCAAGAACACCCCGCTGTT
>Ga0075163_10006503_pt1 | contig 15492 bp, 11 predicted proteins | sample JI1023141ADNA_FD_71478 | JGI IMG/M metagenome (GOLD analysis project Ga0075163, IMG submission 71478) | Wastewater effluent complex algal communities from Wisconsin, to seasonally profile nutrient transformation and Carbon sequestration -... | ecosystem: Engineered > WWTP > Effluent > Algae... | reverse complement strand
CTGCCGATGGTGTCCTGCAGCAGCTCCACCAGCGTACCCATCAGCACCTTGAAGGCAGGCCCGTCGGACGCCGGTACGGTGGTGCTGCCGTAGGCCACATCCGCCAGGTGTTCGTAGAACGTGCTTGCCTCGGCGCCCAAGCCTTCCACCCCTTGCTTGCGGCCGGCCACGGCTTCGGTGCGCAGCTCTTCCAGCTTCTCCACCAGCAGGTCCCACTCGTCATGGTGGCGTTCGATCAGCGCATCCACCTTCTCCGACAGCTTCTTGTAGAAGGCCGGGTCCTCGTCATGGTGCACCGTGCAGTGCTTGCGGATGGCATGCTCCATCTCGCTGGCCTTGGCCTCGTCGTTGCCGCCTGCGTGCTGCTGCAACCGTTGCAAGAAGTCTTCGGCCAGCACTTCCACTGGTGGCACCTTGGCGTTGATGCCCAAACTGACCAAGTGTTCATTGATCAGCGCCTTCACCTTTTCGCCCGCGTCGCCCAACTGCAGGGTCTCGTCCTTGTAGCGCTCCTTGGTCACTTGCAGGATGTAGCCGAAGCGCTTGGCTGGCACGCGGAAAGCCTGCGCTGACGCATGCGGCAGCACGATGTCCAGGCTCATCAGGAACTTCTTCAGGTAAACCTCAAAGTCGGCCCGGTAACGTTCATCGGCCAGCGCCTTCACGGCCGCATGCACCACGGCGGCGGCCTGGTGCATGTCCGTCAGCTTGCCCGACACGAATGCGTCAATACCGCTCACGTTGCGGGCGCTGAAGTGCTGCAGCAGGCGCTGGTAGCGCTCTTCCAGCACGGGCAGTTCGGTGGCGATGCTCTTCAGCCCCTCGCGCAGCTCCTGCAGCTCGTCGCTGGCGGTGTAGAGGGTCAGCGCCTCGGTCAGGTGGTTGGCCAATCCAATGTAGTCCACGATGTAGCCACGCTGCTTGCCGCGCTTTACGCGGTTGGTGCGGGCAATCGCTTGCAGCAGCGTGTGCTCGCGCAGGCGCTTGTCGATGTACATCACCTGTTCAATGGGTGCATCAAACCCCGTGAGCAGCATGTCGCAAACGATCAGGAAGGCAATGCCGGTGTTGGCCTTGTCGGGCTCTCCACTTCCGAAGCCCGGGTCGAAGCCTCTGCAGAAGTTCTCCACCGCGTTCATCCGGGCGGCCTGCTTGCGGGCATGCGTGATGTAAGCCGCCTCGTTGGTGCCGTCGGACGACACCACCACCGCAGTCTTCAAGAAGGCCAGCCGGCGCAGCAGGTCTGTATCGGGCTGCACTTTCGCCTGCTCGGCGGCCAGGCGCTCCGCAATGGCGGCGTCAATGCCTTCCTGGTACCGCACGCAGGCCAGCTTGGAGTGGCACACCACCTGGGCTTTGAAGCCGTTGGGCAGGATGTTGTCCACGTAGTGCCGCACCAGGTCGCGGGCGACGGCGTCGATACGCGCCTTGGCCTCCAGGATGTCGCCGGTGGCGCCGTACTTCTTGCGGATGGCGGCCAGTTCTTCGCTGCTGCGTTCGCGGAACAGGTCTTCGAACTTCTCGTCGAAGGCGTGCTCCTCGTTCAGCGCGCTGTCGGCCGTGCGGCCTTCGTACAGGATCTGCAGCGTGGCGCCGTCGTTCACCGCGTCCAGCAGCTTGTAGGTGTCGATGTACTCGCCGAAGCGCTTGTGCGTCTTGCGCTCGCCGTGGCGGTCGGTGATCAGCGGCGTACCCGTGAAGGCCAGCCGCGTGGCGTTGGGGAAGGCTTCAAAAAGGTTCTCACCCAGGTCAGAGCCCTGCGTACGGTGGGCCTCATCAATCATCAGCACGATGCGCTCACTGCCATTCACCACGCCGAAGGTCTTGCCCGCTGGCATGGCCCGGTAGGTGCCCAACACGTCCGCCACGGCGTTGCTGAGCACCTGCTCGCGCTCCTGGAACTTGTGGACCATCACCATGTTGATGTCCGAACTGTCGGTGGCCAGGTGACGCCGCAAGTCTTGCGTGCTGGCAATGACGTTGACGCGCCCACCGATCAGCGTTGCGGTGTTGCCGAGTTGTTCCTCCAGGTCTTGCCGGTCGTTGACCAGCACGATCTTGAAGTCGCTCAGGTCCTGGCTGGCGCGCAGCATGCGGGCCACGAACACCATGGTGAGCGACTTGCCCGAGCCCTGCGTGTGCCACACCACGCCGCTGCGTTCATTGGCTGTCTGGCCGGCGCGCAGCCGCTGCACGATCTTGCCGGCGGCGCGGAACTGCTGGTAGCGGCAGACCACCTTCACACGCGCGCCGGAATCGGTGTCCATGAACACCGTGCAGGTTCGCAGCATCTGCAGCAGGTTGGTCGGCATCAACATGCCCGCCACCAACTGCTGCTGCGGGTTCATGCCAGCCCGGGCAGCATCGTCGGCAGGGTAGAGCGTCTTCCAGGCGTAGAAGTGCTCCTCGCTGGAGCTGATGCTGCCGTAGTCCGCCTTCAGCCCGCAGGTGCGCACCAGGAGCAGGTTGCTGTGGAACAGGCGGGGTTCGCCCTCCATCAGGCCGGCAGCCTCCGTCTCGGCGCGTTTGCGCAGGTAGCGCTGCAACTGCACAAACGCTTCCTGCATGGGGTTGGCGCAGGTGGCCGAGCTCTTCTTGCACTCCACCACTGCCAGCGGGATGCCGTTCACGAACAGCACGATGTCCGGCACGATGAATTCGCGCACGCAGCCCGGCGTGGCCACGCGGAATTGGTTGATGGCGTGGAAGCGGTTGCGCTCGGGGTGGTGGAAGTCGATCAGCTTGACCACCGGGTCCACTTCGCCCGTGGTCTCGTTCACGTCCACCTGGGCCTTCAGCAGCAGTTCATGCACGGCCTGGTTGGCTTCCAGCAGGGTTCGCTGCAGCTGGCGGAAGAGCTGGGATTCCAGCTCGTCCAACTGCCGGTCAGTGAGCCAGGGGGTGCCCTCGTCGCCCGCACCAGGCAGCGTGTTGAGCGCACGCACCGCGTCGCGGAACACAGCGGGCAACCACCAAGGGCGGAAGCTGGGGCGCAGGCTGGGTGCTGCGTCCTGCGGCAGGTGGGGGCCCTGGTCGATGACCGTCCAGCCCTGCGCAGCCAGCTGCTGCAGGAACGGTTGTTCGACTTCGGTGTACTCGCTCATAGGCTCAAGTGGCCGAGTTGGACGGTCATCCGCTTTGTTGATGACCGAATGTCTGGGTCAGTCAATGCTGCGCGCCTTTAAGAGGAGCACCGCATGAAGATCAATCTGCACAACATGGGATCAACCCAAGTCTTCAAAGCCAAGGGGCCTTCGATCGACTTCGCTCTTACTGACGTGGGCCAAGCCAATGTGTCCATCAGTTTGCGACTGTCTGACGGTACGGTATTTCACTACCCAACCGGAATGGGTAAGTCGCAAATGGAAAGCAGTCTGCTGCCCGCCGGGGATTATCGGTGCGTGGTCACCATATCCGCTGTCGACCTGGGAACCTTCGGAAGCACCTACGACAGCACCTTGACCGTTGGCGGAAGGAAAGCGGTCTCGGCTGCAGGATCCATTCCGTCCGGACAGGATGTCGATCAAGACTTCGAGCTCTTCGTGCTTCGCGTTTCCTGAAAGGATGCCACTCATGAACGCAGGTATTCGCACAATTGCTCTGGCGCTTGCGGCCGTTTGCGCAAGTGCGGCCACGGCGGCTGACAGCCCCAACCTGAAGGAGTTCCTTGTTGACATCGGCCCCGGCGCCGTTGGCGCACACGAAGTCCTGGGCTTGCCCGCCAGCGTCGTCAGCAACATTCAAACCCCGAAGGACTTCATTGCGGCCATCAATGCCGCCAACGGCGATGCCGGAAAGTCTGGCTTTGGAATTGCATTCACGCCGGCACGCTCGGGCTTCCGCCCGCTGGCTGTGAGCATCGGCGACTACAGCGCCGATGGAAATGCTTTTACCCGGATCTGGGGTGGCACAACCTTCAGCTACGCCCAGGGTGGGAAGGCGATAGGCGGTGTGGACTACCAGCAGAAGGCGCTGGCAATCCAGGTGAGCTACTTCCTCAAGAAGGAAGACGACCCATCAATCGCTGCCCGAACCGCTTTTGTGAACTGCGAGAAGCGTGCGTCTGACGAGGACGCTTTCACTCAGGAAGTGATGAAGCAGTTGGACGACAAACTCAAGTCGACCGGCGTCGTGAAACCCACCGACGAGCAAGTTGCGGCGGCGATGAAAGAAGTCAAATCGACTGTGAAGGCCGACTTCTCGGCAGCCGCAGTCAAGTGCGTGGCGAAGGGCTTCAAGGAAGCCCGGTCCAAGTGGAACAAGAGCCAGCTGGGCCTTATGCTTGGCCAAGGCTGGATCAACGGACCCGCTGGCGGTCTGGGCCGTACATCGCTGGGGCAGCACGCTGCAGTGACGCTGGCCTGGGCCCCGCAGGACATGGAGAACAGTCTGTTCAACCTGACCGTTCGGCGGGTGTCCCGCGAAGTCGACACCAGCACCTTGGCCGGAACACCCGCGTTCCAGTCCTCGTCGCTGGCCGCCCTGCGCTTCACTTACGGCTATGGCGACGGGCAAGACACCTACCTGATCGCAGAAGTGAGCAACGCCAAATCCAGCAAGCTGACGGAATCCAATGCTGCCTTCAAGTCGGCCCTGGGTATAGATCGTCGAATCGGCAAAGGAGTGTGGCTGGAACTGCGGGCTGGCCGCAGCCGCACAGAGACTGCTGGCAAGGAAGAAACCAAGGTCCTGTTCAACCTGAAGCTGTCGCCCGAAGCCACCTTGCCCGGCCTGATCGGCGGCTGATCCGACGTAAGGCGTCAATTGCCTGCGTGCAAGGGGGATGCACGCAGGCGCTGCAGCGCAATGCCCACCGCACGCTCATCGAAGACTTCGCTCTTGCGCTTGCCTGCACCCGCCGCGTCTTCAGCGGGCCAATGAGCCAGGCCTTCCAGCAAGGCGGGCACCTCGGGGGCCACACCCTCGCGGCTGAGCAGCCAGTCCACCGAGGCCAGCAACTCCATGCCGAAGGGGGACTCGAAGCCGTCAATCACCTGGCTGGCCAGTTCCAGCGCGGGCACCACGTCCTTGGCTTCGCTCTTCAGGTAGCCCTGCACCAGGTCCTTGCGCGATTCGTCGAAGCCAATCACGTCCCACGGCCCGGCATCGGCAATGCGCTTGTCTGACCGCAGGTAGCTGCCGTCCAGGCTGTTGAGCAAGTGGTTCAGGTTCGGCGCGAAGGGGCCGTAGCGGTGGGGCTTGAAGTTCAACTTCAAGTCGTTTTGCAGGCCCAGGTGCACCAGGCTGCGCTCCAGGAACCAGGCCAGCTTCTGCACTTCCAGCAGGCTGCACTCCATGCCCAGCACCCAGTAGCGGCGCACCGCTTCGGCCACCAGCGCACGCGGCGGCGTCAGCTTTTGCACGCCCGCGCGCTTGGCCACGTTCTGGTACTGGCTGGTGGGCTCATAGACGATGACGTCCACACCGTCCAGGTCCGCCAGCGCGGCGTGGATGCGCGCCTTGACCGTGGGCCAGTCCAGCCCGCCATTGCCCGCGCCCAAGGGCGGTATGGCCACGGAGCGGATGTTCCTTTCACGCAAGACGCGCTTCAGGTCTTGCAGGCCGGACTCCACCCATTCCAGGCGCGAGTTGCCACGCCAATGGTCCTTGGTGGGGAAGTTGATGACCCAGCGCGGCCCCTCCAGTTCGCCTGTCTCGGTCACGAACATCTGGCCCACCTTCACCTGCCGGGCCTTGCAAGCGGCGGCGTACAGGTTGAAGTTGCGGCCGAACCGTTCCTTGAACATCAAGGCAATGCCCTTGCCCATCACACCCACGGTGTTGACGGTGTTCACCAGCGCGTCCACGCGCGCGTCGAGCAGGTTGCCTTGGGTGTAGGAGATCATCAAACGTACCAGGTGGGTTGCTTGATCACCTTGAGCGGGGCGCCCACAGCGTCCACCGCTTTCTGGGCCGCGATCTTGCCACTTTCGTCGTGGCAGACGATTCCCAACAATCCCTGCAAAGGGCAATGCCGGTGCACCAGCGCTTCGGCCTGGTAACGGCCCACCTTGCCCGGGTCTTCAGGGTCGCGCTTGAAGTCCCGCGCCTGCAGGATGCGCCAGTCCAGCCGCTGCAGGTCTGCCAGCTGGTTGAAGTAGCTGGCCACGCCGTTGTTGGCATGCGTGTCCGTGAAGAGCCAGGTCTGGCCCAGTTCCGCCACGCGGGGCAGGCTGGACACCAGGATCAGGATGTCCTGCGGCGGGTGCTGCTGCACGCCGTTCCAGCCGGTCTTGATGTTCAGCATCATGGGCGAGAAGGGCGTGAAGTAGAAGGGCACGTAGTCGTTCAACACCCCACCCGGCGGGGCGGGCACCGGCCAGGCCGCGCGCTTGCTGATGAGTTCCTGGTTGCCGATGCTCAGCCATTGCGCCGAGCGCGTCGGGCTGTTGCCGCAATGCAGGCCGTGCTGCAGCACCCAGGCCAGGTTGGCGCGGTGGATGATGCGGAAGATCAGCCCGCGCTCGGGGTTGAGCAGCTCGGCGTGGTGCTCAGGCATGGGCTGCTGCGGCAGGCGCCTCAGGGACGCGCACCTTGCCGGTGAGGAGGTCTTGCATGAGGCCGAGTTTCTGGGCGCGGAGCTTGGCCAGCCTAGTCTCGTCTCTCTCAATTCGGGACTGCATGGCCGCATAAATCGCGGCGATACGTTCTTGCTCTTCCATGGACGGAGTTGGCAGCCGAAGCGACTTGAGGGTGCTTGACTGAATCGCGTCCATGATTCCCCCTTGCCCGCCCCGCCTGAACCAAGCACGTGCCCAAGGCAGATGGTTCAACTGCAAACAGACGAGTTCCGGAATCACGCGCCCGGCGTCAAGCGTCATTGACCACAGGTGCTTGGACGAAAGGGCCGTTCCGATGTCCTCGGGAAGGACGCAACACCGCCCGACAGTGCCCATGATTGTGATGACCACATCACGAGGGCGGACTGCGTACCGCAGCAACCCAAGGAATCTGCGATCGCTGACGAAACGGCTGTACTGCGGCACGAATCGTTCGACATGAATGTTGTCAATTCCCAGAAGCGGAATTCCGCTCTCGCTCAACTCCTGCTTCAGGAGTGCGCTGCCGAACGGGCCGCTCCGAAGGTTGTTTGCAACTGGGGCGAGCAACGAGTGCAGCGGGGAGAGACTCCAGCCCTTCGGAAGTGGGCCAATGTCGCTGTCTTCATACAGCGATGGCGCATCCGCCGGTGAAGGACGACATGCGCCGGCACTTGATACACCGCGCGTGAACAGATCGTGCATCAGCCCGGCCTTGATCTGCTGGTGCTTCTCGATCAGCGCTTCAGTGGCTTCGATGGCGTTGTCGATGCTGGTGAGGATGGCTGAGATGCGTTGCTGCGTCTGCTGGCAGCGCGGGTAGGGCACCTGCAAGATCCGGCCAATCTCCTTGGGTACATGCGGGACGCCTGACCCGGTTCGCCTGTTCTGAATCCATTCGAAGTTGTGTGCGAGGGCGTAGTACAGAAACCGCCCATCGACTTCCCCGGTCGGAGAAAGTCGACTCACCGTTGAGGCAACAACACCGGCTTGGCCGTAACCAACAAGCCCAGAGCGCTCGCCGTCCCAGAGCATCAGGACATCATGCTCGGATGCCCGGATGGCTGACGAAGTCGAAGCGAACCCGTCGGGCAATCCCGCGAGACCCGACGCGCCCAGGTATCGCTCATAGCCCGGCAAGCGCTCGGGCGATGTCTCGACCTTGCGCCCTTTCTGGAAAGAGGCCAGCCGATGAAGTGGCGCCTCCGTCCACTCACTCATAGCCCAGCTCCGAGAGGTACCGACCCAATTCTGAATGCGCTCTGTGCCGTGTCACTTCCAAGTCTTGGGCCGTCACCGCGTACTTCCCCAAGAGGCGCTCAAGCGCCGCTACACAAGCCTGCTGATCCGCCCGCAAATACTGTTGGTAGCTCCCCATCAACATCGCCTCCAACCGCCGCAGGATGACCTGCCGGGCCTCCTCGCGGCTGATCTTCGCCCGCGCCTGTTCCACCAATTCATCCCGGCGCTGTTCGGTACTCTTCACCAGCGCCTTCAAGCCCTTTGCCTCGTCTTCCAGCTTCTTGTGGGTGGCCAGCTGGGCCTCCAGGCGCTGCGCCTCGGCCTGGTGGGCTTTCCAGTCGCCAAAGCTGCTGTCCTTCTTGGCCAGCTTCACTTGGCCCTTGGCTTCCTTCAGGCCCGCCTTCAGTGCCTTTACTTGTTCGGGCGGCAACACGCCGGTGCCTTCGCTGTCTTCAAAGTCGTCTTCGCCCGCCGCCGCAAACAAGGCCTGCAGTTCGGCTAGGCGTGCATGCTGTTGCTCCAGTTCCGCCAGCACGTCGGGGAACTGGCTTTGCAGGATGTCGTCATCCGGAATCAGCTCCGGGCCCCAGCCGCTGGCGGCAATGGACTTGAAGTCCGACGACAGCAGCTTGTAGTAGTTGGCAAAGGCGCCCCGCACCTGGTAGCGCGTGAGCAAGTGCGGGCCGCCTTCACCCGCCAAGGTGGTGCGTTCGATGCCGTCCAGCAGTGCAGCCCGCAGCGCGTACACGTTGCGGGCTGTGGCGTGCTGGTTGTCGGAGTCCGGCGCCAGGGCGTCAATCACCGGCAGGTGCGCCTGCCACCAGGCTTGCAGCTGCGCCATGAAGGCCGCCTGGCGCTGCAGCACGCCCGGGTGCTCGGCCACCACAGTGGCTATGGCGCGTGGGTGGGCCAGCGCGGGCGTGAAGTCGGCATACACGCCGTCGGCGCGCGGGGTGAAGCAGCTTTCACGCAGGCCGGCGTAGTTGGCCCAGAAGTGTTGCAGTGCATCCACCTCGGCCAGCGGCACGCCGCCGTGCAGGTGTGCGCGCACGTCATGCGGCTCGGGCGGCGGCGCGTTGTCTACGTAGCGCCGGATGTTGCAGTTGAAGTCTTCGGCAGCCACCTCGGTGTAGGGCACGCGGCGGGCGTAAGCCGGCACGTCTTGCCCGGCGCGGTAGACGTGCACGATCTTGTCAATGTCTTCCGGCCGCAGATGGTTCTGGGCCTTGCCTTCGCGGTATTCGCGGTCGGCGTTGATGAACAGCACGTGGTCACGCGTGGCGGCACCGGCCTTGTTCAGCACCAGGATGCAGGCGGGAATGCCAGTGCCGTAGAACAGATTGGCGGGCAGGCCGATCACGGCTTCCAGCACGTGGCGCTCCACCAGCAGGCGGCGCACCTCTCGCTCGTCGCCACCACGGAACAGCACGCCGTGCGGCATGACCGTGGCCAGCTTGCCGTCGGCCTTCAGCACGGCCTGCATGTGCTGCACAAACATCAGGTCGGCCTTCTTGCCCTTTTCGGGCAGCCACACGGGGAAGCGGCCGGGGAACTTGATGTCCTTCTTGATGTAGTTCTGGCTGAACGGAGGGTTGGCCAGTACGCGGTCGAAGCGCTTCAACTGGCTGTCTTCGTCCAGGTGCTGCGGTTCACGCAGGGTGTCTTGCTGGCGGATGTCGGCATCGGGAATGCCGTGCAGCAGCATGTTCATCTTGCAGATGGACCAGGTGGTGCCCATCTTCTCCTGCCCGAACAGCGCGGTGTTGGCGGCATTGCGGCCGTGTTCGCGCAGGTAGTCGCGCACCTGGATGAGCATGCCGCCTGAGCCGCAAGTGGGGTCGTAGACGCGCATGTTTTCCTGCGGGTCGCACACCTCCACGCACACGCGCACCACCTCGGCGGGGGTGTAGAACTCGCCGGCCTTCTTGCCGGCCTGGTCGGCAAAGTCCTTCAGCAGGTATTCGTAGGCCGCGCCCAGCAGGTCGGGGAATTCGAAGTCTTCGTCCTTGAGCGGGATCTTGTCGAAGTTCTGGATGAAGTTGACCAGCGTGTCGTCGTCCAGCGTGGTCTGGCCGATCTTGCGGTTGAAGTTGATGGTGCCCTTGAGCACGTCCTGCAGGGCGTCCACGTTGGCGTCTTCCAGTGCCTCCAGTGCCTTGTTGAGCATGGAGCCCACGTTCTCCTTGGTGTGCTTCAGCGCGGGGTGGCGGGTGCCTGTTTCGGGGTCTGTCCAGGGCGAGTGCCAGCGGGCGCGCGGCGGCACGTAGAAATATTGGCCGGCGTACTGGTCCGGGTCTTCCAGGTTGGCTTCGATGGTTGCTGACGGAAGCCCGTCGCGCACGCCTTCAGCGCGTATCTGGGCCTGGCGCTGGTCGAACAAGTCACTGGCGCGCTTGAGGAACAGCATGCCGAAAACGTATTCCTTGTACTCGCTGGCGTCCATGTTGCCGCGCAGATCGTCGCAGGCGGTGAGCAGCAGGCTTTCAAGTCTGGCAAGTGTCAGGCGTTGGTGCGGCATGGGTTGGGTGAGTAGCCTACTGGACGGCTGATTGTGACCAAGGCCGTAAGGGCGCCCTAAGGGCATGAGCTTCAATGGCCCGGTTTCCCGCGTTCCATGTGGACCGCTGATATCGGCGGCATTCACCACCCCGGGGAACCCACGTGAAGCCTCTTCTTGTCGTTGCACTTCCTTTCGTCGCTCTCATGAGCACCGCCATGCTGGTGCACGCCCAAACCGCCACGGCGCCTGCCGAAGCAGCTTCTGCCGCCGCCACGCCAGCTGCAGCCGCCGCACCTACCACGTCAGACGTCGACCCCGCCCTGCAGCTGCCGGAACTGAACGCCGCCGAGTGGTTCGACGGCAAGGCCGGCGGCACCTTTGGCGAGAAGACCATCAACTTCCTGCCGCGCAGCAAGCGTGTGGCTTTGGTGGGCTTCCGCGTCATCTTCGTCAACGAGACTTTTGCGCGTGCCCGCGTCCGTGCCAGCTACATGCCCGGCCGCGAAACCTCAGGCGCCAGCGCCGGCATGCAGGTCAACCTGAAGGGCGTGGACGACGCCACGCTGCAGGCGCTGACGGACAAGGCCCATGCGCGCTTTGTGGCCCAGCTGCGCGCCAGCGGGCGCGAAGTGATCACCGCCGCCGACGGCAAGTGGGACAACAACGTGTTCCAGGGTGCGCCCGGGCCGGTGGAGGTGGCCGAAGGCAACGCCAAGGGCCGTGCCTTTGCGCCCAAGGGCATGTCGGTGTGGTCACTGATGCACTACCCCTGGAGCGCCAGCCGTTTCGACCAGACCAGCTACAAGGCAATGAACGAAGTGTCGAATCAGCTGGGCGCCCCCATCACCCTGGCCACGACGCTGGTGGTGGACTTTGCGCAGATGACGTCTACCGGCAACCGCAGCGGCCTGGTGGCGCGCACGGCCGAGGTGGGCACCACGCTGGCCATCAGCGTCAGCCGCATGGACAACCGGCTGGTGCGCGCCGAGGAAGTGAAATTCGGTGGTGTGGCCAAGGGCGACGACGGCGCCCTGAGCCTGACCCGCGGCATCGAGACCGACCTGGAATTTGCCGTGCTCACCAAGACCGAAAAGGACCACGGCAGCGGCGTGGGCGGCTTCCTGTCCCGCGCGTTTGTTGGCAGCGGCAAGACCGCCTTCCGCCTGGCCGAGACCAGCAACGACGAATACAGCAAGGCCGCCTCCGCCGTGCTGGAACGCACCACCGGGACCTTTGCCAAGCTGTTTGCGGAGCACGCAGCCAAGTGAGCGGCCAAGTGACAGGCGGCGGGTGAAAGCCGCCAGCAGATCAGGGCTTCAGCTGCTGCGCAAAGAAGGCGGCCGCCGCCTGGAACGCTGCTGCGCGCGCGGCGGGGTCGAAGCCCGGCTCCGGCCAGCCGCCGCGTGCTTGCTGCGCGGCCACGGCGCGGGCCGTGGCTTCAGGCCAGGGCGAGACCAGGTCCATGTGCGCCGCACCTTCCAGGTTCACCAGCAACTTGCAGGTCTTGCAGTGGCGCAGCACGTGGTCGCTGTGCCATTGCGGCAGCAGCCACTGGTCGCGTGCGGCGCGCAGCACCACCACGGGCACGGTGATGCGTGCCAGGCTCTCGGCACTGAAGATGGCTGACACGGGCACGGCCACGCTCACCGCGGCCACCCGCGGGTCGGGCCGGGGGTCGGCGCTGTCGGCGGGTGAACGGCCGCCGTGCCAGGCCTTCAACCCGGCGGGCAGGTAGGCATCAGGCGCACCACGCAAGCGTTCGAACTGTGCGCGGCGCTCGGCTTGCTTGTCGGCTCGGGGCAGGCCACTGAAGCAGAAGCCGAGGTCCTCGTCGGCGCGCTCCAGGCAGTGGCGCGCCAACTGCAGCGTGCTCCACTGCGCGCCGGCCATCACCAGTGCCGTGCCGCCGCCCGCGGACATGCCGTGCACGCCCACGCGGTCGGTCTGCACCAGAGTGCCCCACACCGGGTGGGCAGCCAGGAAGTCGATGGCGCGGCTGATTTCCTTCGGTCGCGTGTCCCACGACACCGGGCCGGCCTTGGCTATGTCCTGGAAGTTGTCGCCCGCGTGCAGCGGCTGGGCGACGATGAAGCCGGCCCGCGCCAGCGTGGCGGCCATCTCGTGGTCGGACGTGGCGCTGCCACCGGTGCCATGCGACAGCACGATGAGCCGGCGCGGCGCGCTGGCAGGCGCCGGTGGGCCGTCCAGCGCCACGCTCAGTTCGAACGGTCCCTGCACCAGCCGGCTTTCCGGTGCGTCGCTGGGGTAGACCAGGGTCACGGGCAGGTCACCGGCCATCAGGCGGGTCATGCCCACGCCGGCCTGGGCGTGCAGTGCGGCCAAGGCCAGGCCCAGCGCGAGTACGGGTTGGGCCAGATGGCTCCAGCGGAAGGGCTGTGGGGTGCTCATGGTGGGTCCTGTGGGTGTGTGGCCCGGACTGTGCGCAGCCCGCATCGCCGCGGCCAGCGGCGTGCGACAAAACGGAGCCTGCCGTCGCCAAGTGCGGCGGGCCGCCAGCGTGGCGCTCCACAATCGCGCTGCTTGTCACTTGCGAAGAAGGAGGTCCCCATGGCGGGAACGGTGCTGGTCTCCGGCGGCAGCGGCTACATCGCCGGCTTCCTGATCCGTCAATTGGTGGGCGAAGGCTGGACGGTGCACACCACCGTGCGCAGCCTGGCCAAGGAAGAGGCGGTCCGCCAGCTCCTGGCGGTGGACAACAGCCGGCTCAAGTTCTTTGCCGCCGACCTTCATGCCGACGCGGGCTGGGCCCAGGCCATGCCGGGTTGCAGCCACGTGGCCCACGTGGCTTCGCCGCTGCCAACCGGCATTCCCAAGGACGCCAACGAGCTGATCGTGCCGGCGCGCGACGGCGCCCTGCGCGCACTGCGTGCCGCCAAGGCTGCGGGGGTGAAGCGCTTTGTCATGACGTCGTCCGTCGCCGCCATTGCGTACGGCCGCGGGCGCGGCGTGCACCACTTCACCGAGGCCGACTGGACGGACCTGTCCAAGCCCGGCATCTCGCCCTACATCCAGAGCAAGACCATCGCCGAACGCGCCGCCCGCGACTGGGTGGCGAAGGAAGGCGCCGCCATGGAGTTCGTCAGCATCTGCCCGTCCGTGGTGCTGGGCCCCGTGTGGAGCCGCGACTATTCGGCCAGCGTGGTGGTGGTGAAGAAGCTGCTGGACGGCAGCCTGGGCGCCTGCCCGGACATCGGCTTTGGCGTGGTGGACGTGCGCGACGTGGCCGACCTGCATGTGCGGGCGCTCACCACGCCGGGCATCGCCGGCGAACGCTTCATCGCCAACGACCGCTTCCTGAAGCTGCGTGAGATTGCCGATGTGCTGCGCGCGCAGCTGGGCCCGCAGGCGCACAAGGTCACCACGCGCAACGCGCCGGACTGGGCCGTGCGCATCGCTGCACTCTTTGTGCCGGTGGCCAAGGCCGTGGTGGGCGAACTGGGCAGCGTGCGCCACCAGAGCCCGGCACACGCGAAAGAGGTGCTGGGCTGGGCCACACGGCCGGCGGAGCAGAGCATCGTGGACACGGCGCGGGCGCTGCTGGACCTGGGCATCGTCAAGGTTTGAAGGAAGCTGGCATGAGCGACACCCTGCAAGACGAACTGTTGATCCGCCGCCTGGTGGAGCGCTGGGCCGTCTGGCGCGACGCGGGCGACTGGGCGCGGTTCGCCACCGTCTGGCACCCCGATGGCGTGATGATGGCCACCTGGTTCCAGGGCCCGTTTGCGGAATTCATCCGCGTCACGCAGGAAGGCTGGGCCAAGGGAGTCAGCATCCTGCACTTCCTGGGCGGCAGCGCCATAGAAGTGAACGGTGACCGCGCCATCGCGCAGACCAAGATGACCATCTCGCAGCGCGGCCTGGTGGATGGGGTGCTGTGCGACGTGGTCTGCACCGGCCGCTTCTACGACTTCGTCACGAGGCACGAAGACGAATGGAAGCTGCTGCACCGCCAGCCCATCTACGAGAAGGACCGCATTGACCCGGTGGACCCCGCCGCCTTCATCGAGCTGGACCCCGCCCAGCTGGCCGCCTTCCCGGAGGGCTACCGCCACCTGGCCTACATCCAGACCCGCATCGGCTACCGCGTGAAGCTGGACATGCCCATGCTCAAGGGCTCGGCGGTGGAGGACCTGTACCGGCGTGGGGCGCAGTGGCTGGCGGGGCGCGCGCTCGTGCGCTGAGCACGAATTCACGCGCCAGGGCGGTCCGCTGCCGCAGTCCCGAGAACAGGCCGGTTTTCCGGCCTTTCTTCCGGCTCAAGTTTTCCGCCCTCGCCCGTACCGTGCAGGTCTGGTTTCAACACCCGGCCACGCAGGTACCCACATGAACAAGCGCGCTTCCGTCTTCTGGACCATCACCCTGGCGGAGCTGGCCCTGGCGGTCTACGCGCTGACTTCGGTGTCCTGGGTGGCTGCGCCCGACGCGGCGCAGGAGTCCACCTTGGCAGCCGTCACGGTGGCACCCAGCACCGTGCGCTGAAGCCGGCGCCCCACCCCGGGGCAGCCCCAAGCACGTGCGCTTGCGCTAGCCTCGTGCGATGAGTGAATCACCCCGCCTGCCCAGCCAGGCCCGCATCGTCATCGTCGGCGGCGGCATCGCCGGCTGCTCCACCGCCTACCACCTGGCCCTGGCCGGCGAACGCGACGTGCTGCTGCTGGAGCAAGGCCAGCTGACCTGCGGCACCACCTGGCACGCGGCCGGGCTGGTGGGCCAGATGCGGCCCAACCGCAACATGACCCGCATGTCCAAGTACGGCATCGAGCTGTACAGCACGCTGGAAGCGGAAACGGGCCTGGCCACCGGCTGGAAACAATGCGGCAGCGTCAACGTGGCGCGCACGCCCGAACGCTGGCAGGTGCTGAAGAAGCAGGCCGCGCTGGCGCGCAGCTTCGGCGTGGAGGTGCAGCTCATCACGCCCAAGGAAGCCGGCGACCTGTACCCGGTGATGCGCACCGACGACCTGCAGGGCGCCATCTGGATCCCCGGCGACGGCAAGGCCAACCCCGCCGACCTGTGCATGAGCCTGGCCAAGGGCGCGCGCAACCGCGGCGTGCGCATGGTGGAGCACGTGGAAGTCACGGGCGTGCTCACCGACAAAGGCCGCGTAACGGGCGTGAAGACGGCCGAAGGCGATGTGGCCTGCGAGATCCTCATCAACTGCGCCGGCCAGTGGGCGCGGCAGTTCGGTGC
>Ga0075163_10006502_pt1 | contig 15493 bp, 8 predicted proteins | sample JI1023141ADNA_FD_71478 | JGI IMG/M metagenome (GOLD analysis project Ga0075163, IMG submission 71478) | Wastewater effluent complex algal communities from Wisconsin, to seasonally profile nutrient transformation and Carbon sequestration -... | ecosystem: Engineered > WWTP > Effluent > Algae... | reverse complement strand
GATCTAGGTGACTAGCTTCACCCGATCGGGCGATGCGCGCGCGGTCGGCTCGACCTAAGCTGGGCTCTCGTGCGCTCTCGATCGGCTGACCACGCCTCGCCACTTGCCGGCTGAAGGTAGGTGACTCCTGGCGAATCGCAGATTCGACCTCCGATTCCCTCCGTGCAAAGACTCCCGTATGGCCGACTACCGCGGTACCCCCAACGCAGACACCATCGACCAGACGGCACTCGGCATACCCGACTGGTCTGCTCTGTATGGCCTGGCAGGCAACGACACCATCACCATCGGGCGCGGGGTTGCGCTGGGCGGAGCCGGCAATGACACCATCATCGCCAGCGAACCCACGGCTGCGGGCGCCGGCTACTTCGACGCGCCGGCGGGGGTGGTGGCCGACCTGCAGAGCGGCGTCGTGCAGGACGGCTGGGGTGGCACCGACACGCTCGTCGGCATCCGGCACCTGGACGGCAGCATCTTCGATGACTCGCTGTTCGGCAGCGCGCAGGACAACCGGATCGTGCCCAATGGGGGGCACGATCGCATCGATGGTCGTGGCGGCTTCGACATCGTCTGGCTGGTCGGCAAGCTGGCGGACTATCGCATCGACACCTCCATCGACGGGGTGTCCGCAACTCTGCAACTTCGCGCTGACCCCACGCAACTGACCGAAGTCGTCGGGGTGGAGCGAGTCGACTTCCAGAGTCTCGAATCCGTGCTGCTGACCGACCTGATCGATCCGGTCAAGCAGGCTACGCACGGACTGATCGCCGCCGACCCCGCGCGATGGAACGCCGGACAGCCTTTGGGCACGCCGGTCGAGGTTACGTACAGCTTCATGGTCGGCGCGCCGGACGCTGCGTCCACCGGGTTCCAGGCGTTCGACACCACCCAGCAGGGTGCGGTGCGCACCATCCTGAACGACACCGCCGCATTGACAGGCTTGCGTTTTCGGGAGGTCGACGAAAGCACGGGCACGAATGGACAGATGCGCTTTGGCAGCACCGCACAGTCGGCCACCAAGGGGCAGGCCTCGCTGCCCGCGCAGCGCAGCGAGGCCGCTGGCGACGTGTTGATGGATGTCGACAGCGTCCGCAACCTGGCGCCGGGCAGTGAAGGCTTCGCCGCGCTGCGACACGAGATCGGCCACGCACTGGGGCTGCGACACCCGCGCAACTACGGCGCCCCGGACGCCTGGTCCGAACAGTTCCGTGCTGAAGACGACAACGCCGGCAATACCGTGATGACCGACTCAGCAAGCCAGGCCGGTTTGTATCGTCTGAGCTGGGGGCCTCTGGACGTGATTGCCTTGCGCACGATGTACGGCAGCAAGCTGATCTTGGAGGGTGACAGCGTGCACTTGCTGACCGACGTCGCGGGCACGGGGCTGAGTCTGCTGCTCGACGAAGGCGGCGTCGATGAACTCGATCTGTCGAGTGTGTCGGCCGGCGCCAAGGTAGATCTGCGGGCCGCGCACATGAGTTCGATCGGTCGCGGCGCCGACGGACTGGCCGCACGCGACAACCTGTCGATGCCGGCAGGCACTGCCATCGAACGGGTGATCGGCACACCGTTCGACGACGCACTCATCGGCAACGAGGCCGATAACTCGTTTCAAGGTGGACTCGGCAACGACCGCATCGACGGAGGGCCGGGAACCGATTTGTCGGTCTATGTCGGAGCACGAAACCTGTATTTGGTGTCGGTGCGGCCCGGGCAGATCTCGGTGTCGGCACGCGACGGCGCGGGCGGGTTCGATACGCTGGTGTCGATCGAGCGTCTGCGCTTCGCCGATACCGAATTGCCTTTGGTGTATCAACGCGAAGCCCTGGCACCGGGGCCCGGAAAGGACGGCAGCTTTCTGTTCGATCCGATCTATTACCTGTTGTCCAACACGGCTTTGGTGCCGGTGGCCAACGCCGCCGCGGCGCTCGCCAGTTACCGCGACGTGGGTGCGGCGCAAGGCCGGGCGCCGACGGCCTGGTTCGATCCCGCCTACTATGCAGACCGCTGGGCTGATCTGGCGCCCCTGCAGCTCGACAACGCGACCTTGTTCGCGCACTTCAACTTGTTCGGCGTCTGGGAGGGGCGTTCGCCGGGGCCACGCTTCGACGACTTCGATGGCGCGCGGTACTTGAGCGACTACTCAGACGTAGCGGCCTACGTCAACGGTAATCTGGGCGACTTCCTGGGCAGCCAGACAAATGGCGCCATCGCCCACTACTTGCTGTTCGGCGCCAACGAGCAGCGCCTTGCCTTCGACACGCACGGCGCCGCCGTCGATGTCGGTTATCTCGTCTGAGCCTGCCATGCGACTGTTCGCCCGTACCAGTTATCTCCCGATGATCAAGCCGGCCCCGCGTGCAGTTGGCGCGACGGGTCCTGGTGGTGTCGCGGGCACCATTGGCTCGGCTGGTGCCAATCAAATGATTGCGGCTCACGTTGCCGGGTCCCGAGGATCGCGACGCGGCGTGCTCGCCGTGCTGACGACCTTGTTTTGTCTCGGCGCCTGCGGCAATGCAGAGCGAAGCGCGCCCATAGCGGCAAGTCCCGATACGTCAGCCTCGAGCGGCCAGGTTGCGCCCGCTGCCGATGCCTCACCTTTCGGCATCACGACCTACGCGGCCGCGCGCTTTCTCGAGCAGGCTACCTTTGGCCCCACCGCGTCGTCGATCGCGGAGCTGAAGCGCTTGGGCTTCGAGGGCTGGATCGCTGCTCAGCAGGCGCTTCCGGTGCCCGCCATTGACGGTTCCATTCTCGAGAGCCGCGATCCGGGGCCGCCCGATCCGCTGGCCGTCGAGTTCGCGCCGGCAAAGTTCACGCGCATCGCCATCTCCGACCCGGCGCAACTGCGGGTGCGTACGGCCTGGAGCCTGTCGCAGTTCCTGGTGGTGTCGCAGAACAAGGTGGTGGCATTTGCAGTGGTGCAGTACGCCAACTTCCTGATGGCCAACGCGTTCACGAACTACTCGGACTTCCTGCGTGCGCTGACCCTGCACGCTTCGATGGGAAACTTCCTGGATAACTCCGAGAACCGTGCGGCCAGCGCGTGCATCGGCTGTTCGCCCAACGAAAACTACGCGCGCGAACTGCTGCAGTTGTTCACGATCGGTGTGCACAAGCTGAACATCGACGGCAGCATCGTGCGCGATGTACGGGGCAGGCCGGTCGAGACATATTCGGAAAGTGACGTGCAGGCGCTGGCGCGCGCGCTGACCGGATGGACCTTCCAGTCCGCCCAGCCCGGTCTGGGCAAGGGCAACTGGGCGAACTTCGGCAAGCCGATGATAGCGCTGCGCCCGAACGATCACGACAAGGATGCCAAGCGGCTGCTGGGCACCGACATGTCGCCCAACCAGAACGCGACCAGCGATCTCGAAGCGTCCATTGCGATCATCATGGCGCACCCCAATGTGGCACCCTTCGTCAGCCTTCGACTGATCCAGCACCTGGTGGCCAGCGACCCCAGCCCCGATTACATCCGGCGAGTGGCGACAGTCTTCAACAATGACGGCACAGGCAAGAAGGGAAACCTGGCAGCGGTGGCCAAGGCCGTGCTGCTCGACCCCGAAGCCCGGCGCGGCGACAACCCGGCCAGCGCCAACGCACGACAAGGCTACGTGCGTGAGCCCTTCTTGGCCTTCACGGCCCGCTGGCGGGGCATGGGATGCCGCGAGTCGCCCGTGCCTCCATTGGGCATTTACCCGGGCCTGAGCTGGAACCAGAAGCCGTTCCAGGCGCCCTCGGTGTTCAGCTTCTATCTGCCCACCGACCGCGCGCCCGGCAGCCTCCTGCTGGCGCCCGAACAGGGACTGCTCAATGGCGGCGAACTGAGCACCCGAATCGGCGACCTGGCCTATTACGTCGACCAGGGCAGCGCCAAGCTTACTGAAGCGGGATGCCAGTTCGAGGAGTTCGAACAGGCCCTTGTCGCCTCACCCGAGAACTTCCTCGATCTGACCAGTCTGCGTTACTTCCGCGGCTCGCTGCCACCGGCGCTGAGGGTGCTCGCCCTCGAGCTGATCGCCCAGTCGGCGCCGTTGGCGCCACGAGTGCGCGCCGCGAGTGTGCTGGCGTTCCTGTTGTCTTCGCCGTATTTCGGAGCGATCAAATGAACCCTCGGCGCCGTTTCCTGAATCACGCCGGGAGCCTGTCCGCTGCCAGCACTCTTTCGATGCTCGGCGCGGCCCTGGGCACGGGCCTGTCGCGCGATGCCGCCGCGGCGGACTACAAAACCCTGGTCTGCGTGTTCCTGACCGGCGGCAATGACGGCAACGACTCGCTGGTGCCCACCGACGCCGCCTACAACGACTACGCGCGCGCCCGCCCGGGTCTGGCATTGCCCAAGGACAGCCTGGTTCCGTTGTCGGGGCTGTCGCTGGGACATACCTTCGGCATGCACCCTGGCCTTGCGCCCTTGGCGCCGCTCTATGCGCAGGGCCGGCTGGCCTGGGTGGTCAATGCCGGGCCGCTGGTGGTGCCGACTACCGCACAGCAGGTTGTTGACCGCGCAGTCGAGCTGCCGCCGTTCCTGCTGTCGCACAGCGACCAGGTGGCGATGCAGCAAGGCTGGTTGGGCGACAGCGATCCCAGCGGCTGGGGCGGGCGTGCGCTGGAGAGCCTGCCGGCCGACCTGCGGCATTCGCTGTCGGCGGTCACGCTCGATACGCAGCGCACCCTGGTGCTGGGTCAGCGCTCCCGCGTGTCATGGCTCGATGGCAATGGCTTGCAGCGTTACTGGGGCAGCGCCGATCTGCTCAATCCAGGCCACACCTGGACGCGCGCGGTGCAGTCGCTGGGCCGCATGCAATCGGCCAATGCCTACGAAGCTGAGTACGCGCGAACTTTCGGCGGCAGCCTCGCCGATTCGGTCGAAGTGGCGCAGGCCTTGTCTGGCGCGCCCGCGCCGGCTGGCGACTTTCCGCCCGGTGATCTGGGCAACCGGCTGCGCACGGTAGCGCAACTGCTGCCGGCCTGGAAGGCCATCGGCAAGCGACGCCAGGTGGTTCTGGTCAACTGGGGCGGCTTCGACACCCATGTCTCGCAGCGAGGCAGCGCGCACTGGGCGCTCGATCCTCAACTGGCGACGGTTGGTCAGGCACTTGCGGCCTTCGACACAGCCAATCGCGCCTCGGGCATGGATTCGAACGTGGTGACCTGCGTGATGTCCGACTTCGGACGCACGCTCAAACCCGCTGCCGGTGGCGGCACCGATCATGCCTGGGGCAATCACTGGTGGGTCATAGGTGGACCGGTGATCGGTGCGCAGGCCTACGGTGTATTCCCGACCTTGAAGCTGGGCGGCCCGGACGACTTCGACTTAAAGGGGGGCGGGCGATGGGTGCCCACCACGTCGACCGATCAGTTCGCGGCCACGCTGGTGAACTGGCTCGGTGTGCCGGCGGATGCGCTCACCGCGGTGTTTCCGAATCTCGTGAATTTTTCGAAGAAGTCGCTGGGGTTTCTGCGTGCCTGATATCACCGTTTCGTTCATCACCAAGTGATCTGAATAATTTCTGTGAATATGGCTGACTGAAGGAGTCAGTCACCCGCCGAGGTGATGCGTGCCCGAGTTGCCCTGCCTAGTATCGATCAACCCCCACGTGATCGCATCAGCAAAGGACAACCGATGGCCACCTACCTGTTCAGTACGCTTCAGAACAATCAGCGCATCGAATTCAATCTGGCGAATGACGTCTTCGAGATTGACGACAAGACGCTGAAAGCCAGTCAGCTGCAGTACCAGCTCCTTGAACCCAACGGCAATGTGATTGCGTTCACGCATCAGGGCAAAACGGTCACGCTGTCGGCCGTCGGACTGCTGGGCGGGTTCAACACTACGAATGTGAAGATCGGGGAAGGGCCGCTGGCCAATGGGGCGATATACGCTGCGAGCACTTTCGTGTCGCTGTCATCGGGCGTTGGCAGAGGCGGCCCTGACCTGCTCATTGGCGTTGGCGGCAGCGGCCTGGTCCAAGTGTTCGTAGGCAGCGCAGGCGCTGACCGGTTCGACGGCTATCCGCTCGTTGGTGCGGTCGGCGGTGCCGGTGAGAATGCGGTCGACTACCGGTCAGCCCCTTCGGGTGTCAACGTCAATCTGGCGCTCGGCACTGCGGCTGACGGCACCGGCAGCGTTGATACTCTCACGCACATCAATTTCGTCATTGGTACTCGATTTGGTGATGTCATCGTCGGGACGCCCGGCACTACGGTATCGTTCGAGCGCTTCCTACCGCAAGGCGGCAACGACAGTGTCGATGGCGGAGCCATCACTCCGGGGTCAATCAATTTCCTCGACTACCAGACATTCTTCGGCAGTGTGTCCTTGGACCTGCAGGCTGGCTCCGTCAAAGACAGCGATGGCGCAAGCGGCACGTTGAAGAACATCAACTGGGTTCGTGGTGGGTTCTCGAACGACGTGTTGAAGGGTTCGAATGCCGTCTACGAGGAAACGTTCGAGGGGTACGCGGGTGCCGATGCCATCGACGGCCGAGGCGGGCCGGATACGATTTCCTATGTGTCCTCGTCCGAAGCCCGTGGTGCCTTTATCAGTCTGCTCGATGGTGAGGCGACTGATCCCTACGGTTCGATCGATACGCTGATCGGCATCGAGAATGCCATCGGTTCGGGTGCGCCCGATGTCTTGCTCGGAAGCGTCGAGGCAAACCAGTTGCGAGGGCTTGGCGGCGATGACTTCCTGGAGGGAATGGCCGGTAACGACATCTTTGACGGAGGCAGCGGCACCGACACCATCACATTCGGCTTTTCACCAGCGCGAGTGGTCGTTGATCTTGCGGCCGGCACGGCGAGCGACGGCTGGGGCGGGTCGGACACGCTCATTTCCATCGAGTCTGTGCGCGGAACTCCGTTCGACGATCGATTGATCGGTTCGGCGAATGCGCCGGGGATCGAGCGATTCGACGGAGGCTTCGGAAGTGACTTCATCGATGGCGGCGCGCTTCTGGCCGGATCGTCGGGCGGCAATATCGCTTCGTATCTGAGCGCCCCGGCGGGCACCATCGTCAATCTCGCGACCGGGACGGCCAGTGATGGCACCGGTGGTGTCGATACGCTGCGCAACATCAACATGATTGAAGGGTCAGCATTCGGCGACTCGATGACGGGAAACGCCGGACCCGCCATCGACTTTGAGGTTTTCTTCCCGGGTGCTGGAAACGATGCGGTGGATGGCGGCGTCATCAGCGGCACCCTCACGCCCGACTCGCGCAACGTCGTCAACTACTCCAATGCGTCCGCAGCGGCGAAGGTCGACTTGCGCGCCGGCACCGCGAATGATGGCTTCGGCGGAACCGACACTCTGGCCAACATCAATTGGGTGATCGGCTCCAAATTCGGCGATGAGCTTGCTGGTTCGGACCTCGCGCTCGACGAGCGCTTCGAAGGCGCGGCGGGCGCCGACCGCATTGACGGGCGCGAGGGAAGCGACACGGTGTCGTATCAGACGGGAGCTGTGCTCGGGGTGACGGTGAATTTGACTGACGGCATCGCGACCGACTGGAGCGGTGCGACTGACAAGTTGACGTCGATCGAACACGCGATCGGCACCGGATTCGTCGATGCATTGACCGGTGACGCATCGAGCAATTCGCTGTGGGGTCTTGGCGGCAACGATGTACTGGTGGGTCTGGCGGGCGACGATTCCTTCACTGGCGGTGATGGAAACGATCAGCTCAACGGCGGCGTCGGTATCGATTCTGCAAACTTCGCACTGCGTCGCGAGGACTACCTGGTGAGCAAGACCGGCACCGGTTTCACGATAAGCGCGAAATCGGGTGGTGAAGGCGTCGATACGTTGACGCAGATCGAATCCGTCGCGTTCTCGGATTTCGCCCTTTCATTGGTGACGCCGCCTGCGCCCCAGGGCGTGGCATTCAACACTGATTCCGGATTCCTGTTCGACCTGGTCTACTTTCGGTTTGCGAACACGGCCGATGCTGTCGCATTGACGGCTTCGCAAGCGCGCGAGTACTACTTCGCCACCGGCGCGGCGCTGGGAAAGGCCCCGAACAGCTGGTTCGATGCAAGCTACTACAAGAACAAATGGGCTGACCTCGAAGCGTTAAACCTCGATGACGCGACGCTGTTCGCCCACTACAACCGCTACGGCGTATGGGAAGGCAGGTCAGGCGGTGCCGCCTTCGACAAGTTCGATGGCAGTCGGTATCTGGCCGACAACGCGCTGGTTGCGGGTTATGTCGACTCCCACTTGAGCGACTTCCTGGGCAGCCGTACAAATGGGGCCATCGCCCACTTCATCATCTACGGGCAGGGCGAAGGACGTGCCGCATACGACACGACGGGTGCTGCGATCGATCTCGGCTGGTCACTGTAGGCGAGCTTGTCGTCTAGCGTCGATATGACGATCCACTCACCGCGACGCCAACCCCAACAGAAGCTTGAGCAGATCCGCCTGCCGATGCGTTCCCGTCTTCGCATACGCGGCCTGCAGCTGCGTCTTGCAGGTGTTGATCGACACACCCAGGCGGGCGGCCATTTCGTCGAGGCTGCCGCCCTGGGTCATCTGCAGCGCGGTCCGGGCTTCGGCCATGGTCAGGCCGAACAGCTTGATCAGCAGGGCCGGGTCGACCGATGCCGCGCTTTGCAGGTCGTACAGAAACACGATGGCCTTGGCGGCCTTGCCGCCGGGTGCGAAGCGGGACGATTCGGCCAGCGGCGCCACATGCACGACGCAGGCCGGGCGGCCGTCTTCGGCGGGCAGGAGCAGCGCCTGGGAGAAATGGTCGACTGTCGTCAGGGCCAGCGGCTGCATGGCCTGCGTGATCGCATCCTGAAAGGCCCGTTCGCTGCCCGACAAGCGACGGTTCAATGAGAGCTGCGAGGGCTTGGCCGATCCCGCCGCGCCGATGCAGACCGTGTCTCCACGTCTGGCGATCGACTCGGCCATCTTGTTGGCGAACTGCAGCTTGCGCGAGCCATCGATCAGGATCACCCCGCTGGCCAGGCCGTTCAATGCGGCCAGGCTGGCGGCAAGCTGCAGCTGGCTGTCTCGCAAGTGGAACATCACGCCGAGCGAGCGCGACAGGTGCGCCAGCAGCCGGCGCGAGATCTCCACATCGTCCCGGTCGAAGGGGGTGTCCCGCGGACCGCGGTAGACGGACAGCGCGGTGGGCAGCTTGTGCGAGTCGGTGGTGTCGAAGATGATGCCCGAGCAGACCTTGGCGATGCCCAGGGGCGCGAGGATCTCCTTGTAGAAGTCGGTCTGCATCAGTTCGGCCTCGGGCACCAGGTCGCTGTCCAGACTGACCATGCCCTCGGCCAGGTAGCCCTTGGGGCCCGAGGCGCGCACCCACGGGTCTTCCTTCACGCCCTTGGCCGCCCAGATCTCGAGCGCGGCCTGGCTGATGTTGTGGGTGAAGGTGAAGCCGCCCTGCGAAGGTCCATGCAGATGGGTGAAGATCAGCGCCCGGGGTGCGTCGAACACGCTGGCGATGTGCGCGATGACACCGGGCCAGGTCGATGGTTCCAGGGCCGCCTCATAGATGCGGTGGACAACATCGTCGTACTCGGCCAGGTCGATCGGCATCGGGATCTCGGGTGAGCGAATCATGGAGCAGCGAGAGGGGCATTGGCGCCGATCGATCACGCCGATGCGAGGGAAAGCAGGAGCTTGAGCAGGTCGGCCTGGCGGTGAGTGCCCGTCTTCATGTACGCGGCCTGCAACTGCGTCTTGAACGTGTTGACCGATACGCCCAGGCGCGCGGCCATGTCGTCCACTGTGCCCCCGGCGGCGATCTGCAGGGCGGCCAGAGCCTCGGCGGGGGTCAGTTCGAATATCCGACACAGCACCTGCGGGTCGACCGACGAGGCCGCTTGAAGGTCGTACAGGAACACGATCGCCCTTGCGGGCGCGCCGGCGGTGGCAAAGCCGTGCGATTCGGGCAGCGGAGCCACATGGACGGCACAGGCCGGACGGCCGTCACTGCCCGGCAGCAGGATGGCCTGCGAGAAGTGCTCGGTGGCATCCTGCGACAGCGGCAGCAGCGCGCGGACCAGTGCGTCCTGGAACGGGCGTTCGACGCCGGCCAGCCGCGGATTCAGATGCATCCGCAGGGCGTCGGGCAGCAGTCGTGTGCCCATCTGCACCGTCTCGCCTTGCCGCAGCAACGACTCGGCCGCCTTGTTGGCGAAGCGAACGTCGCGTGTCGCGTCGATCAGCACCACGCCGCAGGTCAGCCGGTCGAGCGCCGCGAGGTTGGACGCGATCTGCAGCTGCTGGTCGCGCAGATGGAACATCACGCCCATCGACCGCGACAGGTGCACCAGCAGTCGGCTCAGCAGTTCGGCGTGCTCGTGCCGGAAGGCAGGGGCTCTGAGCGGACGAAACAGCGAAATGAAGGTGGGCAGCTTGTGCGCATCGGTACCGTCGAAGATCACGCCATTGCACAGGCGGGCGATGTCCATCGGCGCCCAGAGTTCTTTGTAGAACGGCGTTTCGAGCAGAACCTCGTGCGCGACCAGGTCGCTGTCGAGGTTCGCCATGCCATCGACATTGCGGCCCTTGGCAACGCCGGCGCGCACGAACGGATCTTCGTGAATGCTCTTGGCCGCCCAGTACTCCAGCGAAGCCTGCGAGATGTTGTGGGTAAAGAGGAAGCCGCCCTGGGCCGGGGTATGGGCCCAGGTGAAGATCAGTGCCCGAGAGGCGTCGAACAGCCGGGCGATGTCGCCGACCACCTGTTCCCACTGAGAAGGCGCGATGGCGGCGCTGTAGATGCGGTGAACGACCTGGTCAAATTGGTCCAGCGTGATCCGGGCCGTCATCGGGCGGATCGGCCGTGTGCAGCGAGCCTGGAGCAACGGAACATGGTCGGCGGGTCGTCGAAATCTGACAGCGCTCGACGCTACGGAACTGCCGGGGCGGCCGCATCACCCAATTGATGGATGCAGGTCTGGTCTTGGAGACCGGTCTGTCCGATTCGTGCCTATCCGATCGATGATTCATTCGCTTCCGGGACTCCTGAGCATCCGCAGCGCCAGTCCACCGAGCACCGCAACGGCAAGCACCAGCGCCGCCCACATCGCCGCCTGGGTTGGGTCGATGTCGTCGAGCCAGCCGCGTTCGCCCGTGCGCGTCAGCGCGGTGTCCAGCGTGGCGGCTGATGCCGGCAGGGGCCGATCGGGACGGTAGCCGGGCACGACGGTGGCGATGGGCAGGGCGGCGCCCGACTGGCGCGATCGACCGATCGCCAGCGTGAACGGCGGGTTGCCGCGGGCGGCAAACACGATGCGCTGGGCAGGCCAGATCAGTTCGAGCTCCGGGGGCTGTGCGCCGAAATCGCCGGCCCGCCGATCGAACCGCACTTGCCAGAAGCGGTCGCTGACCGATGCCGGCTGGATCGGCAGCGCGGCCGAGTTCGCATCCGGTGCGCCAGGTGCATTCGAGGCCAGGCGATAGAACGTGGCGCTCTGGCGTGTCAGCCAGGGATCGGATTCGGAGCGGCGCGATTCGATGCGAGCCGGCGCGATCGTATTGACCTGCGGCAGGATCAGCTGAATCCGGTCGACCGGCAGGGGTGCCGGGCTTTCGTAGTTCACGACGGTTTCGCCGCCTTCCGATCGGGCCTTGCCTTTGAGCCGCTGCGTTTGCCACTCGGGCGAACCCGCGAGCGGCTCGTCTTCGACGGCCGCTTCGTGGATGGCGAGGCTGCCGAGCGCGGCCGGCCAGGTCAGCCGCAGGTAACGCTGGCGGGCCGGCGCGAACTCGATCCGCTCGTGACGGATGGCCTGCGCGCCCTGGCCCACTCGCAGCAGCGGCGCATGGCGCGCAAGCGCTTGCCACTGCTGAAGGTCGTCGCTGCCCTCCAGGGTGACGGCGGCCTGGAAGTCGGCGCCTTCCGCGATGCGCAGCGTGAGGGCACGGTAGGGCCGGGTGGTCGGTGGCGAAGGCGCAGGACCCGTCAGATCGAAGTACCAGGCGACCGTGCGCTCCGTGCCCTGCCTGGCGCCAGCGGGTTGTCCCCGCACGTTCAGCGTGAGGCGGTTTCCTTCGTAGGCGAGCGACACCGAGGGCAGTTCGAGCGTGCCCGAGGCCGGATCGACCAGCCGCAGGGGAACGGCCTTGATCGGCTTGAACGAGATCGTGCTGCCAGCGGCTTCCACCTGATCGAGCGCGAAGGGAATCGGCTCCCCGGCGCCGTTGAACAGACGCAGGTCCGCCAGCCCGGGGCTGCGCGCGAACTGGTATGCCTGTGCGGGGAGCACCACCGCATGCAGTGGCCCGGGACCCTGCAGCCGCACATTGGCGCGCCAGTCGAAATCGTCGGCGGGTGCCCTGGCGGTGGCGATCGGTCCGGCCATCAGCTGGACGACCACAGCGAGCATCGCCAGGCCAGCCCGTTGGGCCAGGCGACGAGCAGCATGAAGACGCAAGATCAGGACTCCTTGGCCGGCGCGGCGGGCGGAACGGGCTCGGCGCTCTCGGGGTTCGCCGAGGCTGACGGTGTCTGCGGAGTGGGCGGCTCCTGCGCGCTGGACGAGCCTTGCGGGTGGGGCGGCAGCTCGGGGCCGGGCGGCACCGGCGCTGCCACCGGCCCTGTGCGCGATGGCGGCATGGGCGCGAAATAGCCGATCACGAGCATCAGCACACCCACGCCCAGGAACGAGACCACGCGCGTGAGTCCGCTCCAGTTCGACAGGTCGACCAGGAACAGCTTGCCGACCACCAGTCCGAGCAGCACGGCTCCTGCCAGCCAGACCGCCCGGTGCGCCCTGCGCGCGCCGCCCACCATCGTGGCCAGGGCGCAGACACCCCAGAGCAGCGAGATGGCCGTCTGGGCCATGGCGGAATCGGCCAGGCTGTCGAAGTCGTAGGGGATGGCGCCGATATGCGCCACGGCCCGCAGCACGATCGCGTTCAGCGCGAAGAACAGGCTGCCCGCGACCGCGCCGGTACGCCATGCGGCGCCCGGCGAGAGGTCACGGCGCCACCACATGCCCAGTGCCAGTGCCGCGGCGGCCACGCTCAGGTCCACCGGATTCAAGAGGGGCAGGTACCGGATGCCTGTTTCGAGGGCTGCGGCCGCGATGGACGAGCCCCACAGCCAGCCCATCAGCACCACCGCCAGCACGCTGGCAGCGCCGGGCCGATACGCCGCAGGGCGCGCCACGATCGGCCATCGCGATTGCATCGCTGGTGCATGCAGCAGCGACAGAACAGCCATCACGATCAGGCCCCAGAGAGCGAGCGACCAGGCAGGTGCGCCCGTCAGGCGGTCGGCCAGCCACGCGCCCTGCCAGGCGATCAGCAGGGTGGCCAGCAGCACCCGGCCGGCATGCTGCCCCGACAGCATCCAGGACAAGGGCCACACGGGTGCGCGCAGCGCGCGTTCATGCACGGCCAGTGCCAGCAGCCAGCCCAGGCCGGCCCAGGCTTGCGAGGGGTGGCTGGTCGTGGCGACCTGGCCGAAGGCCAGCACGTACAGGGCGGGCAGCAGCCACTGGCTGGCCAGACCGGCATGCCGCCAGTCGGCACGCGCGGCAGCCAGCAGCAGGCCGGCTCCGGTCAGGGCCAGCAGCAGCAGGGCCGCGGTGAAACGCGCCGCATCGCTCAAGGCCATCCAGCTGTCGAACTCGGCGATGTTGCCGGCGAGCCACCACAGCAGACCCCAGCCGAGCAGCACGGGTGAGATCCAGCGGCGCAGCCCCCGCGCCAGACGCGGATGCTCGGGCAACTCGGCGGCACGCAGGTTCCAGGCCGAAAACAGCGCGGCACCGGCGATCAGCACGATGCCGATCCAGCGCGCATTCAGGAAGGGCGTTTCGGTGCGCAGGCCCGACAGGCGCTCGAGCAGCAGCAGCGAGGCGATCAGCTGCAGCGCAAGACCGGTGAGCAAGGGCAGCCAGCGCGCATGGCGCAGGCCGAACCAGACCACGCCCGCGCCCTCCAGGGCCCAGACCGCCGATGTGACACGCGAGTCGAAGGCCAGCGGGATGGCCAGCGTCAGGAAGCCGATGCCGATCGCAAGGAACACGCGACCCACCGAGGCCGATCGCCGCAGCCACAGTGCCAGCATCAGGTACAGCGCACCGAAGGCCACGGCCGACCAGGCTGCGGCCCAGGGCATGCCGCGCACCAGCGCCGCCTGCAGGCTGAAGCCCACCAGCGGCGGGCCGAACACCAGGGTGCCATCGATGGCATGGGCAAGCCGGGTCGGGGCCTTGCGCGCCTCGATCACCACGATGGCGATGAACAGCAGCACGTAGGCGGCCAGGAAGGGCTGCACGCTGGCGTAGTGATCGGGCCGGTAGTACTGAAAGCCCCACAGGCCGCCGATCATGAAGGTGAAGAAGAAGCCGACCAGGTACAGCGAGCGCCAGGACCGGGCCAGCGCAATGCCCGCGATGCCCAGGTCGAGCAGCAGGTAGTAGCCGAACAGCGCGACGTGGTTGCCGCTGCCGGTAGACACCAGCAGCGGCGCGATGAATCCGCCGCCCGCGCCCAGCAGCGCCAGCGACAAGCCGTTCTGCTTGACGGCCAGCACGCAGGAGAAGACGCAGATCGCCACCGACAGCCCGAAGGCCATGCCCATCGGCATCAGCTGATACAGGCGCAGCGCGGCGAACACGTCCAGGTAGAGCGCGGCGACCGCGGCGCCCTGCAGCAGCATCGCGTAGGCGGGAGTCCTGGCGCGCAGGCGCCAGCCGGTCAGCAGCAGGGCCAGCGCAATGGCGGCGATCAGGATGATGCGCAGCGCCGGGGGCAGCATGTCGTGTTCGACCGCGTACCGGGCCAGGAAGCTCAGGCCCAGGAACAGGACCAGGACGCCCATGCGGGCCACGGTATTGCCGCCGAACAGCCACGCGCGCGCCGCGGCGATGCCGCGTGACACCAGGCCGGGTCGCGGCGGTACGGGCGGATTTGGGGGCACGCTTGCCGCCGCGCCGGCCGGTTCGTCGTCGTTCACACGTGCGGACGACGGTTGTCCATCGGCCTCGGGTGCCGCGTTCGACGCGAGGGATGGCGGCGATGCCGTCGTGGCGGCGGCGTCCTCGGGCACGACGGCCGGCAGCGGGAAGCCTCGGTCGTCGAACGCGGCCGATGGCTCGGCCAGGCCAGCGGGTGCGGACAGGAGGTCGAGTCGGCGCCGCAGCATGGCCACCTCCCGCTCGAGGGCGGCGACCCGTTGCGCCAGCGGATCGCCGCGTTCGCCCGGCCAGTCGGTATCCATTGCGGCACCAGGCTGCGCGCCCGGTGGCGAGGCGGAAGGCTGCTTGCCCTTGTTGATCCAGGCGACCAGGCCGGCCCCGACCAGCGCGCCGACCACCGCACCCGGCAGTTCGCCCATCGTGCCGCCGATCAGCAGACCTGCCAGCACCAGCAGCCATTTCACGTGTCGCGCTCCGTCGTCGGTCGAGTGCGCATCGTACGGCCCGACCGGGGGCGCGGCAAATGGGCCGGATGGCCGGCAAACGGACTAGGTCGTCATCCGGCCATCTGGTCGATGGTGGCCGTTCG
>Ga0075163_10006500_pt1 | contig 15495 bp, 14 predicted proteins | sample JI1023141ADNA_FD_71478 | JGI IMG/M metagenome (GOLD analysis project Ga0075163, IMG submission 71478) | Wastewater effluent complex algal communities from Wisconsin, to seasonally profile nutrient transformation and Carbon sequestration -... | ecosystem: Engineered > WWTP > Effluent > Algae... | reverse complement strand
GGGCCCCGTCGGGGCATGACCCGACGGCGGAGGGCGTGGCGAAACGCCCTCGTAGGTGCTCAGCTCAGGAACGGGTTGGCGACCGCCAGGCACCGTCGCAGCCACGGTCCCGCGACGGTCGCACCGGTCACCGGATCGGGGAGCAGCGTGACGTGCCCGAGGTCGTGCTGCCGGGCCCGCAGCGCTCGCGCCGCGTGCCCCATCACCACGATCGCGCCGTCGTACCCCGCGGTGCGCAGGGTCGCGATCGTCGCCAAAGCCGACACCCTGTCGAACGGATCCGACAGCAGCACGACATCGGGATCGCGCGCCACCGCGTCGAGCAAGCCCGCGTAGGTCGCGACCCGATGCGGCTCGAGGGCCAGCGCGCGCAGCCCGCCGCTCACCACCTGGCGCATCGCCACCGGCGCCAGCGCTTGCACGACGCGCAAGCGGCCGACGCGCCACGCGCCGCGCGCGGCACCGGCGCTGCCCCAGGCTGGCTCGGTCGCCAGCTCGATGGACAGTGCGCGGCGACGGATCGGCTGGCGAGTCATGGCTGGACAACCTGCACCTCCCGGGCCACATTCCCCGACCGCGCAACCGAGCCTTCGTCGCTTCGACGAGCCGTAACCGCGGTCACGTCCGTGCCAAAACGGCAGGGACCGCTCGAGCCCGTCGCCACCGCGACGCCGCGCTCTGCCCGGGCGAAAGATGCACCGCACGAGCCCGGGCGTTAGCTTCCACCTGTGAGCGACCGCCTCACCTCGCGCCCCAACCTCGCGCTCGGCTCGCTGGCCCCGGCGCTGGCGGAGCTGCGCGCGCGCGCGACGATGCACGTCACCGAGGTGATCGCCGCGCTGCTCGCGGTGTGTCGCGCCGAGGAGGCGTTCATCTCCCGCGAGAAGGCGCTCGCGGCGCACTTCTATCCGGCGGCCGATCTCGACGCGCGCCTGCATCGGCTGCTGCGGGAACGCGCGCGCGAGCGCTGGCCTGCGGCGGTGCTGACCGCGCTCGCCGACGAGCTGGCCGCCAGCGCGCCACCCTTGCCCGGGGCGCTGGTCGCGTTCTTCGCGGCGCGCTGGCTCGAGCGGCAGTTCCGCGCGCTGATCGTCCCGTACTTCCGCGGCGTCGATCGCGAGGTCGCGCCCGGCGAGCCGTGGCCGATCGTCGACTCGCCGGCGGCGCACTACCCGCGCCCGACCGGCAACCCGGCGTCGCGCGGCCGCGCGGCCGATCGCGGCGAGTGGCTGACGCTGGCCCCGGCGTCGACGGCGGGGCTGCGCGTGCGCCTGCGCTGGCTGGGGCCGCACCTGCCGGTGGTGCGCGCCGGCACCCGCATCGCGATCGCGTCGCTGTCGCGCGATCCGCTCGCCGACTTCACGTTCGATCGGCTCGCGCCCGACGGCGCGCCGCGCTTCTACGGCGTGCGGCCGGTGGCCAGCGACTTCGGCGCGCGGGTGCACGCGGCGCTGGCCCACGCGCGCGCCGCCCACGCGACGATCGCGATCCTGCCCGAGCTGGCGCTCACCGACGCCGAGCACGCGGCGCTCCTCGCCGACCCCGCGCTCGCCGAGCTGCCGCTGGTGGTGCTGGGCAGCCGCCACGTCGCGCGCCCCGCCGACACCGACCTGCCCGGCCGCAACGTCGCCACGCTGTGCGCCTACGGCCGGGTCGTCGCCGAGCACGCCAAGATGTCCGACTACTTCCTGCGCGACGGCGGCGTGCACCGTTACGAGCACATCGCGCCGGGCGACACGGTCGAGGTGCTGCTGTCCGAGCGCCTGTCGCTGGCGATGGTCGTGTGCAAGGACCTCCTGCGCGCCGACTGGCAGAACCTGATCGCGCAGCTCGCCCCGCGGCTCTTGCTGGTGCCGGCGATGAGCGTCGAATACGCTGACTTTCTCTCCTTCGCCGAGCGCCTGGCTCGCGATCCGCAGGCTCACACCGTGGTGGCGAACGCCGGGCCGGTGCAGGCGATCGTCGGCCGGCCGACGCGTGAAGACCCCGTGATCGTTGCGGATCGGCAGGTCGGCCGGTGCGTCATCTACGAGGTCGGCGCGACCTTCACCACCGATCACCCCTTGAGTAGCAACTAGTCGTGAATTACTTTGTTGACGACATCGTAAACTAACGGCCAGACTGGATTCGGTGGGGGCACGTCGCCACGCCATCCACGCTCCGCCATCCACCTGTGCCACCGGTCGCTGCCTCGGTTACCCCTGGGAGGTCGTCATGCTGCGCGACGAAGTGCTCGAGCTCCTGTCCTCCAGCGACCCTACCGATCTGGCCGAGGCCGCCCGCGCGATCGGCCGCGACCTGGCCCACCACCGCACCGCCGAGGTCGACGAGGTGCGCCGGCACCTCGAGCAGTCGAGCGGTGACGCGTTCGCGCAGGGCTTCGCGCTGGCGGTCGAGCACATCGCCTCGAGCTTCGCGGTCGCCGACGCCGAGGCCGACGAGCTCGCGCCGCTGACCCGCGCCATCGGGCTGCGCGCCGGCTGGCGCAAGGTGCTCACCGCGCTGGCCGGCGGCGCCGCGCGCCCGAGCGAGCTGGCGCTGGCGACCGCGCTGTCGCGCAGCCGGATCAGCCACGTGCTCGCCGGCCTCGAACGCGCCGCGCTGATCGAGCGCCCGCGGGTCGAGCCGCCCGGCGATGGCCGCGAGCGGCCGTGCCGGCTGACGCCGCTGGGCTACCGCGCGCTGACCGCGGGCGAGCGCGCCCCGGTGGTGGCCGGCGCCGACCTCGACGCCGGCGTGGTCGCGACCACGTACCTGCTGGCCAAGCTCTTGGGCCGCGGCCGCGCGTCGAAGGCCGCGCTCGAGGACGCGCTCGCCGAGCACCTCGACCGCGCCGCGATCCCGCGGGTCATCGACACCGCGCTGCGCGCCGCCAAGAACGCCGGGCTCGCGGTGGTCGGCCCCGATCAGGCCGTGACGATGGCCGAGCTGCACCTTCAGGACGTGGTCGCCGACGCGCTCGCCGACGCGCTCGCCGACGATCGCCCGGCGATCCCGGTGATCGACCTCGCGCGGGCCCGCGCGCCCCAGGGCGGCCTGGTGGTCGTGCGCTCCGAGCTGATGCGCTCGCGCTGGGACATCGCGATCGCGCGGCGCGGGCTCGACGATCTGCGGCTGATCGCGTCGGCCGACTGGCTGACCGGCGAGGTCGATCGCATCGCGCCACGCGACCGACCGTTCGCGATGGTCTACGACAGCCCGTCGCTGGCCCGCTCCGAGCGCGGCAGCGACCACGCGCGCGCGCTGTTGCAGCGCGCCGACAGCGTGCACTGCTACGCCGTCGCCGGCACGGTCCTGCCCGACGGCATCGCCGCGATCGAGGTCGCGTGAGGCGGCTGCGGACGGTCGGCCTCGAGGAGGCGCGCGCGGTCGTCGTGGTCACGCCGCGCCGAGGTCTGCCCGAGCTGATGCACCGGGCGCTGGCCGACACCGGCGCGCTCCTGCACGGCCACTTCGGGCTGCACGGCGGCAAGCACACCGAGTACTTCATCCGGTTCCGCGCGCTGTCGCGATCGCCGCAGCTGCTGGGGCTGGTGGCCGATCACCTGGTCAGCCGGATCGAGCCCGACGTCGGCACGGTGATCGTCCCCGAGTCCGCGGGCTTCTTCCTCGGCGACGCGCTCGCGCAGCGGCTCGGCGCGAACATCGCGGTCGCGCGCACCGACCTGCAGCGGCGCCCGGCGCGCTCGCTGTACAACGGCAGCATCCGCGCCGGCGATCGCGTGCTGGTGGTCAACGACGTCGTCACCACCGGCGCCTCCCTCGAGCCGCTGCTCGACCTCGCCGCCGATCACGACGCCACCGTCACCGGCGTGCTGGTGTTCGGCGCCCTCGACGGTCCCGGGTTCCGCGCGATCCTCAACCGGCGCGGCGTGCCCGGCGATCACCTGCTCGAAGCGGGCCCGGCGTGGACGCTGCATCCGCCCGATCTGTGCCCCGCGTGCGGCCGCGGCGACCTGCCGCTGTTGCCGGCCGCCGAGCTGAATTGAGCACGATCTCGCGAAGCCCGCGCTGGCGATCTCCCGCGGCGAGAACGGTGATGGACCTGACCGCAGCAGGGTGAGGCGCCGCTTCGGACTTGCTCTGCGCCGCCGACTCGGAGAAATACTCAGCCTCATGTGCGCTCGCCTGCCCATGCTGTGGTCCGCCCTCGCCGTCGTGTGCCTCGCGTGCAGCGGCAACTCCGGCGGCCAGGACGGCACCGACGCCGCGCGCGTCGACACGCCGCCCCCGCCCGACTGCGTGCGTGATGGCTGCACGCCCGACCAGGTGTGCAACCCGGCCAACGGGATGTGCGAGCCGATCCCGTGCAGCACGCACAGCGACTGCGCCGAGGGCAACTACTGCGGCCCGGCCGGCGTGTGCGTGCCCAGCAACACCGGCGGGCCGTGCGACACCGACGAGAGCTGCACCAACGGCGAGAGCTGCATCGGCGGCTTCTGCGCGTGTCGCGGCCAGCAGTTCGAGGCCGAGGGCGTGCCGCCCAACGTGCTCATCGTGCTCGATCGCTCGGGCAGCATGAGCTCCACGGTCGGCGGCGTGTCGAAGTGGCAGATCGCGGTCAACGCCGTCGCCAGCCTGCTGACGTCGCACGGCACGCAGGTGCGGTTCGGCCTCGATCTGTTCGAGCCGCCGAGCGGTGGCTCGTGCGCGGCGGGCACGGTGCTGGTCCCGCCGGACGCCAACACCGCGGCGCAGATCAACATGACCCTGGCGACGACCGGCCCCGGCGGCCTGACGCCGATCGGCTCGACGCTGAACGCGCTCACGTCGTACGCCGGCCTGCACGATCCGACGCGCGAGAACTACATCCTCCTGCTCACCGACGGCAGCGAGTCGTGCGGCGCCAGCAACAGCGGCCTGCTCGCGGTCAACGCGCTGCGCGCCGGCACCCCCGACATCAAGACCTTCGTGGTCGGGTTCGGCAGCGGCGTCGACACCACCGCGCTCAACGACATGGCCATGGCCGGCGGCACCGCGCAGGTCGGCGCCCCGACGTCGTACTACCAGGCCGATGACGCCGCGTCGCTCGCCACGGCGTTCGACGCGATCGGCGCCGCGGTGCTGTCGTGCACGTACACGCTGACCGGCCAGCCCGACGAGACCTCGATGTTCGTGCGCTTCGACGGCGTGGACATCCCGCGCGACCCGACCCACCAGAACGGCTGGGACTACGATCCGGTGACCAACCAGATCGTCTTCTTCGGCAGCGCCTGCATGTCGCTGCGCTCGGGCGACGTCACCGATCTGGTCGTCGGCAGCGGCTGCTCGGTCGGCTGAGCGACGCGCCGGCGGGGCCGCTGGTAGGCTGGGGCATGCCGTTCCCCGCCCCGCCGCGCCCCGCGCTGGCGCCCGACCACGTCGCCACCGCCGACTTCGCGCTGCGCTACGAAGACGTCGCGCAGGACGGCCGGATGACGGCGATCGCGTTCCCGCCGGCGCTGGGCTGGACGGTGTGGGCCAAGCTCCTGGCCGGCCACCCCGCCGAGCGCGCGATGCAGACCCAGGGCATCGTGCCGATCCTGTCGCGCCTGACGATCGTCGGCACCGACGCGACGATCCGGGTCGACGCGCCGGCGACCGCCACCGGCGGCTACCAGCTGGCCCGGCGCGAGGTCGACGGCGCCGTCGACAAGCTGTTCCTCAACATGTGGGTCGAGGTCCGCGGCGCGGCCGGTCGGGTGATGCCGCCGAGCGGCCCGGGCGCGCCGGTCGTCGCCGGGACGCTGTTCGCCGAGCACACCTTCACCCGGCTGTTCGCGACCGGCGCCGATCGCAAGGTGACGCGGTTCGCCGTGCCCGGCATGCCCGAGGTGCCGGACGCCGTGTACGACGCGCCGGCGCCGACCACCGCGATGGAGCTGCCCGCCGAGGCCACCGCGATCGACGCGCAGTACCACCCCGATCCGGTGGTCACCGCGTTCGGGCTCGATCACACCGACTCCAACCAGCACGTCAACTCGCTGGTGTACCCGCGGCTGTTCGCCGAGGCCGCGCTGCGCCGGCTGGCCGAGCGCGAGCGCCCGCGCCGCGTGCTGGTGCGCGCGCTCGACATCGCCTACCGCAAGCCCAGCTTCGCCGGCGACCGGGTGCGCATCCACACCCGGCTGTTCGCGATCGGCGATCAGGTCGGCGCGGCCGGCTTCGTCGCCGACGTCGACGATCCCGCGGCGCGCCCGCGCTCGTGCGCGCGGATGCTGTTCGGGTGAGCGCGCCGACGCCGGCGTGGGCGGTGTGGATCGATCGCGGCGGCACGTTCACCGACGCGATCGCGGTGCACGCCGCGACCGGCGAGCTGCGCACCGCCAAGGTGCCCTCGGCGGGCGACGCGATCGTCGCGGCGGTCCACGCGGTGCTGGGGCCGACGCCGCCACCGCACGCGCTGCGCCTGGGCACCACCGTCGCGACCAACGCGCTGCTCGAGCGCCGCGGCGCGCCGACCGCGCTGGCGATCACCCGCGGCTTCGCCGACCTCCTGACGATCGGCGATCAGACCCGCCCGGCGCTGTTCGCGCTCGACATCGTCCGGCCGCCGCCGCTGCCGCTGGCGACGATCGAGGTCGAGGCCCGCGCCGACGCCGCCGGCGCGACGCTCGCCGTCGACGCTCCTGCGACGCTGGCGCCGCGGCTGGCGGCGCTGGTGGCGGCCGGCTGCCGCAGCCTCGCGGTGGTCGTGATGCACGGCCACGCCGCGCCGGCGCTCGAGGACGCGATCGCCGCGGTCGCGCGCGCCGCCGGCTTCGCCCACGTGACGTGCAGCCACGAGGTCGCGGCCACGCCGGGCCTCCTGGCCCGCGCCGAGACCGCGGTGATCGACGCCTACCTCACCCCGATCGTCGCCGCCGAGCTGGCCGCGCTCGCCGCCGCGCTGCCGATGGCGACGATCGAGGTGATGACCTCGAGCGGCGAGCTGGTGACGGCCGATCGCGCGCGCGGCCGCGCGCTGGTGCTGTCGGGTCCCGCCGGCGGCGTGATCGCCACCCGCGCCATCGCGCGGCGCGGCGGGCTCGGCCCGTGCATCGCGTTCGACATGGGCGGCACGTCGACCGACGTCAGCGCGGTGGTCGACGAGCCGGCGGCGGTCACCGACGTCGCGGTGGCCGGTCTGCGGCTGCGCGCGCCGGCCCTCGACATCCACACCATCGCCGCCGGCGGCGGCTCGATCGCGCGCTGGGATGGGCTGGCCCTGACCGTCGGCCCCGCCAGCGCCGGCGCGCAGCCCGGGCCGATCTGCTACGGCCACGGCGGCGCCGCGATCACCATCACCGACGTCGATCTCGCGCTCGGCCGGCTGCCCGCGGCGCACTTCCCGTGGCCGCTCGACCGCGCCGCGGCCGACGCCGCGCTGGCCGCGCTCGGGGCCGCGCTGGCGCCCACCGTCGACGATCCCGCGGCCCACGCCGCCGCCGGGTTGTTCGCGATCGCCACCGCGCACATGGCCGAGGCGGTGCGCACGGTCACGATCGGCCGCGGCCTCGACGCGCGCGCCTGCACGCTGGTCGGCTTCGGCGGCGCCGCCGGCATGCACGTCGGGCCGGTCGCGCGCGCGCTGGACATCCGCCGCGTCGTCGTGCCGCGCCACGCCAGCCTGCTGTCGGCGTGGGGCATCGGCCACGCCGATCGCGCGTGGCGCGTCGAGGTCGACGGCGCCGCCGCGCCGCTCACCGACGCCGCCCTGATCGCGCTCGGCGCCGCGCTCGACGGCCACGCCGCGGCGGGCGCCGCCGCGCTGCCCGACGCCGATCGCGTGACCCGCGCGGTCGCGGTGCGGGTCGTCGGCGTCGACCACGCTATCGACGTGCCGCTGGCCGACGCCGCCGCGGTCGCCGCCAGCTTCGCCGCCGCGCACCGCGCGCGCTTCGGCTTCGATCATCGCGGCCCGCTCGAGCTGGTGCGCGCGACCGAGCGCCGCGCCCGCCGCGCCGCGCCCCCGGCGGCGCCCCTCGCGCCCGCGTCGTCCGCGCCACCCACGCCGCCTGTCCCGCCGCGCGCCCGGCTGTGGTCCGACGGCGCGTGGCACGACGCGCCGCTGGTGGCGCTGCCGCTGGCCGCCGGGGCCCACGTCGATGGCCCCGCGCTGCTGCTCGACCCGCACACCACGATCGTCGTCGACGTCGGCTGGCGCGCGACCGCCGACGCCGCCGGCGACGTCGTACTCGACGATCAGCGCGCCGCGGCGCCGACCGCGCGCACCTCGGCCGTCGCGCCGTCCGCCGCGCCGGATCCGATCGCGCGCGAGGTCTACGGCCACCGCTTCATGGCGATCGCGACGCAGATGGGCGCCGCGCTCGAGCGGACCGCGACGTCGGTCAACATCCGCGAGCGCCGCGACTTCTCGTGCGCGCTGTTCGACGCCACCGGCGACCTGATCGCCAACGCGCCGCACGTGCCGGTGCACCTGGGCGCGATGGGCGAGACCGTGCGCGCGCTGCTCGCCGCGCACCCGGCGCCGCCACCCGGCACGTCGTACGCGTGCAACGATCCGGCCGCCGGCGGCTCGCACCTGCCCGACATCACCGTCATCACCCCGGTCCACGACGCGGCCGGCGCGCTCAGCTTCATCGTCGCCAACCGCGGCCACCACGCCGACGTCGGCGGCCTGACGCCCGGCTCGATGCCGCCGCACGCGCGATCGCTCGCCGACGAGGGCGTCGTGCTGCGCCACCTGCCGGTGGTGGTCGACGGCCAGCTCGCCGTCGACGCGATCCGCGCCGCGCTCGCCGCCGGCCCGCACCCGGCGCGCGCGCCCGCCGACAACCTCGCCGACCTCGCGGCGCAGCTCGCGGCCAACCAGCTCGGCGCGCGGCTGGTCGCCGACGCGATCGCCGCCAGCCCGCCGGGCGAGCTGCGCGCGTACTTCGGCCACGTCAAGGATCACGCCCACGCGCTGGCGGTCCGCGCGCTGGCCGCGCTGCCGCCGGGCGTCCACCGCTTCGCCGACGCGCTCGACGACGGCAGCCCGATCGTCGTCACCGCCACGGTCGCCGGCGACCGCCTGCGCCTCGACTTCACCGGCACCGCCGCCGCGCACCCCGGCAACCTCAACGCGCCGCGCGCGGTCGCGGTCGCGGCCGCGCTGTACGTCGTGCGCGCGCTGGTCGACGCGCCGATCCCGCTCAACGCCGGCTTCCTGCGCGCCCTCGAGCTGATCGTCCCGCCTGGCTCGATCCTCGATCCGCCGGCGGGCGCCGCGGTGGCGGCGGGCAACGTCGAGACCTCGCAGCGCATCGTCGACGTGCTGCTCGGGGCGCTGGGCCTGGCCGCCGCGTCGCAGGGCACGATGAACAACCTGACGCTCGGCGGCCCGACCTGGGCCTACTACGAGACCATCGCGGGCGGCGCCGGCGCCACGCCGCGCGCGCCCGGCGCCAGCGCGGTGCACACCCACATGACCAACACCCGCATCACCGATCCCGAGATCCTCGAGGGGCGGGTGCCGGTGCGCCTCGCGCGCTTCGCGATCCGCCGCGGCTCGGGCGGCGCCGGCGCGCGCCCCGGCGGCGACGGCGTGATCCGCGAGCTCGCGCTCCTGGCCCCGGCCGAGATCGCGCTGATCGCCCAGCGCCACACCCGCGCGCCGTTCGGCCTGGCCGGCGGCGAGCCCGGCCAGCCGGGCCGGGCGTTCCTCGACGGGGCGCCGCTGGGTGGCGCGGCCCACGTGCGCGCCGCGGCCGGCGCGGTGCTGCGCATCGAGACCCCGGGCGGCGGCGGCCACGGCGCACGATCATCTCCGACCTAACCATCGGCGCGGTCGCGGTCAACCCGTTGCGCGGTGCGCGGCGGTGGTTAACAAGATGGCCAGCAGTCGAGGCGCTGGTGACAGTCACCGCGAACCCGGCTCCGCGAAACCTCCCTCTACAGGAGCACGCCATGTCACTCGTCCGTCGTGAGACCACCCCCGTCCGTTACCGCGACCCCTTCGCCCTCGCCCGCGACCTGTTCGCCTGGGATCCGTTCGGCGACCAGCGCCCGGCCGCGACCTTCGCCCCGTCGTTCGAGGTCAAGGAGACCCCCGAGGCCTACGTCGTCAAGGCCGACATGCCCGGCGTCAAGGAAGAGAACCTCGACGTGTCGCTGCACAACGGCATCCTGGCCATCTCGGGCACCCGCGCCGCCGAGGAGCGCCGCGAAGGCGAGACCTACTTCCTGTACGAGCGCCAGTACGGCTCGTTCTCGCGCAGCTTCTCGCTGCCCGACACCGCGGACGGCGAGCGCGTCGAGGCCAAGCTCGACGGCGGCGTGCTGACCGTGACGATCGGCAAGCGCGCCGAGGCCAAGCCCAAGAAGATCGCGCTCAAGAAGTAAGGTCACGACCGCGCGCGACCGGCCCGCTCCCCGGTCGCGCGCGTACCATGCGCGCATGCCGCGCATGACCGCCGCCGAGATCGATCAGCTGCTCGCCGTCAGCTTCCCCCAGGCCCGGGGGTTCTGCGCGATCGCGGCCATCCGCGACGACGAGCTCGACTGCGTGGTCCGCTACCAGGACGCGTTCCTGCGCCCGGGCGGCACGCTATCGGGACCGACGTTGATGACGCTGGCCGACACCGCGATGTACTTCCTGGTGCTGGCGATGACCGGCCCGCAGCCGCTGGCCGTGACCTCGAGCCTGACGATCAACTTCCTGCGCAAGCCGCCACCGGCCGATCTGTACGCGACCGCGCGCATGCTCAAGCTCGGCGCGCGGCTCGCGGTCGGCGAGGTGCACCTGCGCGGCGGCGATCATCCCGGCGTGCTGGTCGCGCAGGCGTCGGTCACCTACGCGCTGCCGGCGTCTGCGTAGCTCGCTGCGCGCGCCCGCGTCAGAGGCTCGCCAGGCTGTGCGACCTCTGTCACCCGCTCGACGCGCAACCCGCTGATCCCCTGTCGCTTTTCGAGCGGTCCAGCCATTGCACCGCAGGCCTTCACCCACCTGGAGGCCCGCCATGTCTCGCCCTCGCCTGGTCGCCCTCGCCGTCGCGACCTCGTTCCTCACCGGCTGCGGTGCGCAGTACACCATCGCCGACCGCAGCAAGCTCGCGGCGTCGCGCGGGTCGCTGCTCGCCGCGTCGAACCTGTTGCCGTTGCCCGGCCAGACCCCGCCCGACGTCAGCGCGCACCTCGCCCAGGCGCTCGAGATGTACCAGCTGCAGGCGAGCCTGTTGAAGGAGCGCCGCAACAAGGTGCGCGCGCGGCGCCGCGGCCTGTCGACCGCCGCGTTCGGCTTCGGCGCCGCCGGCCTGGCCGGCACGATGGGCGAGGTGATCTCGCTCGACGGCGACCAGGAGAGCCGGGCCGTCGGCCTGACCGCGTTGATCGCGCTCGGCGCCGCCACCGTGTTCAAGATCGGTGAGACACTGCAGGAGGACACCTCGTCGGTCGACGCCAAGATCATGCTGCTCGACCGCTACTACGAAGCGATGCTCGTCGACCTCCGCCGCATCCAGGACGGTGTGCTCGTCACCGGCGACGCCACCAAGGACGCCGCCACCCAGCGCGAGGCGTCGATCCAGATGTCGACGATCATCGAGACCTTCATCCACGACGCGCAAGAGATCAACGTGAAGGGCTGACCGTGCGTACCGCCTTGCTCGCCACCACCGCCATCGCCACGCTCACCGCCACCACGGCCCGCGCCGACGAGCCGTGCCCGGTCAACGGGCTCGACTGCCTGGCGGTCTCGCAGTTCTCGGCCACCGCCGACGCCACCAGCGACGCGTTCTTCGTGACCGCGCTGGCGCTGCCGATCGGCCTCGAGCTAGGCCGCGGCCTCGGCGACGACTCGCTGCGCCGCGGCGCCGCGTACGTCAGCGCGGTCGGCGCCACCGCGCTCACCGCCGGCGTGGTCAAGCTGATCGCGCGGCGCGATCGTCCGTACACCTACAATCGCCACCCCGGCGTCGTCGAGTACACCGCCCAGGCCCGCGGCAACGATCACTCGTTCTTCTCGGGCCACACCAGCCTGGCCTTCGCGGCGCTGACCTCGGGCGCGACGCTCTACAACCCGACCAGCCACGACGACACCGCGCGGCTCGGCATCTGGGGCGGCGCCGGCGCGGTCGCCGCGGCCACCGGCGTGCTGCGCATCCGCGCCGGCCAGCACTTCCCGACCGACGTCATGGTCGGCGCCGTGATCGGCACCGGCTTCGGCATCGGCCTCACCTACGCGCTGGCGCCCGCGGCCGATCTGCGCGGCAGCGACCTGGCCGCGCTCGGCGCGGGCGTCGCGGTCGGCGCGCTCGCCGCCGCGCTGGTGCCGATGCCGTCGGATGTCCGCCTCCCGCTCGGCATGCGCGACGTCGCGCTGGCGCCGACGGTCGCCCCCGGCCACGCAGGCCTCGCCCTGACGGCGACCTTGCGCTGAGCCGGCTCACCGCCGCGCGGCGATCCAGTCGCGCATCGCCGCGGGCGGCGGCCGCTCGAAGCGCAGCCGCTCGCCGCTGACCGGGTGGATGAAGCCGAGCGTCGCCGCGTGCAGCATCATGCGCGGCGCGGCGAGCATCACGCCGCCGGCGTTGCGGAAGTCCTTGTCGTAGACCTCCTCGCCGACCAGCGGGTGACCGCGCTCCGACAGGTGGATGCGGATCTGGTGGGTCTTGCCGGTCTCGAGCTGGATCTCGCAGACCGTCGCGTCGCGCAGCCGCTCGAGGACGCGGACGTGGGTCACCGCGCGCTTGCCCTGGTGAGCGTGCGAGGTCGAGCCGCGGATGCCGTCGCCGCGATCGGCCACCAGCCACGACTCGATCGTCTGCGCGCGCACCATGCCGTGGGCGACGCAGACGTACGTGCGCTCGCACGAGTGATCGCGCAGCTGCGCCGCCAGCCCCAGCTCGCCGCGCTTGGTCTTGGCGAACATCAACAGCCCCGAGGTCGCCTTGTCGATGCGGTGGACGACGTGCAGCGGCGTCTGGGTCGCCTGCTTGCCCATGCGCCGCCACGCCGCGCGGATCAGATCCATCGCGGTGCCGGTCTCGCGATCGTCGTACGGCACCGACGACACGCCGGCCGGCTTGTCGATCACGATCACGTGGGCGTCGTCGTGGACGATGTCGGCCTCGCGCAGCGGATCGCGCGGCTTGGGTGCCGCCAGCCGCACCTCGACGGCCTCGCCGCCGCGCATCCGCTGGTCGATCGCCAGCACCGCGGCGCCGCCGACCAGCACCTTGCCCGAGGCGATCCACTTCTTGACCACCGACCACGGCTCGCCGCTGGCGTCGCGCACCACCGCGGCCAGTGTCGCCCCGGCGGCGGCCGCGGGCACGGTCCAGGGGGTGGGCACCGGCATCGCGCGTGTGTACTGCGCGGGCGATCGGGTCGCAACCGACCCACGCCGCGATGGCACCCGGGCCGGCGCGGACCCAACCCGGGCCCGGTCCAGGGCTACCTACATGAGGATCCAGGCACCTACGCGATGGCATCGCGGCTGCACTAGGGCTCGGCACCGACAACCCGAACCGACCCACTGGAGATACCGTCATGAAGCCCATCAAGTTCATCCTGCTCGCCCTCGGTGCCATCTGTCTGATCGCCGTCTTCCTCCCGTTCATCGACGTCGGCCCGATCAAGTTCTCGTTCTGGGAGCTCCGCAAGGCGAAGGCGGCGCCGACCTTCATCGCGTTGCTCGCCTCGCTCGGCCTCATCGCGCTGGCGACGACCGGCGTCATGGCCAAGTCCTTCGGGCGCGGCCGCGCGGCCGGCGCGGCGGTGCTCGGGCTGGTCATCGCGATCATCACGATCATCCAGTTCGAGGCCGAGATGCCGTTCGGCAAGGTCGCCGGCATGGGCGCCAAGCTCCTCGTGATGGGCGGCCTCGCCGGCTTCGCGGCCAGCGTCGTCGCGCTCATCAAGCCCGACCGCGGGCTGGCCTGATCCGTCAGGTCCCGCCGCGCCCGCGCCGCGACCGCCCGGTCGCGGCCGTCGCGCGTTTCGGGCGCGGCTTCGGCGCGGCCGGCGGGGCGGGCGCGAGCGCGGGCGTCGCCTCGACGCGATCGAGCGGCTTCGGGCACAGGTCGCGCAGCTTGCACGCCTTGCACTCGCCGCCGCGCCACACCCGATCGTAGAGCCCCTGCACCTGATCGAGCAGCGGCCCGTCGTCGGTGACCACGCCCAGCTCGAAGTTGCGCCGGCCGCTGCCGCGCGCGCCCAGCCCGGCGCCGGTCCAGTTGGCCGAGCCCAGGTACAGGAGCGCGCCGTCGACGACGACGATCTTCCAGTGGACCCGCGGGCACTGCCGCAGCGCCAGGCCCGCCGTCAGCCCCGGGTGCTGGGCGCGCTCGGCGACGAACGGCCGCGACGGACGATCGGCGTGCAGCACCCGCAGCTCGACGCCGCGCGCCGCCAGCTCGGCCAGCGCCGCGAGGATCGATCGGTACGCGACCTTGCCGACCTGCCGCCGTCGCCCCGGCGCCGCGCGGTGATCCTCGATCATCAGCTCCTTCAGGTTCGCCGTGCCGATCCACACGCTGGTCTCGGCCGCCAGCACCGCCGCGATCACCCGCTGGTAGTGCCCGCGGCCGCCGACCAGCTCGATCGCCACCGGCCGCGCCGGCATGACCAGATCGATCGGCGAGGTCGCGCGGGTCGCCACGCTCACCGCCGGTTGGTCGACAGCACCTGGCCCATCGACAGATATTCGCCGCGGCCGGCGGCGATCACGGTCTCCTGGTCGATCGTGCCGCGACCGTCGGCGGCGGCCAGGAACGCGGCGGCCAGCGCGGCGTTGCGGATGTTGGCGCCCGACATCTTGGGGTAGAGCTGCGACAGCGCGTCGTAGTCGAGATCGTCGCCGAGCGGCGCGCCGTCGGTCGCCAGCAGGCGCTGCCACAGCTGCGCGCGCTCGTCGTCGTCGGGGTGCGGGAACACGATGTGCGCGGCCAGCCGGCGCTTGAGCGCCTTGTCGATCGCGGTGTCGAGGTTGGTCGTGAGGATCACGACGCCGCCGAACCGCTCGATGCGCTGCAGGAGGAAGTTGACCTCGAGGTTGGCGTAGCGATCGTTGGCGCCCTTGACGTCGGTGGTGCGCTGACCGAACAGCGCGTCGGCCTCGTCGAACAACAGCAGCGCGTGCCCGGCCTCGGCGGCGTCGAAGATCATCGCCAGCTGCTTCTCGGTCTCGCCGACCCACTTGCTCACGACCTTCGACAGGTCGACCTGGTACAGGTCGAGCTCGAGCTCGGCGGCGATCAGCCCGGCGACCATCGTCTTGCCGGTGCCGGGCGGCCCCGAGAACAGCGCCGCCACGCCGACGCCGCGCGGCATCTTCGAGCGGTAGCCCCACTGCTCGTAGACGACGTGGGCGTGGCGCACCCGCGCCGCCAGGCCGCGCACCTGCGCGAGCACGTCGTCGGCCAGCACCAGGTCGGCCCAGCTCTGCTTGACCGCGACCCGATCGGCCAGCGTGCCGAGCTTCTCGGCGATGTTGTGGCGCACGCCGGCCATCAGGTCCGACAGCTCGAGCGCCGGCTTGCCGACGTGGAGCAGCCGGGCGCTGTCGACCGCGCGGCGGATCGCGCCGGCGCC
>Ga0075163_10006499_pt1 | contig 15495 bp, 30 predicted proteins | sample JI1023141ADNA_FD_71478 | JGI IMG/M metagenome (GOLD analysis project Ga0075163, IMG submission 71478) | Wastewater effluent complex algal communities from Wisconsin, to seasonally profile nutrient transformation and Carbon sequestration -... | ecosystem: Engineered > WWTP > Effluent > Algae... | reverse complement strand
CAACGGGAAAGCACGCTGTCGGCGGCTATCGTCCGGACGGACAACAACGTCGAAGTGGGGAGCGCAACGCCGGGATACACGGTGATGCAATTCAGTGAGGCGATGCGGAACCTTGACCCGTTCATCGGGGAAGGGCTGGCAACAATCGAGACGGCTGGCGTCTTCCGCAACGGTGACAAAGCTTTCATGCTCATGCGGTGGAATATCGAACGCTTTGGCGACCTTTGCCGGGAAGCGTTCGGGGACAGCATGCGAGCCTACGGGCTGGCCACGGCATCCCACTCTGGCCGGGACGGTATCTGTTTCTACGATACCGATGTCACCGTGGTGTGCCAGAACACGGAACGGGCCGCTGTCAATGGGTCCACCTCCAAGTTCATGGCGAAGCACTCGCGCAAGGCAGGAACGCGAGTAGTGGACGGTGTGGCCAAGCTCTGGGGTGGAGTGGTCGCACAGCGTGAGGAAATCGGACGGGCAATCCTTGCCCTACGTTCCCTGACGTTGGACGAGGCGACCTTCCGGGCAATGGTGCTTGACGTTATCGCACCGCTCCCGCAAGAGTCGAAGAGCTTTGACCCAAGCGCGAAGTTCGCCAACACGATGGTCCGACGGGCGGAGGAGAAGAGGCTTACGCTGTCAAGCCTCTGGCACAACGCACCGGGACACGTTGGTGACGGGTCGGCTTGGGAAGCGTACAAAGCGGTGACGCATGCCGCCGACCATAGCGGTGTCCTTTGGTCGCCCCGGTCGCTGGAATCACGGGCCGAGGGACTGCTAGAGGGTCCGATGGTCGCCGCCAAGAATGCGGTCTATAACGGACTGCTGGAACTGGCCACAGCAGGGAAGTAAGGGAAAGCGGGGCAAGGCTTGGACAGCTTGCCCCGCTTTCCTGCCTCTGGAACATAACTAGTTAGTTATGCGTGACTATTCGTTTAAAGGCGATTTAAGGGCCTATCGCCGTTTAGGGCTATAGGGGTAGCCTAAACCCAAACGTGCATACGCTAAGTATATGTGTTTCAACAGGTTACACGCTTTGTGATAGTGCCTCTGCATACGGATTATGCAGGCTCTAAAGCCCGTATAACGCAAGATTTGGCCGAATGTGTGCCTTAATGTTTTATTCGGGAATCGTTCGGTCTATAGAGTGATAGCACTTTCAGGGAAACCCTTATTGACTTTGGGGCGCGAGTGGTGTACCCGCTCAGAGAAAAGGGCTATATGACTTTATAGGAATATTCGGAATACCCGACCGACATGGGGGCATGGCATATGAAACGAGGTTACGATTTTCAAAAAATATTTCCCAGAATTTTTTCCCCGGGAAACCCAAATCATAAGACGCGGTGGAATACCCTTGTGTTCAGGAAGTGAATACCCTTGTGTTTGCTGATTGGCAAACACTCACCACTCAAAGGAAAACTGTTCTCCGTTGATGATATCACGCCAGTGTTCAGGAAGTTGACAGTTGTGTGGAGCGTGGGTGAAGAGGGGAGCGATTTGGAAGTCGTTGTATCCGGCACGACCGCACCCGATGCGAGTGACGGCGAAGGTGAGGTTTGGGTATTGGTTGGCGTAGTCGAGGAAGGTGGAGACGTAGTTGACGACTGTTTTGAACGGGAGCGTGTTGATGTTTTCGTCTTTGGTGGGGATGGCGTAGGCTCGTCCTTGGGGACCATGTCCGACTCCACGGACGGCTCCATAGAGGTCAAGGGCGTCTTTAGCGGCACCCGCACCGTGTCGTCCTGCGAGGTTGGAGCCAAAGACGAAGATAGCGTTGGGGTGTTTCATGAGGGATTCCACGCGGAGTGTTTCGGCGTGGTCGTTGACGGTGAAGCGTTTCATGCTTGGATGAGTTTTCCACACAAGCGGCATTCGCATTCGTCCCAGTAGGTGAGTCGTTTTTTCACCTTATATTCATGTGGACATGTTTTTGACATTTCGCGCCAGTGTTCTTTGAGGGTTCTGGTTTGATTGAGTATATCAGCAACGATTTTTTCATTACTTTCAATACAGCGGAGGAGGTCTTTGGGATTATTTTCTGTTGAGATATTGGCGCACATGGTACACTGGCGTTGGCAGGTGGGGTATCCCGCGTGTTGTATGATGGTCATGGTTGGGCCTCGGGGGTTGACGCTTTCAAAATCTGACTGTCAAGTTTCGTGACACACGAGGTCAGCACTTTATTGACGGCATCACAGAGGACGCAATCGTAGCGTTTGTGGGTGCGGCATCTGCCATAGGTGGTGAATTCTCGTAGCGTGTTCTTGATGGTTTGTTGCGCGTCTTGGATGGCGTGATTATAGACCAAGTCACGAAACGTTTCCAGTTCTTGGATGCACCCAGCACAGGCGAAGTACTCGCCGTCGGGTTCTCCTTTCTCGGGGTAGTCACATCCAAAGCGTTGGGCCAGTGCGAACATCATGTCTCGTTCGGGGGTGGTCATAAATGAATTTCTCCGTTGAGGTGTCCGCGATTAGCCATTAGGATACCTCGGTCCACGCACAGCGGACAGACCGATGATGAATACCATGACGATGAAAATATATGAGAACATTACGGTTGGGCCTCATCGATATTGGAGGTGGTGTGTCCACAGGGGCAGACAAAGAGCCATTCGTAGTCTGGCGGGGTATTGGGGAAGGTCATTTCATGGTGATGAATGTGGGGTGTGTTCCAGAACTTCCACCACGGGTGTTTCGGTTTGGGGAGTGGAGGGTGGACAAAGGGCCATTTCAGTTGTAGATTTCTCTGATGGGACAGGGTCAGGTTGTGTAGGGTTGTTTTCATTGCGCCAGTGTTCCCATGAGGGGTGGGTGGCTTTATGGTAAAGCCACGAGGGGTGTTCGGGTTTGGGGGTGAAGGGCGGGGTCACGATGGGATTTTGACAGCGTTGGCAGAGTGGGGTATAGACACCTTTAACGGGGGTGTAGTACTGGTGTGTTTCACAGAAGTAGAGTCCACAGCCGTGTTCGCCGCCGAAGGGTTCGCCGCCACAGACGTAGGCCAGTCCTCTATCGATGGTTCGGGAACAGCCCGGGTGGTCGCAGAAGGCGGGGACGCCGTATCCTACGTCACGTTTCCAGTTGTGGTCGTATCCTAGTGACCAGCCCATGGAGCCTCCTGAGGGATTGGGAATTTATACAATGGTCACACCCCATTCATCTTGGTATCCAGCGGCTCGAATCAGATTTCGAATCAGGGCATGAATAGTTCTGGCTTCATCTTTTCCGTACATGTTGTACAGGTGGGCTTCGGTTAAAAACGGTGCCGTTTCGTCTCCGGGTTCGAACATGGGATATTGTTTGGAATGGCCGTTGACTTTGGAGTGTGCCTTAAGATTCACATCGGGCACGTGGGTCATTAGGCGTCTGACGGCGTCTTCGAACGCGGGGCGGTCAAATGATAGAGTCATGGAATGGGGAAGGGTTTGAGGTCGTGGGGTTGGTCGTCAATGAGAGTGTGGGGTTTTGCTATCTTGGCGCGAAGAGCATCTGCAAGCGCGTACACACCAGATTCAATACCATCGGCGTGGTGTGGAGAACGGATGGCACATGCATCCGTAATGACCTTGCGAAGGAACTCCTCTGACAGACTTTGGCGAGCGGAGCATCGCTTGCAAGTGACCCGCCGCTTGTGGCCAATGAATGACTCGCCACAGTGAATGCAGTTGTTGACGTAGTTCCCGTTCTCGTGCGAGAAGTCCTCGGGCCAGTCACACTCCCGCGCTTCGCGCTCGGGGTCGGGTTGTTCAGGACCACCCCACCGTTGCCACGGGAGCGGACAGGACCGACCTGTTGCGTGTGGTTCATTGTCGCGGTTCTGTGGGCAGAGTGAGTGAACGCAGTCACCGTCCTGCCCTGCCGCGCAGAGGGTAAGCGTGGTCATGGGTTTTCTCTGGTAAGTTTCATTTTGACACCAACGTAGGCATCGGTGAGGATGTCGTATTGGTCTGAGAGGGTGGCAACTTCTTTTTTGAGTCTGGCTATTTCCTCTACGGCGTTGACCACATTCTGAGCAGAGACAAACACACTCAGACCACAAGGCGGATTGTGGTGATAGCGTGTGGCGACCTCTTCGAGCGAGACTTCGGTGTACGAAGGAATCTTATGAATCGCATCAAATTCTTCTTGGTTTACCGCTCTGAAACGGACGACATATCTTCCCGAAAGAATATGTTTATTGGCCTCGTAATGGGACAAGGTATATTGAAAGGGGTGTGGTGTTTCGTAATTGTAGAAAATACCCCACATTTCAAGGGGTTTCAGCGGGTATAGAAAATCGTTAGTCATTGGTGTCTCCTGAGGGTACGTGAAAGAATCCCATTTGACCCCGGTAGGGGGTGAGTGGGAGTGCGGTGGGGTTTTTCAGAACAAAGCCGTACTTTCCGGTGAACCACGGGCTGTCCGACCGTTCAACACAGTCCGCGATGTCCACGGTTCCGACCAACCCGCCCATGGGAAAGGCGTCTGGGTCGGGAAGTGGGATGTTGGGGTGGGTGTGCATAACGGTGACGTACCCCATGTGGTCAAACGATTTTCCGGCGTGGACAAAGAACGTCCCTCGGTGGTTGGTGCGCCACGAGCGATTTTCAATATCTTTGTAGCCGTTGACGATGAGCCACGCCCACGGCTGTCGAATGGTCAGGGCATTCATTCCATACACTCGGCAATTTGGTCGGTGATAGTGGTGTAGAAATCGCGCACGGCTTCGTTGAATTCGTTTTTGGTGATGAATTCCATATTATCGGATATATTACAACGAGCGTTCGTGTCTAGTTCAATGACGTTGTGTGGGGTGTGTTGAATGGTCCACCCCCGGAGATTGTTCATGGTGTCAATGTGGGTGATAATTCCGTACATCCACCAACGGTCTGACCCACCGTAACTATTCCGGTACCGAAAACATTTCCCAACGTGTCGCGCTCTCTCAGCCGCTTTTGACGCTTCTGTATATTCCTTCTCGCGCTTGAGAATATCGTGGGCTTTTTCAACCTGTTGTTTGGTTGGGCGGTTATTCATGGTCAAATTCCTCGGCAATGACATCTTCAATGGCATTCAGAATGGTGGTATCGTTGGTGCCGTTCAGTAAATCTGAGGCGGTCAGGACTTTGACCATGGCCACGCGGTAGATGGAGCGTTCGTGGTTGCGGATATGGTCTTCAAAGTTATCCAACGTGTTGAACGCTCGTGTCGTGTTTTCTCCAGAGGCTCTGGGACGAGACAGGAGGTTCTGCATGGTGGTGCGATACGAATCCACCAAATCTTTCAAGTGAATAAGGTCACTGGTCATAGAGTCCTCATGGGGATAACCAAAAAGTGTGAACGTTCGGATGCTCTGGGGATTAAGACGCCTCTGGTGCCGCTTCCTTCGTCTCCCCCGTAGACATCCCGGAATCGTCCGGTGCGAATCAGGGCGAGCAAATCGGTTGGGCGAATGGACCAGATTTCATTCAGGTGTTTCAAATAATACACAAACCAATCAGCGGTACAGACTTGGATGCCGGATTTCTTGCCACGGGACTGGACTTCGATAAAGAGATTGCCTGTGTCTTTGGTAGGGGTAATCAGCACATCGGTTTTGATTTCGAAGGAGACAGGACCGTGACCAAAAACGCTTCCGGATGGAAAGTTGATGATGCGGTCGTATCGATTGGTGTCGTTGGAGGCAATGGGTGTTCCATCGTATTCCTGTGCAAACAATGTCACGACTTCGTGTTCCCCGGCTTCTCCGTCTTCAAGGTCTTGAGAAAAGTTATAGTGGGCCATCACGGTCCTCGGTAATTTCATTGTAGATAACACTGTAGAGTACACCGAGGGCCACCAGCAACATAAAGTAATCCCCAATCCATTCATAAATGTAGAACAGTACCGTATATACAGCAAGAACCACTGCGATAGCAAGGATTGCAAATACACCGACACCAAGAATCACCATACTCGTTACTACCAACGCTTTGAGAGAATTCGGGAGCCTGTTATAGAGTGCGTCAAGTTTGTTCATATAACGATGATAACCCAAATATAGAAGACAATGAAGATTAACTCAAAAATTAGCGTGATTTCACCAAACAGGAGATAGGAGGCCCACAACAGTCCAAAAAATGCGCCTAAGAATACAAAGAGAGAGGTGGTGACTACCAAAGCCCGAAGGGGGCGATTCATGGTTTGCAACCACTTCATAATACGAAGAAGGGTTTTATCAGTGACAATGATTTCTTTAGACATGTGAGGTATTCCGTTTGAGGTATTGGTCGATAGCTTCGCGGAGATTTTGGCAAATCACTTTCCCTTGTTCAGACACCCAAAACTCTTCTGGGCCTTGGGACAGGGTCGCCCCGTATTCTCCGGATTCTACCCATGCATCGGTGTAGCCAAGGTCAATCCGTTCTTCCGTTTTGAGGCATTCTTCAAGGCCGTCCAGCAACAGTTTATCCTTGGTCAGTTCTTGGACTTGGTGTCGCAGGTCTTTGATTTCTCGCCCCAAGGTGCAGTTGCAAATCAATCCTTCTGTTCCCACTCGTGCGTTGTGGTTGCCGTTGCAGAAAGCCACATGGAGCGTTCCTTCTTCGAGTTTTCTCAACATCCGAATGATGTCTTGTTCATAGGCGGCGATGGTGTTTTCCAACTTTGCCACATATTCTTGGATTGTCTCATTTGAGTTCACATGACCTCCGTCAAGGGTACTCAGGTATAGTATCACCCATTTCGCACTTTGTCAACCCCCACCCCTTGACATCGTGGGGACAGGGGTGTATCTTCCGGAGTCGGTCAAAAACACCATAAATAAAACGCACCAGAACCGGGAGGAAAATGAAGCGAAGATTTTGGCGGGACGCCTCTCGGCAACGGAAGGCACAACTGGTATTGTTAACCAAGGCATTTGTATTTCAAATATTTTCGGTTATCATGACATTTGTGTTGGCCTTGGCGATTACCCGGGACATGGATATGAGTTTATCTTTTTCTGCGGTGGATATTGCGATGAAAGTCGTGTTATATTACGTGTTTGATGTCAGTTGGACCAAGTTGTTAACCCATTTTAAGGAGTAAGGTATGGTACAGGATACAGTTTCAGCCGTGCAGGACAGTGTGGTAGCCGTTGCCGCCGACAGTGCGGTGGCGGGTTGGGTGATTGCGATTGGCGGATTAGTGGTAGTGGCCGCTGTTCTCAAGCTGTTGTTTTTCACCAAGGATGCTCCGGGTGAGCCAGTCAACGGTGGTGGCGGTGGTACTGATGAAACGGGCGGTGGCGAAGCCGAGGTCAGCGATTTGGCCAAGACAGGCGACCGCGCAAAGTCATCTGATGAATCGTTTGGCGGCGGCGTCGGCGGAACGGTTACCGAGTTCTAAGATGTCGGGCAATGGAAAGGGGGACGACGGTCGTCCGATGGTCGTCCCCAAGAAGGTGTACGACCAAAATCATGAAAACACGTTTGGAAAACACATACCATGGTGGGAAAGGAGAAAACTAGATGCCACATCCACACAAGAACCGTCCACGCAAGGGGCGACGGAAGATAGGAAGCAAGAAGCGTAAAATGCGCCGGAATCGACGCAAATAGTGCGTAAGTCTTTAACATTATCAAAACAGGTGATTATATGAACGATTTGACCCCGCAGAACAAGAAAGAATTGTTGGAATCCTTGAGAATTATCGACGCGGCCATGCATCGTGCTGACGCCGAGCGAACTTTAATCAAGACAGAGAAGAAAAAAATTCGTGAAGCCTTGGATTTGAAGACCAAAGTTGTGAATCGTCTGGCCAAAGCCTTTTTCCGTTCGAATTTTACCGAGGAAAAGGACGAATTTGAGGAGTTTGAGAACATTTTCAAGGCTGTGTTACCCAATGCAACTTGATTTGGACCAACCCAAGCTAGATTTTGACGATGTGATGTTGGTTCCGAGCTACAGTGACATGACAAGTCGAAAAGAGGTGATGTTGACAAGAGAAATTCGCGGTCGGTGGGGTCAAACACTCACCGGGGTGCCTATTATTGCCGCCAACATGCACGGGGTTGGGACATTCAAGATGGCAAAAGCTCTTTCGCACTATGGAATGTTCACGGCTATCAACAAGGACACCCCGGTAAAATCGTGGTTTGAGTTTTTTGAAAACCCGATTATTAGTGAACCATCGATTGATAGGGTGTTTCTCACGTTGGGAATGGACATGAAGGGAGAAACAGCAAATATTGACAAGCTTCGAATGTTGGTTGCTTCCAAGTGCTTCCGTCAGATGAAGATTGTGATTGATGTGGCCAACGGATACATGAACCCGTTCTACGACTACATCAAACTGGTACGGTACACTGCACCGGATGCGTTCATTATGGCGGGAACCGTGTGTACACCAGAAGCCGCCCAACGTGTTGTGGAATCTGGTGCGGATTTGGCACGGGTTGGAATTGGTAGCGGAGCGGTATGCGTCACGCGCACGGTGGCGGGTGTTGGGTATCCACAAGCATCTGCGATTATAGAATGCGCCCAAACCGCTGATGTGGTGTGTGACGGGGGTTGTACCACCCCGGGAGATTTCGCCAAGGCATTTGCCTTGGGGTCATCGATGGTCATGGCAGGAACGGTGTTTGCGGCACACGAAGAGGGTGGGGTTGAACCGGATGAACGCGGATTTGTTTCGTTCTATGGAATGAGTTCTCACGAGGCACAGCAGACGAAACGAAACTATCGGTCTTCCGAAGGTCGGGTAGTCAAGCTCCCGTATCGCGGGATGGTGGATAATACCGTTTGTCACATTTTGGGTGGGTTGCGGTCGGCTTGTACCTATTCGAACGCGGCTTCGTTGAACGAATTACATCAGAATGCACGAGTGATTCGCGTGAACAATCAACTGAATCGGTCGGTGGAGAAATACACTATTTAGGAGGGGGCGTATGGCGAACGTGGGTGAGCGAAATCAGGAGTTTGAAGAAGCCATAAATACAGATAAGCAGAACTATCTGAGTTTCTTCGTAAACGAATTTGATATGGAGTTAGACCACATGGAGGGAGTGTTGTCCACAGAAACATCAAAAATTCTCCTCAGTTGGGTGCGAGACAAACTACGAAAGTTACACGAGGATTTTAATGCCGACCTATGAATAGTATAAATACTCCTGTCATCCTAAACAGGAGTATTCATGAAATCGCCATACACATATTATCTTTATCATATACCAACACAGAAAAAATATTATGGTGTTCAATATGGTCCGAAATCAAATCCGGATAATCTTTGGACTACATATTTTAGTAGTTCCAAAAAAGTTCACGAACTAATAGAACAATATGGGAAAGATAGCTTTTTCTTTGAGATTAGAAAACTATTCAAAACACCAGAAGAAGCTTTTTCTTGGGAACAACGTGTGTTGCAAAAACTTAAAGTTGTAGGAAAGGATGAGTGGTTAAACCAAGCATTGGCTCGCGGACCATACCTTTCATGGGGAAAACGGTCTAGAAAAACAAGATTGAAAATATCCTTAGCTTTGACCGGGAAAAAGCGTGGTTGTATATCTGAAGAAACAAGACTAAAGATGAGCATAGCCGCCAAAAAGCGTGGATATAACAGAACAGATTACAAGCCAACCGAAGAAACAAAGAAAAAAATGAGTCTTTCACAAAAAGGAAAGACTAATGTGGGAAAAATTCAAACACCTGAACACCGAAAGAAAAACAGTGAAGCTGTTTCCGCGTGGTGGAAAAAACGAAAGGAGAATTCTCTTGCCCTGTTATGAATATCGCTGTAAAGCCTGTGAGTACAAGTTCAACCTCATGGTACGCATTTCTGCCATGGATGAACCGACCACAGAACCATGTCCGTCTTGTCATGCTAGTGAAATTGAACGCATGTTTCCTTCTATTGCACCAAGTATTGGGGATGCAGTTCGTTTAGGAATTCGCCGTCCGGATGAAGGATTTAAGGATGTGCTTCGAAAGATTCACGATGCCAACCCACAATCGAACATCAAGGATACCTCTAGATACATCTAGCCCAACAGAATATGCCGCGTAAAAAGCGACCTCTTTCTCATTTGCCACAGCCTACTCCCACCCCTCACCCATCAGACAAAGAAGCGAAAACCAAGGTTAAGGTTACGGATTTGATTGATGTTCGCCCTCTCACCTTAAATCAAGAAGCGTTTTTCAGATTCTACAAAAATGGAAATCCGGCATTATTACTTCACGGGGTTGCGGGGTCTGGTAAAACATTCATCGCCATCTACAATGCCTTGAAGGAAATTCTAGACCGAACAAGTCAATATCGAAAGTTGGTGATTGTGCGGTCAGCCGTTCCATCCCGAGATATTGGACATTTACCCGGAGACGAAAAAGAAAAGAGTGAAGTCTACATGATTCCGTATGTGGATATTTGTTCCGCGTTGCTCCCACGGTTTGGGGACCAAGCATGGGCACGGTTGGTTGAGCAGAAAGTGGTGGAATTCATGATTACGTCACACGTGCGGGGCTTGACTTTGGACGAGTGCATCGTTATCGTTGATGAAGCGCAAAACATGACAGACATGGAGTTAAACTCCATTATGACCCGGGCAGGAAACAACACCAAGATGATTTTCTGTGGAGATTTCCGGCAGACCGATTTGGTAAAGCGGCACGATTTGTCTGGGTTGAAAAAGTTTGTATCGATTGTCGAACACATGGACTCATTTCGGGTGGTGGAGTTTGGTGTGGAGGATATTGTACGAAGTGCGTTATGTAAGGAGTATATCATAGCGCGAATGCAGTATGAAGATTTACTCACAAATGAACGGAGTTAGTATGTTACCAGCGCAAGTAAACACCATCCTCGCGCCGTATCGGTTGGAGTTGACCGATAACGGAACCCGGATACGGTCGATGGACTTTGAATTTGGTACGGTGGGAATTGAAGCGGTTTACGAAATGATGTTCTTACATCAAGTCACCCGAGAACAAGCATTGCAAGATGTGGCAATGTTGCTCAACACTGCCAGTCCCAAGAAAAAGAAACCGAAGAAAAAGGTCAAGTCGGTGCTTCATGCATGACCAACACCCAACGCGGAGTCAAATATAGAGTCAAATGGAGAACATTATGTTTTGAGTTGTTAGGAGACATCTGCATCGGATGTGGCACACGGAATCGTCAAGTGTTCACCATTAATCATGTAGACGGGGATGGACACAAACACCGACACCGACACACTCGCCAACCCAGTTGGAAGAAGTACTGTGAGCAGATTATCATGGGGAAACCCCGATTAGAGATTCAGTGTTATAACTGTCACGCCGAGTTGGATTTGAAGCGGGATGTATAAATAAGTTTGTAGGATGATAGTAAAATGTTTTGCAGAAAGGTTTCTTGGACGGGAGATTCGAAGCTCCCCGCCTCCATTCTATTTACACCGTCTACATTTTGTTTTCGGGGGCGAAATGGATTCGACAGGGAATTAAGTACACCAAAACCGCTATCCGAAAAGGCGAAGGGCCGTAAGCCCTAGCGAAAACTTAAAGGAGAATAACAACTATTCGACCTTGCTTCTTTCTGGTGCGCTTCAAGCCGCCTAAGGAAACTGAGCATCGCCCACTTGGAAACAGAACGGGCAATCCTTCTCGGCATATCTTCGGGTGTGCCGAGAAGTTCTCGTTTGGGGGGTTGACAAGCCATGGCAGACCGACTACATTTCTTACATGAACCCCTTACCAAAGGAGTGACAATGCTTATCACCTTACTATCCGTGGGCTTGTTGTTTGGAACCCCCACGAAACCTATCGATGTACAAGAACTCGAATGTCTGGCCAAGAACATTTATTACGAAGCCCCAGACGAGCCGTATGAAGGAAAGTTGGCCGTAGCGACCGTTACGATGAATCGGGTGGAGAATGAGTACTACCCAGACACCGTGTGTGAAGTCGTCTACCAACCCTACCAATTTTCGTGGACGAGAAATCCCTACCCCATTCGGGAACCAAAGATTTACGAGGAAGCCGAACAAATTGCGTGGGAAGTTTTGATGGAAAATAAACGGTTGAAGAGCATCGGAAATGCCATGTTCTATCACAACCAGACGGTCAAACCCAAGTGGAGTCTCACCATGGAACCAATTCGTCGTATCGGAGGTCACACGTTCTATGTCACAAGACGAGTTAACCGTTGAATATTTGATTACCCGCCAATTCAAAACCTCCGAGGAATTTTCTACGTACATAGAAACGGAATCGGCAAAACGTAAGATTACCAACTACGAAATGATTGTTGAATATTGCGAAGAACGGAATGTGGACCCTACAGCGGCGGCATCCCTCATCACCCATCGATTAAAACAACTGATTCTAATTGAGGCGGAAAACCTCAACCTCATGAAAAAGAAAACCCCGAGACTTTCAACATGAAACACAATATTCTAGACGACATCAATGGTGCCATAGAAGATTTACGACAAGACAAAAATTTGAATATATCTAGCGAATTTGAGAGTATTGTCATGGCGTGGAGCAACCCTTTTCAAGAGATTTTGAAGTTTGATGTGGAATTGCAAAAACTCCAAGACGATGTGCTAGAAGAGGCCGAAAACCTTGTGCGAGAGATTCAGAAAATCCGGGATGCGATGGCGTCGGAAGATGCCTTGAATGCTCTCATGCTTCGTGACCTTGAACAGCTTGCCTTGACCTCTGGTGATTATAATGGAGACTGGCCGCTGGACGATTATTATCTGAGAGAGAATCTAAAAGAAGAAACCGAAAAGTTTGATGACAAAGCATTAAAAGACGCCACCCGTCTCTTTGAAAACGTGATGACAGCCAGTTTGAAAAAATGGAAACAGAACGGAACATACATTGATTGAGGAACAGTATGACTACATGGGCAGAAGAAATGGATGCACAGCTTCGCTGGGACAGACGGTTTATTGAAATGGCCGAGTTGGTGTCTACGTGGAGCAAGGATACCACCAAGGTGGGGTGTGTCATTGTCGGTCCAGACAAGGAAGTGCGGTCTGTTGGATACAACGGATTTCCACGTGGGGTCAAGGAAACCGCTGAGAAGACAGAACGCCCCGAAAAGTACCTCTGGACCGAACACGCCGAGCGTAACGCCATCTACAACGCCGCTCGCATGGGGTTGAGTCTCAAGGGATGTACCTTGTACTGTTCGTGGGAGCCGTGTATGGAATGTGGCCGTGCCATCATTCAATCGGGAATTGACACGGTGGTTGCGAAAAAACGTGATGATGCTGGTAAATGGGGTGAAGAATTTTACAAATCGTTGGTTATGATTCAGGAAGCGGGTCTGGAATTCAGGTACATTCTATGAGTCCGTTCAAGGCATATGAAATGTACATGCATCTGAAGTTACATTTCACTTCGGATACATACGATGTACGTAAGTACCCCATGAAAAGAATGTCGGTGACCTCGTTTGAAAAGGGTACGATTAAGTTTAAATTGTTCAAGCTGACGCAGAAATATAATGATATTCAGCTTCGGGAGTACTTTATTGCTAACTTCTTGAACGGTGATAAATACGGTGGGATGTATAATGCCAATGCAGACGAGGTTTTATTGGATTGGCAAAAGCGCGTTCAGGGCTTGACATACCACTACAGACAGGATATATTGCATCTTCAGGAACAAGGGGTTGAAAATCCTGTTATGGCTTGGTCTGGTGACAGCCATCCCCTTCTCGCCAAGGAATATTTGGGTAAGCGCATCAATTTGGAAACCCTTGTCATCCTCGACAAACTATTTAATTTTCGGCCCGTGGTCGATAAGCGTTTGACGGATGATTTTATGTGGAAACCGATTTCTAAGTTGATGTACAAATACGAACCATTCCTTACGTTTAACAAGGAAGATTATTTTGAGGCGACCAAAAGAATCTTCGCACCCCGGTGAGAACATCTTTTGTTATGGTTGGACCATTGTTCATACACCGTTATATACCGTTATACACCGCAAAAAAAGGAGCTACACATGTTTACCAGTTTGAGAGAAATGCGTAACAAGGGCAGTGATTTGTCCAGTTTGGTCAAGCAGGTCGAAGACACGACCAAGAAGAGTTACGAGAAGGAAGAAGAGGGTACGTTTTGGTCCCCTCCGGTAGATAAGGCAGGAAATGGTATTGCCATTATCCGCTTTATGCCAGCCCCCAAGGGGGAAGACGCCGAGTTCGTTCGCCGTTGGGACCACGGGTTTCAGGGTCCGACAGGCAAGTGGTACATTGAGAATTCTCTGACCACGCTTGGCCCGGATTTCAAAGACCCTGTCTCTGAAGACAACAGCCGCCTGTGGGCACTTGACACCACAGATGACGGCCCAAACCGCAAGATTGCGCGTGAGCGCAAGCGTCGGTTGAACCACTACTCGAACATTTTGGTCATCAAAGACCCAGCCCGTCCGGAGAACGAGGGCAAGGTGTTCTTGTTCAAGTACGGCGTGAAAATCTTTGACAAGATTAAGAGCGCGTTGAAGCCACCCGTTGAGGGAATGGCGACATTCAACCCTTTCAACTTGTTCACGGGCGCGAATTTCCAGTTGGTGGTGTGTAATGTCGCCAAGCGTCGAAACTACGACCAGAGCATGTTCCTTGCCCCGGGTGAAATCCTCGGACCTGATGGCAAGCCCTACTCTGACGATAAGTTGGATGAGTTGTGGAACCAGTGCCGCTCGCTCAAGGATTTCCTTGATGCTAGACACTTCAAGTCTTACGAAGTGCTGAAGAAGCGGTTTGAGTTTGTCACGAACGCCGCTCCTGCCGCCGTCAGTGCTGGTGTGAAGGAAGAGAAGCAACCAGAACTGAAGAGTGAAGAGCCAAAGAACATGAAGACTTCTACTCCTGTTGAGGTTGATGAAGACCCAGAGGATACAGAAGAGTACTTCAAGAGCTTGGCGAATCAGGACTAAGTTCTAAACAAAGAGGGGGAGAAGCCGTTATGGTTTCTCCCCCTTTCTCTTACATGGTGTTCTGTGGGAACAGTGTTCTGGACACTCGCTTGTCTTGAAATCTCATCAGACTAGGATGTACAGGGCGGATAAACACCACCTGTGGTTCTGATGAATGTTGTGGTGCTGGTGCTGGTGTTACGTAATTATTTGTCACGTGTGATGGTGGTGGAGTCATTGTTGGGGTCATGGATAGCGTATCATCGATGTTCCCTCTGGATACCCCGTCTACCATCCCACTCTGTCGTTGTAAGTTTCTCTGGCTGGTTGCTCTATTCGCCGCTTGCATTTCCGCAAAGGAATTGAAACCGTGCTGTCTGGCAACATTTGCCGCGTTTTGGTCTACTTCAAGCGAACGGGCGTTTTCTGCCTCATTCATGCGTTCCCCGACCGTTTGCAACCCTAAACGACGATTTGCCCATCCACCAAGCTTCCACCCACCAACTACCCCTCCTGCCGCGATTGACGCCATTCCTAGACCACGTGCGGCCATTCCAGCAAACCGTTTGACACCACCCAACATCCCACGCGCTCGGTCCATCAGACTCACGGGTTCTGGTGTTTCCTCAGGAACCTGTGTTGGCTG
>Ga0075163_10006498_pt1 | contig 15496 bp, 10 predicted proteins | sample JI1023141ADNA_FD_71478 | JGI IMG/M metagenome (GOLD analysis project Ga0075163, IMG submission 71478) | Wastewater effluent complex algal communities from Wisconsin, to seasonally profile nutrient transformation and Carbon sequestration -... | ecosystem: Engineered > WWTP > Effluent > Algae... | reverse complement strand
GGATGCAACTGGCGCTATTGCAGTTACGAATATTACTATTGTTGAACCAACTGCTAGCGAAGCAAACGTTTCTACAGGAACCATACTTACAACTGGTGGAACAACATCAGCTTCTGTTACTGCAACAGGCGGTACGGCTCCTTATAGTTATAGCCTGAATGGTGGTGCCTTCCAGACTGCCAGTACATTCAGCGGAATTGCTGCAGGTAATCATAACATTACCATCAAAGATGCAAATGGTTGCAGCATCGTTAATAATTTCTCTGTAACACAAAGCTTAACAACCACCTTTAAAATATCGCTGGTTAATAAAACGAATGTTAGTTGCAGGCGTGGTGCTGATGGTAGCATTGAAGTGATCGCATTCGGTGGCAGGGCTCCTTACCTGTACAATATCAACAATGGCAGGTACAGTCCGGAAGCGTTATTTAAAAATCTCAAGGCAGGTACTTATCGTATCAATGCAAAAGACGCCAGTGGTAGCATCGTTTCCCTGGTAGTATATGTATTCGATGGAAGGTTACGTTGCAATGGTACTAGCCTTGGTGGCAGGATCGAGATCAATGCTTATCCGAACCCAACTACATCACAATTCGCACTTACTGTTGATAGCGAAGTTGACCAGGATGTTATGGTAGAAGTGATGAACCTGGAAGGTAAAAAAGTACACCAGGATAAAGGAAGCTTCGATAAGAAATTCATTTTCGGTAATAATTTCAAATCAGGTACTTACTTCGTAAGAGTAACACAAGGATCAGATGTGAAAACACTTAAAGTGATCAAGGCCAATTAGAATTTTCAATGACCTGCTGATCTGAAACGCATATACAATCCCGGTTGCTTAGGTAGCCGGGATTTTTTTTGCATTACCGAAATCAATTTTTTAATTCAATGAATATTTCCGGGCAGTTTATTTTAGCCTGGATTCATTGTTGATGAATAGCTTTGTTTTTAATGAAGGATAGCAGCTTCCCCAGTTTGGGCATTTCATTTTATAAAATCATTTTCATCAATGATTGGCTTTTCTATTCAGAAGAATTTAAAATTGAACATAATTCAATTGTTGTATTAATTAAATAACATTCACCAAACGAAGGATGTAGAATATCAACTACAATATTTCCGGTTAACTAAACTTTACCAAAACGAAAATTGATTTCAACATTTCCATGGCATGGTAATTGGTTAGTATATATCTGAAGGATGTATAAAAAATAATTCTTATCCCCATAGATAAATTATCCATTATCCTTTCTACTGAAATTCCATTTACTCCTGCATTATAGAATTTTCCCCAACCGTATGTAACATTGGTTTATTATATAAAAATATAATGAACCACAATTGCCTGTTGTGTTAAAAACAACATGCATTAAATCATTTGTCCAACCCTATTAAGCTACCGTTAAATCATTTATTCATCTTACAACTGAAAAACCATGAAATCATCTGTTTTCATTAAACTATGTTTATGCTCCTTATTGACCCTGACCACATTTTTTGCAAATGCCACTACCTATTATGTTTCCACATCAGGAAGCAATAGCAACAACGGTACATCCTCTTCAACCCCATGGCAAACACTGAGCAAGGTACAATCTGCCGGTAACAGTGGCTCTATCCGTGCAGGTGATTTTATCCTGTTTAAGAAAGGAGATTCATTTACAGGCACCATCATGTGGGCCACGGTGTATGGCGGAAGCTGTCCATCGGGAACGGCTACCAGCCCCATTACATTCGGTACCTATGGAACAGGCGCCAAACCTGTTTTCCAGGCTGCAACACCCAATGGTATTTTTTGGATCATCGGTCCCAGTTACATCGTGATCGATGGCATCAACATCACCGACCTTACTTTCCCGGTAACTGATAAGATCAACAAAGCGCCATGCCAGAACGGTATCCGCATCGGCGAATACAATGGTACCACCTCAAACAATTGCACGATCAGGAATTGCGACATGTCGAATATTGGTGGCGGTATCGTGATCAACGGTAATTTTAATGTAGTTGATTCCTGCACGATCACTGATCTGAAAAATGTGCAGAACACCTATAGCACTACATTCCCCGGCAACGATAATGATTATGGTGCAAACTCACTAACGATTACGGGTAACGATAATAGTATCCTGCATAGTTATTTCAGTGGTGCCTGGGCCGAGAGTGAGGATTATGGATGGAATGGCGGTGCTTTTGAAATGTTTGACAATTGTAACCGGAATAAATTTATGTATAATACCATTGTTGATTGTGGCGGTATCTCTGAGTATGGGGCTTTTGCCGGTGCTGCTACTGCTGCCGACAATATGTTTGCCTATAACAAGATCATCAACTGTGGCAATCTTTCATGGGTAAACACCAACGGAACTTTTGCTATCCAGGCTTCGAACATCATGTACTATAATAACGTGATCATTGAAAATAACAACAGCCGTTTTTCTGGTCCCAACACAGGAGCTGGTATCGTTACACCAAGAGTACTGGCGAAAGTATATGCAGAGCCCGATTTGCTGGCCTTCAGCGGATCTCCGTCAGCTTCAGTCGTATATAATCTTAAGAATAATATTTTCAATTTAACCACAGGCGGCAAGATCGTTCGTTCTTCTACTGTTGCTGCTAAAACAACGCACCAGGATAATATCTATAAATTCACGGGAGGCAGCAGCACCAATTTTACATTGACAACTTCTGAGTTATCAACGGCTGCAGCTATCTGGACGAATACCACCGCTGCTGATCCTACTCAATGGAATTTTGCGCCAATGGCTGCGAGTCCTGCAATTGATTTCGGACAAAACCTGGGCATTGCCAAAGACTTCGCGGGTAACCAGGTACCAACCATACCAAACGCCGGTATCCTTGAATCAGCGGGTACAGGTAGTACATTGGCAGCGACAGCCACAGCAGGCACCATCGCCTGTAATGGTGGTTCGGCAACGGTAACCGTTAGTGCCATAGGCGGTACAGCACCTTATACCGGTACAGGAACTTTTACGGTAAATGCAGGTACATTCAATTATACCGTTACCGATGTAGCCGGTGGATCTTCTACAGCATCCGTAACCGTTAGTCAGCCTGTACTATTATCCGCAACAGTTGCAGCTGGTACAGTAGCAACTCCTTCGGCTACCACATCTGCAACGGTAACCGCAGCAGGAGGTACGCCAAGCTATACGTATAGCCTGGATGGTGGATTGTTTCAATCCAGTAATATTTTCGCAGCAGTAGGAGCGGGCAGTCATACAGCAACCGTTAAAGACGGTAAAGGCTGTACAGCACAAAAAAGTTTTACTGTATCTGTTACAGGTACATCACCACTTGTTATTTCTTCAGTAGCGGGTACCATTGCCTGTTATGGAGGTACAACTACTGTTGTTATGACAGCAACCGGTGGGATAGCGCCCTATGTTGGAACGGGAACCTTTACCGTTTCTGCCGGAACGTATACTTATACCATTACAGATGCAGCCGGAACAACCGGTACCACTGCAGTTACTGTAACACAGCCTTCAGCGGTATCAGCGACGCTGACTGCAGGGACTATTACAGTGAATGGTGGAACCACTTCTATCACGGTAACGGCTACCGGCGGAAACGGTGGATATACTTACAGCCTTAGTGGTGCAACTTACCAAAGCAGCAATGTATTTACCCTGGTGCCAGTTGGTACATATTCAATCACTGTTAAAGACTCAAAAGGCTGTACTGCTGTAAAAAGTATAACCATAACCCAAACGGTAGTTTCGGGTGGTCCGTTTGAAATTTACCTTGTTTCTAAAACCAATGAAACTTGCCGAAATAGAAAAGACGGCGTAATAACCGTTTCAGCTCGCGGTGGTACCGCTCCTTATTTATATAAATTGAACAATGGAGCTTATAGTAGCAATACGACATTTAGAAACCTGTCACCAGGACTATATAAAGTGACGGCCAAAGATTCAAGGAATATACCTTCCTGGATCTATGTGAATATCAATAAAAGTAATAAAACTTGTAATTCAGGAGCAAGGTCAGGAGAAGAAGATTCAGTTGACCAGTCAAAAATATCTGCACCTGAGCTTTTGAAAACGACAACCTCGTTTACACTTCACGTGAATGCATTCCCAAATCCAACGGTAAATGAATTTTCATTGATGATTGAAAATGGCAATCCGGATGAACCGGTTCAAATTGTGGTAATGGATCTTAATGGCCGTAAAATGTATGAAGCAAAAGCAAGGGTAATGGAGAAAAAGATTTTCGGCAGAGACTTTATGTCTGGCATATATATAGTGAAAGTGATCCAGGGAAAAGAAACGCAAACCCTGAAATTGATCAAAGCAAAATAAACATTTAGAAAACAAGGAAATGCCGTCTAACGGAAACCACCTGCCTGGCTATCATAGCCAGGCTTTTTTTATGCTCCACCATTTGTCTTATTTCAAAATGATTTATTTTTAAGTAAGGAATCGAGTATTTACCTAATGAAAATGATATGAAACGATCTGTATACTATAGAATGCTCTGTGTGGTTGTGTTATGCATGGTTTATATATATTCTCATGCTACGGAATATTATGTATCAGCTTCTGGCAATGATCTGAACAATGGATTGAGCCCTGTCAATCCCTGGCGTACATTAGAAAAGATCCATGAGGGATCTAACAGGTCTGTATTCAAACCAGGTGATAAAATACTTTTTAAAAGAGGAGATTCTTTTTCAGGGACACTCCTCTGGTCAAGTATTTTCGGGGGCTCTGCTCCATCCGGGACAAAAGAGAATCCCATTTATTTTGGCGCTTATGGAACCGGCGCTAAACCACTTTTTCAATACCCGGCAGATTCAAAAACAGAAGTAACCAAACGAACGCTGTTTTCTTTCATCGGGGTAGATCATATCGTTATTGATGGCTTCAATGTGACCGATCTGCAATTTCCTGTTGATAATAAACAGTCACCGGCAAATTGCGGCATTGCGTTTAGCCTTGGCAGTTATGGTGATATAGGAAGTAATCATTGTATCATACGAAATTGCGATATGTCCAATATTGGGATGGGAATCGTATTGATAGGGAATTATAATATGGTTGATTCATGCAGGATGACCGATCTGAAAAACCTTAAGAATACGTACAGTAAAACAGCTCCTGAAAATGATGATGATTACGGCGCCAATGGCATCACGTTATCAGGGAATGATAATCTCATTACTCATAATTTTTTTAGTGGCAACTGGGCTGAAAGTCATGATTATGGTTTCAACGGAGGAGCAATTGAAGCATTTGGATCCACGAGCCGTAATAGGATCATTTACAATACCATTATAGATTGTACCGGTGTTATGGAGATCGGGAGTGGCAACGGGGGAGAAGCAGAAGATAATTTGCTGGCCAATAACCTGCTGATTAATAATGGAACACTAACTTATGTGAATATCAGCGGCACTTTTGCCATAGAAGCTTCCAATATTCAGTATTTCAACAATACCATCATCGACCTTAGCAATCGCTCATCGGATAAAGCATTATTTGCTTTCAATGGTGAACCTAAAGCACATACTATATTTAACCTGCAGAACAATGTGTTTTACCTGAAATCGGGCATGATGGTGGCACGCAAGGGAATCGATACCGAAAAGTTTGTTCATGAGAACAACCTCTATTATTTTTTTCCGGGTAACAGTGCTAATTATCATTTAACATCTTCAGAAATACTGAGTAAGGAACCCATATTCATGAACAGCAATGCTGCTGATCCACTGCAATGGGATCTTGCCATTATACCTGCTTATCAATCCCGAAGCCTGGGACATAAGTCTGTCTTTGCCAGTCCATTAAAGGATTCAACTTTAATACCATCGGTGAAAAATATATTATTCGGCATACCTGCCGATACCAAAGAATCAGTCATATCCTATATGGTATCACATTTCACGTGGTACATGCAAAGGATTTTCATCTTCCTTTTGTTGCTCATCGGCGATAGCAGGAATATCTTCTTCTTTTTATAATGTCACGCTGATCAATAAACCGATTTAGTAACTTCCATGAAAGCATTTACTTCTGCAGAAGGAATAAATATAAAATTGTTGATGTAGACACCCTTGCGCTGGTAACCGTCCTGGTACGTACCAATGTTTTTACTATCCTGGTGAATCGCTTTATTGAATTCCCTGATGGGCAGGATCTTTCCATCTAATACAAAGAAAGTTTCGTAGCCGAATTGTTTCAGGAAGGCTGGCACATCGGCAACTGCATTGTCTTTATGGCGATCCTCAATTTCTATCAGGAAAGTTGGGAGATTTCGTTTAATCGTTTCCGTGGCGCCTCGTAAAACAGAGAGTTCATGTCCTTCCACATCGATCTTAATAAATCCAATATTATTATAATTGAAATCATCCAGTTTTTTGATCGGCACTTTGATGCTCCTTTTTTCACTGCCGGTATTGTCATCGAGTATATTCGATTCTTCAATGGTACTCCTGCCCAGGTCGTTGGCGATCATGCGCATTGTAGCTTCACCGCTCTTATCCGACAAGGCAACACATTCAATTGTTACCTTGGCATGAATGGCATTCATCATGGTTTTTAATAATGCTGCATCTTCCGGGATGGGTTCAAACCCAATCACCTTTTCCGATACATCCATCATATTGGCTATGAACACGCCACCAGCAGCCCCTATATCGATCGAAGTCTTATTCTTTTTGCACATATATGGCAATAACTTCATTTCCACTTCACTGAAATGCTGTTTGAAGTGACGCATTTTTCTGCCCCAATACATGCCCGGAACGAAGGTTTTGGCGGCTGATACAAGAATGCTTTTTATGCTCATATGGTTAAATTTAAAAGTGTAAAATGTTATATTATTTTGTTCAGGTCCTTTGCAGTTAAGCATTTGAAGTTTTCATGCTCGACAGGTAATTGATCTCTTCTTCCGGTTTTTTCAACGTGAACAACCACCACATGTTAAACCTCAGGCAGATATTGTAAAATATCATCGGGATCATCACACCACAAAGCAAACTGATACCGAAAATGGCCGGAATATTTTCTACATGTAAGATCTTGGTGAGAAACAAGCGGGTTACCGACATAGCGATGATCTGCATACAATAAATATGTACAGAATTATAACCCACCACCCGCAGGAATGGCGCTGCCTGGTAACGTTTTAATGAAAAGGATACGATCATCGACACCGTGCAACCTACAATAGCAACCAACAGGAAAAATAACGGCATATTATTCTCAACAAAATAATCGCTGCCTTTTGATAAGTTGATATCTGTAAAAATATATTGAATGCTAAAGAATGCTACCAGCATCGGCACCACGAATTTCCAGGAAGTGAAGGTCTTGGCAGCTTTCTCACTCATGATATAGCCCGATACAGCATCACCCAATGCAAAGAAGAAATAGAATTTACAAATGTCCATGGCAAAGCCAATGTAGATCGGCGTAGTTCGTAAATAAGCGCCGAAGAAATATAACGCAAGCCCCAGCAATATCTGGTGCCATAATTGCATTTTCGCTTTTACTTTTAAGAATGAATATAAGATGCCCACGCAGAATAATGCATTAAGGTACCAGAACTGACCAGTACTTCGTGGATCAATGAGCAGGTCTAAATAATTTCGAATACTCATCGATGAATTGGTATGTGCGGAGAATAGGATCTGTAACGAGATCTGAATAATTCCCCAGACCAACAATGGATATAAAATGGTTTGAACCCTGTTTTTACTATATGCCCCTAGTCCGCGTTTGCGTAAACTACCACCAACAAAAATACCGGAAGCAATAAAGAAGAGCGGCATCCTGAAACCAAAGAGAAAATAATTCAGGTATTCCAGGATAGGATAGTCGTGCATTTTCATGCCCGAATTTTCCATGCCTTCATAACAATGTCGGTAAGTAACCAGGATGATGCTGATGCCACGATCATAATCGATCCAGCCAAACCGCTTGTTACTTAAAATATAACCTGAATTAAAAAGGTTCATTGTGGTTGTTTAGTTTCTAAAATTGGGTATGGTGATTATAATTTTATTAATAAGCATTTTTATCACCCTTGAATACATAATATACGGTGAGGAACATGATCCTCAGATCGAGCCATACATTCCAGTTCTCGAGGTACCAAAGATCATTGGCTACCCTCATTTTAATTTGTTTTGGATCGGTGATCTCACCCCTTAATCCGTTGATCTGTGCCCAACCCGTAATACCCGGTTTTAAAAAGTGACGGATCATATACTGGTCAACGATCTTCGAATAATCAGAAGTGTGTTTTACCATGTGAGGCCTTGGACCTACCAGGCTCATCTCGCCTTTCAGCACATTGATAAACTGTGGAAACTCATCCAGGCTTGTTTTGCGGATGAACCTACCGATACGGGTTACCCGCATATCGCCTTTCGTGGCCTGCTTGGATTCCGAATCTGTGTTTGGACGCATACTCCGGAACTTAAGACAATTAAAGGTCTGGTTATTCTTGCCCGTACGTTTCTGTGAGAAGAATATGGGCCCTTTTGATTCCAGTATGATCAGTAACCCAAGGATGGGGATCAGCCAGGATAATACAAATACCACCACGAGGAAACTCACCACGACATCGAGTATACGCTTTTTAAAACGATTGCCTACATCTTCCAATGGTTCACTTCGCAGTGAAAGGATCGGCAGATCCCTGATATAATCAATGATCACCGGTTTACTGAAGAAATACGATAGGTTCGGAACAACTTTGAAACGGATACATTCCATTTCGGCCTGGTTCATCAACGTATAGATGTATTCATTCTGTTCTGGCGTAATGGTTGAAAATATTTCCTGCACATCCAGGTCCTTGGCTACCTGCAATACATTTTTAATGTCGGATAAGATCGGGTAGGGCGTTAGCTCTGTAACATTTACTTCATCTTCTACAAAGCCAAGCAGGTTGGTATTGATTCCTTCTTCTTCAAAATAAGAGGCGAGCTTCATTGCCGTATCATTATAACCCAGGATGATCACTCGGTTAAACAGGTAATCCCGGTTCTTAAAATAATGACGGATGCCCACATAAAGGAATCGGTTCAAAAATAAGCCTACAGCGAAACATATGATGATCGAGAGGATGAAGAAACGCGATACGAGGATCTCCCTCGAGAAAAATAAATAAAACAGGATAGCGATCACCCAAAGAATATATACCTGCAGGGTTCGCTTGGTAAAGGATTCGAAATGAATGATGATCTTTTCAAAATAAGTACCCGCCACAAAGGCCAGCAGCAGCCAGAATGTATTCAGGAATATCCAGAATGCCACGTAGGAACTGAATTGATTTTGTGATATATCTTCTGTAAAAAAGAATTTCGAAATGAAATAAGATATATTCAACAATACAATGTCGAGTATGATCAATGAAAACTGGAGATATCGTTTAAACTGCTTGTTCATGAATCAGCTCTATTTTTTTGTATACAGGGAATGTAAAATGTCTACGATTCTGCCCGATGTTTTACCATCCCAGAATTCAGGAATGGCGCCTTTTTTCCATTGGCCGGCAATGATCTTTTCCAGGCACAGCGCCAGTTTAGGCAAGTCGTCGCCAATCAGTTCATTGGTACCCATGAGCACGGTTTCGGGCCTTTCGGTTGAATTGCGTAAAGTTAAGCATGGTATGTTCAATACGGTTGCTTCTTCGGTGATACCACCCGAATCGGTGATGATACCCTTCGCATGTTTTACGAGGTAAATGAATTCAAGGTATCCCTGAGGATCGATCATGCGTAACCGTTCGTGATCAACTTTCAGGTTATTCAGTATTTGCCTGGTACGCGGATGTACCGGGAAAACAATAGGAAAGTTTGCAGTAGAGGCCATTACAGCATCAAGTATTGATTGCAATTTTTTCGCATCATCCACATTGGAGGGCCGGTGCAGGGTTAACAGGAAATAATTTCCATCGGCTAAATTAAAATCTTCCCAGAAGGAAGGTTTCCTGATCCTGTCGAGATTCTGGTACAATGTATCGATCATCGTATTCCCTACAAAATGGATCCGGTTATCGGCAACCTGCTGTGCCGACAGGTTCTTGTTGGCAATGGTGCTGGTGGTAAAAAAATGATCGCAGATCGAATCGGTCACGATGCGGTTGATCTCTTCGGGCATGGTCATATCACCCGAACGGATACCCGCTTCCACGTGCACCACATCTATACATAATTTTTTAGCTGTAATGGTACAAGCCATGGTTGAGGTTACATCACCTACAACAAGCACCACTTCGGGCCTGCATTCCTGCAATTCCTTTTCAAATTTTACCATGATCGCGGCCGTTTGCTCTGCCTGGGTGCCACCACCACATTCGAGGTTGATATCCGGATCGGGAATGCCAAGCTGCTCAAAGAAATCGCCACTCATCTTTTTGTCGTAGTGCTGGCCGGTATGCACAAGCCTGTAATGCACATCTCTTCCGGCTTCCCGGGCTTGCACGATGGCTTTGATGATCGGGGCCACTTTCATGAAATTGGGCCTGGCGCCTGCAACAATGGTAACTAACATAAGTTTATTTAAAGGGTCAGTATTATATTTAAGTTATTCGTATTTCATTTTGTTTACCTGCCAGTTGCACCGGGAACCAGGTTATTCTTTCTGATAAAATCCACGATCTCGGCTGTGAACAGTTTCGCACCGTTCTTTTTCAGGTGCACATCATCATAATAATAATCAGGATCTTTCGAATAGGCATGTTGGTTAGCATCATGGATCAACATGTATGCTTTATCTTTTACCAGTCCGGTAATGCGGTCTGAAAATCCAACCGTTGGTTTATAAAAGTTAGGCGGACAAGCGATGACCAGTTTGATATTATTCGTATTACAAAGGTCTACAAACCTGGTAAAGCTGTTGAATTCTGTCGGCCTTTCCTTTTTAATGTCGTACAATGTGGTATCATTGATAAAGGCTCCGGTGAAACGGGGATCTTTGAAATTGATCGGCATGGAGCCATCGGCAAGTAACGTATCGATCGGCTTGAAATGTTTTGGCCGCAGATCGAAGTTGCTGATGCTGAGTTGATGCACAACAAACAGTTTCGATAACCAATAATTTTTACCGCCTTTTTCTACCAGCTTATCACGGATCACACCATATTTGATCAATGGATACAGCCTGTCGAGCCTGAAATTAATTCTTGAGCTGGGCAACAATTCATCCGGGTCATCCACGACCAAAATCACAACAGATGGTTTTTTATTGCCATTCTTCAGGGTTTCCGATAACAGGAATTCATGAAATTCTATGGCCGAACCCGGGAAGGAAAGATTGTATGCAGGAACCTTTAGCGAATCTGCGATATCTGAAGCAATGATGTCACGTCCACCTCTTGATGAGCCGTATATTAAAATGTCGGATTGTATCTTTCCATTCAATATCATCTCCAGTCGCTTATCAACTTCCCTGTTCGGTGCACTATTGCGCAGGAGGATGAGTCCCTTATCGATTAAGAAAAAGATTACAAAGAACAACCCACATGTCAGCAAAAATTTATTCATTTTTTAAAATTGGAAATAGATAAATTGTTGTTCTTGTCCCATGAATAGAAATACCGCAATGATCAGTATATAATAAAAGGCCCATCGAAATGTTCTTGGCCATTTTTGTCCAACCGTTGCCAATGCATATTGATTCTCCCTTCCCAACCATTCGATGATCATAAAGAATATGATGAGCACGATTGCCAGCCCCGGGTGTGTTTTAAATCCAAGGAATGCTTTTTTACTCGGCATTTCAAAAAGAGATTTCGAAAAGATAGTGCCCAGGTAATCAATGGCATGCCCAACACTTTGTGCCCTGAAGAATATCCAGGCTAGCACGGTGAGTGTAAAGGTAACGATCATGCTTACCAGCTCCCGGATGGTTGGAAACATTTTGCCCTGTGCTACCGTTTCTAAATTATTTCGATTGCTCTTTAATAGTAACAGCGGCAGGAAATATAGGGCGTTCAATCCGCCCCATACAATGAAGGTCCAATTGGCCCCATGCCAGAACCCGCTGAGCAGGAAGATGATAAAAGTATTTCGCACCTTCATCCAGGTGCCGCCCTTGCTACCTCCCAGCGGGATATATACGTAATCCCTGAACCAGGTGGATAAGGAAATATGCCAGCGACGCCAGAACTCGGCGATGTCCCTGGAGAAATAAGGAAAGGCGAAATTTCGTAAGAGGTCGATGCCAAAGAGCCGGGCAGTACCTAAGGCGATGTCGGAATAACCCGAAAAATCACAGTAGATCTGGAAGGTAAAGAACAAGGCCCCAAGCGCAAGGGTGCTTCCATTGAATTCACCCGAATGATTGAAAATTGAATTGGCAAAATCGGCACAGGTATCTGCAATAACCACTTTTTTGAACAGGCCCCAGAGGATCTGACGCATACCATCTACCGCCTTCGTATAGTCGAAAGTTCTGTTCTTCTTGATCTGTGGTAAAAGGTGAGTGGCCCTTTCAATAGGACCTGCCACCAACAAAGGAAAGAAGCTTACGAATACCGAATAATCAACAATATTTTTTTCAGGTTTGATGCGGTCTTTGTAAATATCTATCACGTACGATAGTCCATGGAATGTATAAAAAGATATACCAACGGGAAGGATTACCTGCAGCGTCCAGATATTTGGTTTGAGGCCGAAATTTCCAACGAATTCGGCAAATGATTCGGCAAAGAAATTATAGTATTTGAAAAAGCCCAGGAAACCCAGGTTGATTCCGATACTCAGCCAGAACCAAAAAGTCTTCATTTTTTTATTGGGAGCCTCGTGCATCTTGATCCCGGTAAAATAATCCAGGAAGGTTGAAAACATGAGCAGGAACAGGAAACGATAATCCCAACAGGCATAAAAGAAGTAACTGGAACCCAGCAACAAAGCGTTTTGCAGTTTCAGGCTTTTATTGGCAACAAACCAATACAATGCGAAAACGATTGGTAAAAATATTGCAAAGCTGATGGAATTAAAAAGCATGATTTGGTATAAGATTAATGGTTCCAGTAAAAATGAACGCCCGGTAATGGCTAAGCCCTGCATTCCTGCGGGGCCGTTTATTGGCAGCTTTTAATAAGCCGTTCATCCTGCCTGAAACACTTTTTCTTTGGTTTATAATGGTTGTTCAACAAGCGGTAATATTATACATAAGAATTTCCCGTTCGTTGTTTATGTTTTGAATTAAATAGTTGATTGAATTTTTGTTTCATCACCAGGTAAATGAATTTCGAATTACCCACCAGGTATCGTTTCCACATGCGGCCTGGTTCCTGCAGGAAACGGTAGAACCATTCCATGCCGATCTTCTGCATCCAAACAGGCGCTCTTTTGGTAAAGCCTGCTACCACATCAAAGGTTCCGCCAACCCCCATGGTGAAATTCACTTTGGCCAATAAATTCCGGTGGGCATACATGAAATTTTCTTTCTTAGGCGAAGTGATGGCTACAAATAAGAGTTGGGCACCACTATCAGATATTTGCTTCGCAACAGCTTCTTCTTCTTCCTTCTTAAAGTAACCGTTACGGTAACCCGCAATGATGGAAGTGCCATATTGTTGTGTATAGATATCTACTACTTTTTTTACAATTTCTTCCTTGGCGCCCAGGAAAAAACATTTGTATTTTTTTTGAGCAGCCAGTTTTACCAACTCCTGCATGAGGTCGGCGCCGGCAACCCTTTCGGGCAGGTAGCCACCGAGGAAACGAGATGCCCACACAATAGCCTGGCCATCGGCATTGATGATATCGCAACTGACAACGCTTTCAAAAAGCTGTTTATCGGTTTGCATGGAAACCACTTTACCTGCATTGATCACCACGTGATTGATCCTTGCATTGGTACGAATGGCTTCATCCACCTCATCGATGGTTTGCTGCATGGTAAGCGGATCCAGGGGAATGCCCAGGAAATTTACACGGGTAGGTTTCATCTTTTTATGGCGATTATTTCTTTTTTCATACCTAGTTTCTTCTTAACAATGATCTCTGCATCAGGGAAAAGGATCTTCATATCTTTTTCGGTGAGCAGGTTCCAGTCGGGCTGTGTTTTCTTTACCCAGAATTTATTTAGTTGCTTCAGCACGGTGAGCTGCGTCTTACGATTCAGGTAACTTATGAATGGGAACCATGAATGTGCTTCGATCGGGAAATGCCTGTGCGGTGTTTGCACATAATATTTTTTAGCGCTTAGCATGATCTCCGAAGCAAATTTCTTCTGGATCTCAAATGCATCTTTTGCAAAACCTGAAGAATAACTCCGGGCCGACCATAACTGATCCTTTGGAATGGTGATATGTTCAATAACAGAATTGCAAAATATAATGTCTATCTCTTTGTCCTTATAAGGCAGCTTATTGCTGGATGCATCCAGTATGGTTGTATAGTATCCCTTTGCCCTGGCCCTTTGAAGGGATCCTTCATCGATATCGGAGATAACGATCTTGTAATCTTTCAGGGAAGAAGAAAAACGATCCATATAACTTCCATCGCCACCACCCAGGTCGAGGATGGTTTCACCTTTGGCAGGCGTAAGCTTCGAAAGGAAAAAATTAAATTTTTCAATGGCCCATTTTTCATGGTACTTTTTAAAAAGTTGTTTAATCATTACTTCGTTTTTTTTGGGTTGTTTGAACAGTTGGATTAATTTATTTTACTGAAATATACACTGTAAGCGTAAAACATCCAGGCCTGTGACCAACGCATATAGGGTATCCGGGAAGTGAAATATTTATTAACCTGGTAATAAAAATAACCTTTTTCCGATTGCATATGTACAATGGTCCAGTTCAACACTTTATCCAGTAATTGCTTATGGTCCTCAAATTTATCTAATTTATATAACGTAATAACCAGCTGCGATGGTGTGTGAATATCTACCGGGTACACAGAATTATTATAATATTTTGGAATTCCCTCGGTAGTAAAGAAGTTTTTAATGTAATAATCAAAGCCTTTTTCAACGTAATTCGAGTATTGATGCTCCCCGCTGTAGCGAATATAATCGGCGATACACTCCAGGTTATAGCCCGTATGAAAATTATCGATCCACTGGTGAAAGGGCAATGTGCCATAGCTCCAGGCCCCATTGGGTTGCTGGTAATTACAGCAGAATACCACGGCTTTCCGGGCTTCATCCAGCAAGATTTCTTCTTTCGTGAACGAGTAGGTGCGGGCGAGTAATTTAGCGCCCAAAAGCGATGCATTGAATACAACACTCTTATCGGCTGGCGAATATGAAAACGAGAAATTGCCCTCATTATCATAGGTTCTATTAAGGTCTTTTAATATAAAATCGCAGGTACTCCTTGCCGTTGTCAGCAATTGTTGTTCGCCTGTTATTTCAAACGCATCCAGCAGCCCATTGGCAATAAAAGAGGAAGCAACCACGGTTGGCATATTCTTTGGCTGAAAGAAAGCCCTTGCTTCCCAATCAAAGTTATATCCCCAGCATGCGCCCGAATAACCCGGCGATATCTGCTCATGTAT
>Ga0075163_10006497_pt1 | contig 15497 bp, 12 predicted proteins | sample JI1023141ADNA_FD_71478 | JGI IMG/M metagenome (GOLD analysis project Ga0075163, IMG submission 71478) | Wastewater effluent complex algal communities from Wisconsin, to seasonally profile nutrient transformation and Carbon sequestration -... | ecosystem: Engineered > WWTP > Effluent > Algae... | reverse complement strand
GCTCAGTATTTTTGCGGCCAACAATTTAAGCAACTCTGTTTTGGGAATAGAGTTGGATCCAAATAGTATGAATAACTCGTCAAACTCTTTGTTTGTGATTGCTTTTGCTGCACCATTAGGAATACTTTGGTTGTTTATGAATAAATGGAAATTAGAGCCAAACACTATTGTGAAATTTGGATTGGCTTTCTTATTCCTTGCCGGAGGTTTTTATGTATTCTATTATACGCGTTTGTTCACCGATGAAAATGGCGTTACATCTTTAGGGGTATTTACTTTTGGTTGGTTCATTATCACCATTGGCGAACTCTGTCTATCCCCCATTGGGATGTCGGTTATGACTAAGTTATCGCCTTTAAAATTGCAAGCAGTGGTTATGGGTATGTGGTTCTTGGCAAGCGCATACGGGCAATATTTCGCGGGACTTTTAGGTGCCAATATTGCTGAAGCTTCAGAAAATTCTACTAATTACGAAAAACTAATGATCTATACCGATGGTTATAAGCAATTAGGTTTATACGCGCTTATTGGTGGTGTTCTTCTTATTGTCATTTCTCCTATCATGAAGAAATTAATGGGCGGAGTAAAATAATATTACTTCGTTCGTATCACTTGTTTTATTTCCCATTTGGTTTTACGCTTCGCTTTTTTTGGAACTATTAGATCTATATCTTGTGAGGTGATGATAGATTTAGTGATGAAAGAAATAGCCGTAAGTCCAACTCCGGCTCCAATGATATAAGGGTTTTGTGTTTGCGCCGAAATAAGTGTTGCTGCTATAAATACAGCGGCTGATATATTTACCGCTTTGATGAACTTTCTCTTTTCAGGTCGATAGTGATTTATAACAGTAATAGTTTTTACCCTTGATACGTTAATGGTTCTTTGAACAGAATATTGGATCTGAAGTATCTTTAAGTTTAGATCTCTATATAAACTATCTCTGTATTTTCGTTTGTGATGTTTTTGTTTAGAAAGCAGAGTGTAGTGACTCTTCAATTCTTTTATGAGGCTGTCAGATAATAATGTTCTTTTATAAGTTTTAATTGCAATTACCGTATCATGAACATCATGGATGATCGCTTTAAATGCAAGAGAATCGCTAAATTTTATCTGAACAGGATACTGCCCCAAGGGTAATTTATAAACCGAACTTGAAACTTTAGCTTTAACAAACACCAACGTGTCTTGCGCACAACATAACGTTTGAGAAATTAATAAAAAGAGAATGCATTTTAAGTAAGTTCTCATGAATTTAGGTTTTATCCTAAAAGTGTTTTCTTGGTATGCTCTAATATATCAAAAGCAATTTCTTTGGTTGCTCCTTCTGCATACAAACGCAATACTGGCTCTGTACCACTCGCGCGGATCATTAACCAAGTGTTCTCATCAAAGAAGTATTTGTAGCCGTCCAGATCTTCAATACGTGCTACATTATATTTTCCGAAGGCTTTATAACTTCCTTTTTTGCATGCTTCCAACACTTTTTGTTTAGTGGCCTCATCAATATAAAGGTCGTTACGCTCAAACCAAAATGTTCCGGTAATGTCGTACACTTCCTGAATTAATTCTTTTAACGATTTTCCCGATTTGGCCATAAATTCCCAAATGGTTAATCCCATCCAAATTCCATCGCGTTCAGGAATATGTCCTTTAATAGCAATTCCACCGCTCTCTTCACCACCAACCAATACGTCTTCCTTCACCATGATGCCGCAAATGTATTTGAAGCCGATCTTCACCACATCTAATGGTAAGTTATAATGCTTACACATGTTGTTTATTTTTACCGACGTACTAAATGCAACCGCCACTTTTCCTTTCATGTTCTTGTACTTCACCATGTAGTGGATCAATAATAAAATAATGTGATGAGAGTCCACAAATTTTCCTTCGGCATCATATAAACCAATACGATCGGCATCTCCATCCGTAGCTAAACCACACGAAATATTTCCTTTCGATTTAATAAAATTACTAAGCTCTTGTAAATTCTTATGAATTGGCTCTGGCGCTTGTCCATGAAAACTAGGATTATGATCGTTGTGTAAATGGTGAATGTTTGGGAACAATTTACTCATGACTCTTTGCCCTGCACCAAACATGCTATCATAAACCAAGTTCAAATTCGAATTTCTAATAGCATCTAGATCAAAATTCTTTTCTACATGCTTTATATAATCGTTCTCAAGATCAATGTATTTTAAAAGACCATTTTTCTCTGCATCTTTTAAATTAATTACATCCAGATCATAAATTGTATCCGGTGGAATAATATCTTCAATTTCTTGTACTAATTCGGGCCCAAGCGGTCCGCCATAATGCGCTTTTATTTTATATCCATTATATGAAGCGGGGTTATGGCTTGCAGTAATAATAACTCCAAGATCAGTTTTATACTTTACTGCTCCCAATGAGATCATTGGCGTACTAATAAAATCTTTTGCTAAAAAAACCTTGATGTTGTTAGCAATAAAAACTTTTGCAGCGGTTTCTGCAAATAACTCACCGGCAAAGCGACAGTCATGTCCTAATACAACGCTTGGTGCTTTATGAGTTTTGATCAAGTATTTACTTACAGCTTCGGTAACACGAGCTACATTATCTACCGTAAAATCTTTTGCTATAATGGCTCTCCAGCCGTCGGTTCCAAATTTTATTTTTGTCATACTAATAAAAGTGCAAGATCAAATATAATTAAAAATAGAATGTGTTTATTGTGATTGAGTAGGCCACCATTATTTTTTAGTGAACGAATCTCTTAAGGCCAGCATTTTAATGGCTGTTGCTGCCGCCTCTTCACCTTTATTGCCATGTTTTCCGCCAGCTCTGTCAATAGCTTGCTGCATGTTGTTTGGTGTTAAAACTCCAAATATCACAGGCTTGCTATATTTGATATTTAATTCAGTGATGCCATGAGCAACCGCATCACAAATAAAATCAAAATGCCTTGTTTCTCCCTGTATCACACAACCCAAAACAATAACGGCATCTACTCGTTGTTTATCAAGTAAATATTTTGCGCCAAGGGTTAATTCGTAAGCTCCGGGAACGGTTTTGATCGTAATATTCTTTTCCCTCGCATCTTTGCTTCTTAAAAAACTAAGAGCGCCTTCTTTTAATTCATGTGTTATCTCATGATTCCACTCAGCCCAAACAATGCCAAATTTATAGCGCGCTGCACTTGGTACTTCCCTGCCCTCAAAGGTTGATAGATTTTTGTGTGTACTCGACATATGCTTTAAAAAAATAACCCCGCATTTGGTGCGGGGTTAGTGTTATAAATTCCCTAGTGCTTTTAATCGAGCAATGTTCCTGTCGGCCTCTTTGCCAAGCTCAGTGCTTCCGTATTCTTTTTCTAAACGCTCGTACATATTAACGGCTTCGGCATAATTTGCTTTCAATTCGTAAGCAAAACTTGCTTTCTTTAAAAAATAAGGGGTTGTAAAATTGTTCACCCTCATGTCTGCCGCTTTCAAATAATATTTAATGGCTTCATCAATTTTGTTTTGCTCTACATAAGCATCACCAATTAGTCCTGTAGCCATTGGAGCGATCATTTCATCATCCAAATTGTACTTTTCTAATCTTTCAATAGCTTGTTCGTATTTACCAAGACGCAAATAGCAAATACCCGCATAGTAATTAGCAAGTGTTCCTGTTTTTGTCATTCCGTATTCATCAGCCACAGCATCAAAACCCATAATTGGTTTCTGACCATCTGCAGTGTAAACCATACGGTTTCCATTCAATGCAATACTAAAGCTATCGATATCAAAGAATTTTTGAGCCCACATGATCTCGTTTCCGGCTTCAGCTTCTTTTTCAGGTAAATATTTAAAATTCCAAAAAACAAAAGCAGCAATAACCACAAGTAATCCGCCACCACCGTATTGGATCATTTTCTTGTTCTTTTCATAAAAAAGTTGAATACCCTCTAAATTAGGATCGATCACTCGCTCTTCTTGCTCTTCAATAATCTCCTCAACTTGTTCATTAGCATCTACATTCTCAATTGTAGACTCGTCTTTAGTTTCTGCCATTTGTTAAAATAATAGGGTGCAAAAATAGGCTTTTTTACTGATAAATCGAAATTTTTTTAAACATGGCCCAAAGGCTCGTAAACTAAGCGTATTTTTGTGTGATAACCCATGTTTTTAAAAGATCTATCCTTAGTTAACTTCAAGAATTACAGCGAGTTTTCGGCCCGTTTTTCGCCGCGGATCAACTGTTTTGTGGGTAATAATGGCTCGGGTAAGACCAACCTTTTGGATGCCATTCATTACTTGAGTTTATGCAAAAGTTATTTTAATGCGATTGATAGTCAAAACATCAAAAATACCGAGGGTTATTTTATTCTACAGGGGCATTTTGATAAAAACGGAGAAACAGACGCGGTATATTGCGGAATTAAGCGCAATCAAAAAAAGGTATTTAAAAAGAACGGCAAGGAATATCATAAACTCAGTGAACACATTGGTCAATACCCTTTAGTAATGATCAGTCCTAATGATAATGAATTGATTTGGGGTGTAAGCGAGATAAGACGGAAATTTGTAGATAGTATCATCTCTCAATACGATAAAGTTTATTTGGATAGTTTGATCGCTTATAATGGGGCGGTAAAACAACGAAATTCGCTTTTGAAACAATTTGCCAAAGGGCAAACCATGGATTCGTCTTTGTTGGAGATCTGGGATCAACAATTAACCATTTACGGAAATGTAATTATTGAGAAACGTAAGGATTTTTTGAGTTCGTTCATCCCTATGTTCAATCATTTCTATGAGATACTTAGCGATCACAAAGAAGAAGTGCTTTTAGATTACGAGAGTTCGCTTGAAGGCCGTGATTTTAAAACAGCACTTATGGCGTGTTTGCCAAAAGATAGAATTTTAGAATATACGACGGTTGGTCCACACAAAGACGATATGGATTTTAAGATCAATGGACTTTCACTCAAAAAATTTGCATCGCAAGGCCAACAGAAATCATATTTATTAGCTTTAAAATTAGCTCAATTTCAATACATAAAGGATAGAAAACACGAAAAACCCTTGTTGTTATTGGATGATGTGTACGATAAACTGGATGAAACACGTTTTAATAAATTAATTGACCTTGTAAAAGGAGATGAATTTGGTCAGGTATTTATAACTGACACACACATAGAACGCATGCAAGCTTTATTTGGAAATAGTAAAACCGATCATAAATTATTTAAGGTTACAAATGCATTGGTAGAAGAAATAGTATGAGAAAAAGTAATCTTATAAAGTTGGGCGACGCTATTCAGCAATTGCTTAAGAAAGAAAATCTGGATGTGAAAATGAGCAGATTTGCTGTAAAGAACGCCTGGGAAGAAATTGCAGGGAAAGTTATTGCAAATCACACCACATCGATCTTTTTTGATGATCAAAAGAATATTTTTTTAAGTTTGGATTCAGCTGCAATGAAGAACGAAGTAATGTACAGTAAGGAAAGCATAGTAAAAAAGATCAATCAGTTTTGTGGTTACGAATTAGTAAAGGCTTTGGTAATAAAATAAATGAATATTACAGAACAATTAATAAATGATGGCATCCTAGATAAGGAGCAAGCTCAAAGCATCACTAAATTTGAGAACGAAAAACCCATGAGCGTTCATTGGGAGCTAAAGACCATTCTTTACTTGGGTATTCTTTTATTCATGTCAGGTCTTGGAATTTTGGTGTACTTGAATATTGATACCATTGGACATACTGCTATTATTGCTGCCATCAGCTTGGGTTGTGCCGCTTGTTTTTATTATGGAATTAAGCACCTAAAACCTTATACCAATGAAGAAGTAAAATACGATTCGCCTTTATTTGATTATGTTGTTTTGTTGGGTTGTTTACTGTTTGGTGTTCTTATTGGTTACATACAATTTCAATATTCGGTATTTGGTTCGCATTATGGATTTGCAACTATAGTACCCGCCGTACTTTATATTGTTTCTGCCTATATCTTTGATCACAAAGGAATTCTTTCGCTAGGAATAACGGGATTTGCAGCCTCTGTTGGTATTTCAGTTACACCAATGCATTTGTTAGAAAGTAATGATTTTTCAAACACTGATGTTATTTGGACAGCCATTGTTGTTGGTGGTATTTTAGCGGCCTTTTCAAAAGTGGCAGATATAAAGGGTGTGAAAAAACATTTCGGGTTTACTTACAATAATTTCGCTTCAAACATATTATTCATTGCACTTTTAGCGGGGCTGTTTGATGAAGGTTATATGTCGTTTGTTTATTTTTTATTGATCTCTGCCCTTGTATTCTATTATATTCGATATGCCATAGCTGAGAAGTCGTTTTTGTTTCTATTGTTATCAGTTATCTATGGTTATATAGCATTAACCTATACATTCTTTTCTCTTTTAATTGAAATTGGTAACGAATTAAGCTTCATGCTTGGGTTATTTTACATCATTGCATCGTGTGCGGCCATTGTTCTTTTCTTTATTTATTATAAACGCATTTTAGGAATTAAAAAATGATAGCTTATAATAAAACATTATTGAGCAATATGCTCATCGTAAAAAAGGCCAAACAATGGTTTAGTCGTGATCTTATTACAGGAGCACAAATGGCTTCTGTTTTAAGTAAGTATCCAACAGAATATTTTAAGCCAAATATTTTTATTAAAGTTGGATTATTCCTTTTCACCTTATTTCTTATTGGCGCAGCATTAGGTTTATTCTCATTAATGAGCATGGGAATTCTTATGAATAGTAATTCGTATGAGGGTTATGGCATATTTGTAAGTATTCTTTTTGGCGGTGCGTGTGTATTCTTTCTTGAAAAGTTCATACAATGGCGAAATTGGTACAGTAATGGAATTGATGATGCCCTTTTATATAGTGGGCTCAGTTTTATTTTCTCAGCCATTGCATTTAGTGTTAGCAATAACCTTAACGATGAGAATGGTTTTCTATTATTATGTTTTATTTATTTACCATTTCTTATGGTAGCCGCAGCGCGATACATTGATAAAGTAGTTACCGTTTTTATGATGGCCTGTATGTATTGCATTTTCTTTTTAGTGATCATGAAAATAGGTTATGGGGCAAAATTTATTATGCCTTTTGCATTTATGGCTTTATCAGCAGGATTTTATTTTATTGTAAATAAACAATTAGCCTTACCATCTAGAATTCATTATAGTGGGTGTTTTAAAGTGATAAAAGCTATTGCTTTAATTGTTTTTTATGTTTCCGGAAATTATTACGTAATACGCGAAACTAGCATTGAATATTTTAGGCTTGAATTAACTGAAGGGCAGGATATTCCATTAGCGCTTATTTTTTACGCATTTACGGCTTTTGTTCCTTTATTGTATTTATTCTTTGGTTTAAGGTCGAAGGATAAATTAATGGTTTGGGTTTCTTTGCTGTTAATTGCAGTTTCAGCGCTTACCTTTAAATATTATTTTAGTTTAGGACACCCCGAAGTTTCACTAACTATTGCGGGATTGGTGATGATGGCTTTGGCATACGCATCAATAAAATATTTAGTAACCGATAAAAATGGCATCACGTTTAAAGATGATCCAAACGAGGATAATTTCTTAAAAACAAATGCCGAGGCTTTAGTGATCGCTCAAAGTTTTGGAACGCATTCGCAACCTACAGATACGGGTGTACAAATGGGCGGTGGCGAATTTGGTGGCGGTGGTTCTGGAAATAAATTTTAAATAAATTATGAAGACTTTTTTTTTACTCTTTGCTTTTCTTTTTACTTTTTTTGTTGAAGGGCAAACTAATGATTCCATCATGTTACGTAAGATCTATGATCATTACTTAACCGAAAGCAAAAGCTATAAAAACCTTGAGTATTTAGCAACAAAAATTGGCGGACGATTAAGCGGAAGTAAAAAAGCGGAAGAAGCAGTGTATTGGGCAAAAAAAGCGCTTTATGAAGCAGGTGCTGATACGGTTTACTTGCAACCTTGTATGGTTCCACATTGGGAAAGAGGAAAAACTGAGAAATGCGAACTTAATTCCACCAAATTAAAAATAAGTAAAAAGTCTCTGGCTATTACAACTTTAGGAAGTAGTGTAAGCACGCCTGTTGAAGGATTAAAAGCAAACGTGATCTCGGTAAGTTCGTTTGATGAATTAGAGAAATTGGGAGAAGCTAAAATAAAAGGGAAAATAGTTTTTTATAATGTGCGTTTTAATGATAAAAACATTGTTCCAGGTACATCTTACGGCGAAACGGTAAAGTATAGATATTCTGGTGCTTCGCGCGCTGCAAAATACGGCGCACTAGCAACAGTAGTTCGCAGTATGACAAACTCTAGAAATAATTCTCCGCATACCGGAAATATGAAATACGATACTACATTTTCAAAAAATAAAATACCGTGCTTTGCATTAAGTTATTTGGCAGCAAACGAATTGAGCGATGCTCTAGAAAAGGATCCGGATCTTATGTTGTTCTTACAAAACGAATCAAAAAATTTACCTGATGCGCCGTCGTTCAATGTGATAGGAGAAATAAAAGGTTCTGAGAAACCAAACGAATATATTATTTCGGGCGGACATTTAGATAGTTGGGATAATGGTCAAGGCGCACACGATGATGGTGCGGGAATTGTTCAAACCATAGATGTAATGGGAATGTACAAGAAAATGGGAATTAAACCACGTCATACGATTAGAACGGTTTGTTTTATGAACGAAGAGAATGGACTTGGTGGAGCAAACGCCTATTTTAAAGAAGCAGAGGAGAAAAAACTAAAGCATATTGTCGCACTTGAAACAGATGCAGGAGGATATACGCCACAAGGTTTTGGAGTTGATACAACAAACGGAATGTATAACATGGTATCAAAATGGTCGGGCCTCTATAAAACATATTTTATCGATCATATAGAGAAAGGTGGCGGAGGCGCAGATATAAGTCCTTTAGAGAAACTTGGTGTTCCGTGCATTGGATTTGAACCAGATAATCAACGTTATTTTGATATACATCATACGGCGGATGATACATTCGACAAAGTTAACAAGCGTGAACTGGAGCTAGGCGCAGCGGCAATTGGCAGTTTGATCTATTTGATAGACAAATATCATCCTTAAAGTATTTTCTTAATAATCATAACACTTTTTAAACTAATTTTGCTTTCCGAAGTCTAATAGTCGGTTAGCTAGTGAGGTCTTTTATAGTATATATTTTTCTCTTTGTTCTTAGTTCAAAACTAGCGGCGCAAAACTTCTCTATTAGTGGAAGTGTTTCAGATGCATCTAATGGCGAATCGTTGATTGGTGCTGTTGTTTATTTAAAAGAGAATAAAAAAGCGTCTTCCACTAATCAATACGGTTTTTATTCGATCAATTCCACAAAGGGAAATTACATTCTTATTTGTCAATTAGTAGGCTATTCAACTTTTACAGCAGCCATTGAATTAACTTCTAATCAATCTCTCAATATAAAAATGTCAACGCCCGAAAAACAATTGGCAGAAGTGGAAGTGAGCGCAAAAGGAAATACAGAGAATATAAAGAGTACCCAAATGAGTGCCGTAAATTTGGACATGGCCGAAATCAAAAAGATCCCTGCGTTTATGGGAGAAGTGGATATTTTAAAAACAATTCAATTACTTCCCGGAGTTAAAAATGCAGGCGATGGAAATACAGGTTTTTATGTTCGTGGTGGTGGACCGGATCAAAATTTAATTTTGTTAGATGAAGCCAATGTTTACAACGCCTCGCATTTAATGGGTTTCTTTTCGGTATTTAATGGGGATGCGATAAAGAATGTAAATCTGATAAAAGGTGGAATGCCAGCGCAATATGGAGGAAGATTATCTGCTGTGTTGGATATAAATATGAAGGAAGGGAATAATCAAGAGTTTCAGGTTGACGGTGGAATAGGAGTGATCGCTTCTCGATTAACCATTCAAGGACCAATAATTAAGAACAAGGCATCTTTTATTATAAGCGCTCGAAGAACGTATATTGATATTTTAGCAAAACCATGGTTAGATAAATCTGATTTTAAAGGAACCGCCTATCATTTCTACGATCTTAATGCTAAATTAAATTATATCATTAATGATAAGAATCGTTTGTTCTTTAGTACATATCACGGAAGAGATGTTTTTGATTTTAAAGATCTGGAAGGTGGATTTGCAACAAGAATTCCTTGGGGAAATACAACAGCGAGCTTAAGATGGAATCATATTTTTAATCCAAAGTTATTTTCGAATACTACCGCTGTGTTTTCTAATTACGATTTTAGTTTTGAAGCAACGCAAGATGAGTTTGAATTCAAACTTAAATCCGGAATAAGAGATTTTAATATTAAGTATGATCTAAATTATTTTCCTAACTCACGCCATAATATCAGAGCGGGGGTGAATTATATTTACCATATTTTCACGCCAACTAATGTTAGCGCTAAGCAAGGCGAAACAACGTTTGATCTTGGTAAAGTAATTCGCTTGTACTCTCACGATGCGGCAGTTTATATTGGCGACGATTGGGACCTTAGTTCCAAGTTTAGAACCAATATTGGTTTACGCTATGGCAATTTTACACAAGTAGGTCCATTTACACGCTATAAAAAGGACATGTTTGATAGAGTTAATGATACTGTTGTTTACAAACCAGGCAAAAAGGTGGTGAACTACGATGGGCTAGAGCCTAGATTGGCTTTACGTTATAGTATTAATCCAAGCTCTTCATTAAAAGCATCGTATACCAGAAATTATCAATTTATACATTTAGCAACTATTTCATCGTTGAGTTTACCAACAGATGTATGGATGCCATGTACCGAAGTCATTAAACCCCAAATTGGCGATCAATATGCATTAGGCTATTTTAAGAACTTTAAAGATAACCAATACGAAACCAGCGTTGAAGTTTATTACAAAACAATGGCTAATCAAATTGAATATAAGGAAGGATCTGAACCAAGCGATAATGTGTACGATAACCCAGATAATGCATTTACATATGGAAAAGGATGGGCTTATGGTGCGGAATTTTTTGTAAAGAAGGCTAAAGGAAAATTTACTGGTTGGATCGGTTATACCTTATCATGGACCTGGCGCCAATTTGACGAGATCAATTACGGAAGGAAGTTTTTGGCAAAATACGATCGTCGCCATGATGCATCGCTTGTTTTAACTTACGACATGAATAAACTTTGGAATTTTGGAATGGTTTGGGTGTATGGCACAGGAAACAGAGGAACATTACCTAATGGTTTCTTTTTGTATGAGGGAAGTCAGAGTCATGATTACGGTTTAAGAAATTCGTATCAATTTGTTCCGTATCACCGAATGGATCTAAACGTAACATTCACCCCTGATCGCGAAAAACATTTAGAGAAGAAGAGAAAGAAATTGGTTGATCGTTATATAAAAGATGGTAAGGATACAACCTTGATCCAAGTTCCAAAAAAATGGGCAAAGCATTTTAGTAATAGTTTTACATTGAGTGTATTTAATGCGTATAATCGTTACAACCCATATTTTATATATTTTACACGCAAAGGAGATTTTACAAACGGAACATTAAAAGTAGGAGCAAAGCAAGTGTCTTTATTCCCAATTTTACCAAGTATAACATGGAATTTTAAATTTTAGTCCCATCCCCCTCTTGAGGGGGTGGCATTTGCGGAGCAAATGACGGGGGAGGAATAAAATGAAAAAGAATATTTACATATTAATAGTTTTATCATCGCTACTCTTTGCATGCCGTAAAGATGTGAACGTAAAACTACCCGACTACAAAGAAAAATTAGTTGTAGAAGGAAGTATTGAAACGGGTAAAAATCCCGTTGTACTTTTATCGGTTTCCGTTCCATACTTCGGCACATTTGATTTTAGTACACCCGAAAAAGCGTTTGTAAAGGGTGCTTTTGTTACAGTGAGCGATGGTACAATGATTGATACACTTTCAGAATTGGATCCAACTACAGGGTATTTTTATTTAGGAACAAAGATCACAGGACAAGTAGGAAAGACCTATACTTTAAAAGTAAGATACAAGTCGAAGGAATATTCGGTGCAATCTACTTTACTATCGCCGGTGCCTTTAGACAGTTTGTATTTTAGATGGGAAGAAGATTCGCTAGGTTTTATTTGGCAGCATTTTAAAGAACCAGTAGGTTTAGGAAACAATTACCGTTGGTTCTCAAAGCGGTTAAACACAAAATACAAAGACAATTTTTTCGCTGCGCCATTGTTCTCGGTATTTGATGATAAATTTGTAGATGGCAAGGCCTTTGACTTTTCTTATGACCGAGGTCCACAGCCCGATAAAATTCAAGAATGGAGAGATGATCCGAAAAGAAATTGGTATAGAGTAGGCGATACAGTTGCCGTGAAATTCACACACATCGGAAAAACCGAATATGATTTTTGGTATACCTATTACCAAAACAAGGCCAGCAATTCAAATCCATTTTCAGCCCCTACCAATGTAAAAAGCATGTTTGGCCAACAAGAAGATGTGTTTGGCGCTTTTGTAGCTTATTCAACAACGTTTGATACTTTAGTAGTTAAGCCCAAGCCATGAGTTTTGGAATAATAGCGTGATTGGTATTATATTTTTGCTATATTTGATTATCAAGAAATGCGTTTAGGATCAATATACTTTTTGTTCTTGCTTTTTTCCATTAAGAGTGGAGCGCAAACATTTTATTCTTTACCTATCAAGGCAAATAAAATGAAATATGATAAAAAGCGAAGTAAAATATACGCCACGGTAAGCAGCGCTGATGCAAACTATGGCAACATGTTGATACAATTGGACCCTCATACCGGCACGGTAGAAAATAGTGTTTTTGTTGGAAGTGAACCTACTTGTTTAGCTCTAACAAATGATACGAACTTTGTGTACATCGGATTGGATGGAGCTTCTTTTGTGAAACGCGTTAACATCTCTACTTTTCAAGTGGATCGGTCCATTAGTTTAGGTAACGGTTCATCTGGGTCTATGTTTGCCGAGGATGTTGCCTGTATCAATTCTACGCCAGATGTAGTAGTTGTTTCCCGAAAATACATAATGGTTAGTCCCAGGCATGCAGGAGTTGCTGCATATAAAAACATAGTTAAATTAACTAACGAAACACCAGGCCACACAGGAAGTAATATAATTGAGGGAATGGTAGGAACCGATACCATTTGCGGATTCAATACCGAGTCCTCTGAAAACGGTTTTAGGATCATGAGGATCGATACCACAAACGGCGTTTTCTTGGTAAACACCACTCCTAACATGCCATTTTCATTGGATATGGAAAGTAATGGTGATCTTGTTTACAGTAATTTTGGAAAGGTTGTTGATCCAAGCGGTGGAACGCCACTAGTAACAGGTACATTTTCTCTCACTGGATCCTGGAATTGGACCTCAGTAGAAGTGGTTGATGCATCCAATAAGACGTATTTCTGCACCACTAACTACAGTCAATTGCAATTATCTTATTTTAATACACAAACATTCGCTTTTATAAATGATACCCTTATTTCAGGTTTGTATCCATCATCTTTTCAATCCCCTCAGGTATTTGATATGGAAAGCTATAATTCAAATGGGTTGGCTGTGATCGTTGGTGAAACTTATCCAAATCCTAATGATAAAAGGCTGATCTTGTTTAAACCACTTTCGGATGTTGGCATCCATGAAAATGCGCTTGAAGACAAGGTTAATATTTACCCGGTACCGGCAAGAAATGAATTGTTTTTTGAGTTGGGTTCAATTGGTAAGGTGAAGTTTGATCTGAGAGATTTAACGGGACGATTATTAGTGGAAGGTGAGATGTTAAACGAAAATACGATTAATTCAGTTGATGCGTCAGATCTTCTCCCTGGTGTTTATATTATAAAACTGGAAGATCAGAATTCCTTTGCTTTTAAAAAAGTAATTATAACCAAGTAGATCCTGTTTAGTTAAACCAAATTAATCTTTGATAAGTTTAATTGGTTTAGTATCATCGATCCTGATAAAGTAAATTCCTTTCGCGAGATTTTCAGTATTTAATTTGCCTGTTCCTGCATTTAATTTGTAGGAAGCTACTCTTTGTCCTAATGAATTAAATATCTCAGCAATACTTTCTTTGTTCAATTTTACAATCAATTCATCTCCGAATGGATTAGGATAAATCTCAACACCCTTCACACTTATGTGATCGATCAAGCTTGAACACGGACTTACATTTTGCGTTACGATAGTAGAACCTGTACAACCCAACGATGTTGTTCCATTTAGCGTGTATGAGGTTGTAACACTTGGAGAAACAATGATGGAATTTGAATTCGAACTTGTGCTCCATGTATAACTATTGGCACCACTTGCTGTAAGCGTTGCAGTTTGTCCAAGGCAAATAAGCGACATATTAGATGTTGCAGCTACAGTTGGCGATGCATTTACAGTAACAGATGTAGTTGCTAATGACGTACAAGTGCCTACAGAAACCAATAACGTGTATGTTCCCGCATTTGCAGCAGAAGAATTTGTTAGTGTTGGATTCTGCGTTGAGCTTGTAAAGCTATTTGGCCCATTCCATTGGTAAGTAACACCACCTGAACCTGTCAAATTTATTGGGTTTCCTGAACAAACCGTTGAGTTGGGCGAAATACTTGCGTTAGGCGCTGGTGCAACTGTGGCATTTGAAACAGCACTATTTGTGCAGCCTTGAGCGCTTGCTGCAATAACGGTATACTGTCCACTCATAGTTAAACTTGCATTTGGTATTGCAGGATTTTGAGCATTTGAGGTGTATGAATTTGGGCCACTCCAAGTATAAGTGCTTGCGCCCGAAGAGGTGAAATTTAAATTTGATCCTACACAGGCTGCTGGATTGTTTACACTGATAGTTGGAGTAGGATTAACGGTTATTGAATTACTGATCTGCGCAGAACACGAACCTGCTGTAACAACAACTGTATACGCTCCTGTATTTACTACACTTGAAGTTGTGATGGATGGATTTTGATTTGTGCTGCTAAAACTATTTGGTCCATACCATTGGTAAGTTCCTCCACCGGTACTTGTTAAGTTAATTGTATTTCCTGAACATAAAGTTGCACTGGACGAAATACCGGGTGTGGGAGTTGGCGAAACGGTTGCGTTTGATACTGCAGAGTTTGTACATCCTAAAGCTGTACTTGCTTTTAAAGTGTATTGTCCTGTTGCTAGAGTGCTTGCATTTGTTACTGATGGATTTTGTGCATTTGATGAAAATGAATTTGGCCCACTCCATGTATATGTGCTTGCTCCTGACGACGTAAAAGTCAAATTTCCTCCAGAGCACACGCTTGGATTATTTACACTAAGTGTTGGTAGCGAATTTATAACAACCGTTGTTTGAGCTAAAGCTGTGCATCCAGCCACACTCGTTACAATCACTGTGTAAACTCCAGCATTTATGGGAAGTATATTGGTGAATGTAAAGCTTTGCGTAATTTGAGCAAAACTGGCTGGGCCATAAATGGAATAAGTAGATGCACCGTTTGCTCCG
>Ga0075163_10006496_pt1 | contig 15497 bp, 9 predicted proteins | sample JI1023141ADNA_FD_71478 | JGI IMG/M metagenome (GOLD analysis project Ga0075163, IMG submission 71478) | Wastewater effluent complex algal communities from Wisconsin, to seasonally profile nutrient transformation and Carbon sequestration -... | ecosystem: Engineered > WWTP > Effluent > Algae... | reverse complement strand
CGCCTCGCTTTCGGCTTCCATTCCCCAGCCCCCCTCATCTCCCTGGCCCTCCTTAAGCTCGGCGGCCTGTGTCCTCCTCTTCCGGGGCGTCGGTGACCCACGATTCTGTTAGGAGAGCCACAAACATGCTGAGCGGTGGACGCATGACGGATTCGTTGACGATGTGAATTAGCCGCTCCAACTGAGACGTAAACTTCTTGTATACGGACTCCCGGCTCTCGTAGGTGTCAAAAAACAGGGTCACGGAAAGGGAGGCGGGAGTGGTCGGCCCAAACCGGGCACGTGGCTCATCCTGCACTGCGCTGGTTGGCTCCCATTGAGCAGTCTTCTCAATTTGCAGTTCCTTCGGATTGAAGCAGACATCCATGGCGACATCGACTTCCTTCGCCAGGATGCGAGCTTTTACAAGTTGTGTACTGCTCATTTTTTCCTCCAGTGTGAAGTTCGCATTTCTGGGATCAACTCAAATGCCGTGCCAACCACCTATCCCGGTATGTTAATGCTCGGCAGTGGTGGTTTGCGCAGTTGTATGTGACTTGCTGGAAGCTTTGTGCATGGGACGTATTGAAGACCAAGACCTTCCCGACGCAATCAAGAGTCCTACTCCCAGTGTGGACAGAGCAGTGCTGCCAATTACTGGTCCAAGGCTAGTCCCCAGACTGTCGTTACCATAGATTCCGAAACATTCAGCTTGGCCAGTACTGGGTGCATTACTGCACGGGGTCTCGACTGCAAATCCCGCTGCTCCAATTCCAAGAAAAGCTACTGCTAAGCCCAGCGCCGTACTGCCAGCAACAATGAGTAGTTTTTCCCGCATCCTTGGTCGCCGCTCTTCTGGCGAGGGCTGCTGTTTTGTCAAGGCACCAGCTAACTGCTGCGATTCTTGTGAAGTGTGAGCCGCTCTCGTTAGCTGATGTAATTGCGCCTCGGCGATGAAGGTTCGGAGTCGGAGCGCCTCCTCTGCGGGAGGATTTGGCACCAGCCTCTTGTACATTTGGAAGGATGCAATCGCCTGCTCGGCCATTCCTAATCGGTACTGCGCGCGCCCAATGTTGATTAGGAGCCACGGCATAGGAGTGCTTTCATATGCATCTTGAAGCGCTGCGAGCGCCTCCTGATATCGACCCTGGTCTGACGCGGCTAGGCCTTCTTCATAAAGCGCTGCGCAGGCCGAGCTTGACATGCATGGGTCGCTCGCTTGATCGCTGGCTGCGGCATTCCTAGGGAGAAATTGGAATGTGACTGCGACGATGACACCCCCGAGACTAATCAATGAATCTGCGCGCATTGCGATTTCCTGAAGGAGAATGGAGAGAAGGTGGGTCGCTTGGCACCGTAAGAGGAGTTCCGGGGGGACCAACTGGCTCTAGGGTGACTGACTTGAACTGCTCTTGATTGCTTCGCAGGGTCACAACCTGCGTGACATATCCTGGCTTTACCACCATTACTGAGTAGCGGTCGTTCGATCGCGCTTTCCCGCTAAACCAAGGAGTTGTACCTAGCTGCTCTCCGGTGTCCTCCCGAAGAATAGAGGCTCCAGAGGGAGTACTCTGGATACTATGATTGACGAAGAGGCTTTGTTGACTGGTTAGTTTGGGAGTGACTTGCTTCGACCTTTTTTTGGGGCTTGTATTTGCCAACTTTGCTATGAGAGGGGGATCAGGAATAGTTGCAGGCAGCACCGGAGCTTTGGCACCTTCTTGCTGTGGGGCTTCTTCTGCATTGCGCGGCTGCAGCGTAGGGTGCGCAGTCGGCTGGTGCGCAGGCGCTGCGCGATGGCGCTGCTTTTCTGCTACCTGCTGGACGAAGTAGGTCGCGACCCCTGTAAGACCAAGAGTAGTGCAGACAGCCACAACCCGGGCCAGCTGGCGTCGCGTGGTAGTGCGTCGTTGTGCCAGCTCGCCGATCGACTGTGGAACAGTGGATAGGGAACGATGACTGACAGGAGTTCCACCGACTAGCTGCGACCTTTGGTTGTGCGGCAGCACTACACACTCGCTGGCATCAGCGAGAAGTCTCGCCAGCTGCTGCGCTACCTGCCGCATAGTAGGACGCGCGGCACGATCCTTTGCCAGCAGGACTTCGACCAGTGACACTACGGAATCTGGCGCGCTCGGGCAAACCTGTTGCAGGGGAGGGGGCGGCTGGAGCATGTGCTGCATCATCAGCTCGCCGTGTCCTGAGGCAGTGAAGGGTGGCCGACCTGCGAGCAACTCGTACAGGAGGACTCCTAGTGAGTAGACATCCGAACGGTCATCCACCTGACTGGCGCCGCGACATTGCTCTGGGGACATATACAGTGGCGTACCCATCACTGCACCGGTGCGTGTTCTGTGGCCGTCAACCTGGCCCTCTGCAACTTTGGCAATTCCAAAGTCGAGCAGCTTGGTTCGTTCCCCACCTGCCACGGAAGAGTCAGAAACAAGCATGACGTTTTCCGGTTTTAAGTCGCGGTGGACGATTCCGCACTGATGCGCCGCCGCTAGGGCATCTGCCAGTTGGTACGCGATGCGCAGCACTTGCGTCAACTTCAGTGTCCCTCGATCCGTTTGTAGGCGCTGGCTTAGGGTCTGTCCGCGCAGAAATTCCATCACTAGGTAGGGCACTCCTTGCGCGGTTTGCCCACAATCAGAGATCTGCACAATACCGGGATGGTCGACTACGTTGACGGCGCGGGCCTCTCCCAGAAAGCGCGTCACAAACTCGGGATTACGGGCGAGGTCTTGATGCAGCACTTTGATCGCGACGCGACGACCGATACCGGAGTGGATGGCTTCACTAACGACGCCCATGCCGCCTTTGCCCAGAATGCGGACGATGCGATAGAGCCCAATTTCGCTATTGACTGTGGGGCTGATGGTCTGCACGCGTAGGAGATGCAGCAGGAGTTGTGCCAACGCTGTCTATGACAAAATCTGCAGGAGTTGCAGCACCTAAGAGAGGGTTTGCGGCGCCATAAAAGTGAATTTTGCAACTGTGGTGTTATGCACGAAGTTAGGTTGCCATTTCATGGATGTAGGCCGCAGCAGCTAGAGCGCTTCGGTACAGCTGCTATTCTGCTGTAGGGGAGTCGTCGACCTGCTTGTAGCCTTTGGCTTTCATACATAGCGCGGTCTGCGACTTGACGCGCGCTTCTCGCTCTTCACCGGATTCATCTGACGAGTAGAAGCTGCGGAGTGCTTCCAACTCACAGACCGCTTCCCTGGACCTTCCTTTGACCTCCGATCCCTCATCAGAGACCTACTTGGGGGGGCGCGCAACCGGTGGCGGCAATGCTGAGTAGGCCAGACATGAAAGCAACTCAGATGGAGAATGGGAGTGCGCAGGAAGTGGAACAGAATCGAGTCGTCATTGGGCGCTTCCTATGAAAAGGGGTTTTAGAACTGCGCTTGCGGACGTTGAGCTCGTAACCTCTGCTGCAGGACTGCCAAGACTGAAGCCCTGGTGGATTCATGAAAATGCAAGCGTGGTGCCAGGGAATATTCCACCGCAGATTTTGCAGCGCAGGCCGACTGGCATAGCGCCCGTGTCTGTCCCTTTCCGTAGCTATTTATGGCGGGCTTGCGCGTCGCACAGGAGGATTCTTACGCGCCTGCATAACTAGTCAGTTTATTGATTACTCAGCAGTGCGGATACTTTTCCGCAAGAAGTAAGTGACAGTTCTAAAGTGGCCTTGACGTACCACGCGGCGAGATTGGCACGGACCGGATTTGGCGTAGAAAAGAAGTTGGCTCCTGACTTGCAAGCAGTTAGACGTTGCATGCAGAACAGCAGCCAACAAGGAGACCAGCTAGCGGAAGGTCAAATGCTGGGTCCTTATCGGATTGTGCGGCTTCTTGGTGTCGGTGGAATGGGCGCTGTATATGAAGCGCGGCAAGAGCCGCTGAACCGTCGCGTCGCCTTAAAGAAACTCCATGTGCAATACGGAGCGAATGCGGACATCGTGGCGCGGTTTTTCAATGAAGCAAAAGTGCTGAGCTCTCTGCAGCACCCCAGCTTAGTACAGGTCTCGGACTTTGGACATGCCCTTGATGGTTCTGCGTACTTGGTCATGGAGTATCTCGCGGGACAGAGTCTTACCAATCGGTTGGCAGCGGGAAGCGGAAAACTATCCCTTCTCGCGGCCATTCAGTTGGCATGGCAGATTGCGGACGTTCTTACTATTGCACACGCACAAGGCGTTGTTCATCGCGATTTGAAACCAGACAACCTAATGCTGGTCGCAGACCCTGTTGCTCCTGGTGGGGAGCGCGTCAAGATCCTTGACTTTGGAATCGCGAAGCTAACGAATATGAGTGAGCGTGGTGGTGCCAGGACTCATACCCAGGCAGTGCTTGGGACGCCCATGTATATGTCTCCCGAGCAGTGTTTAGGAGCTGGTGGTGTGGATGGTAGGAGCGATGTATACGCGCTGGGTTGCGTCCTATACCGCGTACTAGCTGGCTTCCCACCGTTCTCCGGAGACGGGGTAGGGCCTCTCATCGCAATGCATCTCTATGCGCACCCCCCAGTTCTTTCGATAGTCGCTCCCGATGTCCCAGTTGTGGTTTCGGACTTGGTCGGCAGGCTTTTGGTGAAAAAGAAATCTGAGCGACCAAGAATGGCCGATGTTGCTACAGAGCTAGATAGAATACTGATTGCAATGAGCCGGGCGGAGGTCTCTCGCAGCATGCCTGTGGCTTCACGCGTTCTCACTTTGCAACAGGTGGCCGCGCGACTGCGAAATGCTGGTAAATATCAGCTGCAAAAATTTATCAGCGCAGAACTGCCTACTCCTACTCCTGCCATTTGGAAACAGCATGCTTTGGTAGTAGGCGCACAGTCATCCAGGGACAGTAATTTGGCCGTCTTAACCCTGATAGGAGGCAGCGATGTAAGCTTTGGCCTTTCCCGCAGGGATGCGCTGCGGATTATTCAGTATGTAGTGCGACGCGGTGCGAGTTCCGGGTCTACCAGCCTTCCGCCCGTCTTGGATCACGGGGAGGCCTGGACTGATGGTCCCTACTACTTACTGACACCGCACTATCAGCAGTTGTTAAGTACTCCCACTTCGCGCTCATTTACTGTGCCAGAGGTGCTGCTTATCATCCGCCAAGTAGCGGAAGCGGTCATTGCTGAGCAGCAGCGTGAGCCCTGCTATGTCCACGGCGGCATTTGTCCAGACAGCGTTGCTTTGGAAGATGATGGAATGGGTTGTCGGCGGGCAATCCTGCTTGATGTGTCGCTGCGCTCGATCTTGGGAAGAACGAGCGTCCCTGATACTAGGGCTGCGCGCTCTCCATTTGTTGCGCAGGAACTGCTGGAGCAGGTACCTGCAGCTTCTACCGCAGACACTTTTTCATTGGGAATGCTCCTGTACTACCTGCTTGGAGGAGACGTCGAGGCTGCTAGAAACCACCTTCAGACAACGAGCGCACCCCTTAATTTGCCATCGCAGCTAGGTTCCAAGCTAGCTGCTCTCCTAATCACCATGCTGCATCCTTCTGCCGCGCTGCGTCCTAGCTTGGAGTTTGTACGGGACTGCATTTTGGACGGGACTCTCGCGGCTCCGGAGGCCGTAGCTGCAAGGATTCACACAGCGAAGGAAGGACCGGCGGACGATACAGACGTGGAGGCTGATGTGGAACCTTCAGATGCAGAACTGCCACGTACTGATGGCTGCGATGAATCTGTGACTGAGCTCAGCGTGCGACAGTTTTTGGACCTGGCGAATAACCAAGAGGAGTCGGAACTACCGCTCGCGAGCGGAGGTCGAGTTCAAGTGATGCACCTGCGGCTGGAGCGAGCAGCAGGGGAACCGATAGTACTACCACTTAACTTGCAGGGTTTGGTCATAAACGTGGCCTGCCCCCTCCTGCTTCGGCGTAGCAGTGGCCTCCTCGAGCTTTGTATGTCTCCGCTTGCCATGTCAGCAAGCTGCTCAGTCAGAATTTATGCATCAGCAGGTGGTTCTGTCGCACGCAGTACCTATGTCCTTCCTACTGAAGCTAGAGATTTTGCAATTTACGTCGGCCATCATCGGGGGCCTCTGTATGCTGTGCATGTCAGCAGCTGTTCTCAGTCCCTGACCGTAGCCAATCCTCTCTCTCTGTCACTGTACGACTTGGATGTTGGGGTTGTGGCTCCCCAAGATGCTCGGACGCTGGTTGTGCTCTGGCGAGCTGCGCCCGAAACCGGGAATGTTCATATGGTTTGCATAACGGCTGATTAGTTGCGGTCGCTGCGTATCACGCAAGCGAATCTAGGAGCGCTCTATGAGAAACTTAGAAGTAGTGCGGGGTTCTGACTTACGAGCCAATACGGTGATTGCGGCTGCCTCTGGGCCTGCTTCCGATGGCGTAGGCGCGATTACCAGCGCAGACCGGGTGAACTGCAACATCAGCTATCAGCTCCTTTCCAATACGACTTCGGATGGTTCCTGCGTACCCATGCTAATAGGGGAGGGGCGCTTTGCCAAAGTATACAAAGCATGGCAGCGCAGCGACGGTCATAACATCCGCGCAGTCGCAATCAAGATCCTTCACAATACCGCTAGGTATGTAGAGCAGAACTTATTTGAGCAAGAAATCGCCATGCTCAAGGAGCTTAGCTCTGTGGCGCGTACTGACATCATCAAGATCCTGGATGTAGTGCATCTAGGCCCGATGATAATGTGTGGCTGTGGCCGAGTCTATCATCCTCTCTGTCCTGAGTGCGGGCGGCACCTACTTCAGAGACGGGATGTTGAGAATCGGGAGTACCCATCGCTGGCCTGTCCTAATAATGCCTGTGGCTACGATGTCTCTGCAATGAACATCGAAATTCAGTATCGCAAGCTCACAAGTCCGCCCGCCAAGATCTGCTGCAAGGAAGGTGCGCGTGCGATGCAGGGCACCATTGTCAACTTTGTGAATCGGCCTGCAGTCATCATGGATTTGCAGGATACGCGCTTGGATGAAGTGGCCGAGCAGCGGCGTCAGTACTTCCACCAGCGCTGTCAGCAATACACGACAGATATTGCAGATGTCGCAGGGCATCGTCCTACTGGAAAGTGGCAAAAAGAGCGCGACCAACAGCGCCTGCAAAGAGCCATGGCGCTCGACAAAATGATGATGATGGTCCAGATCGCAGAGGCTGTTGCTGGGCTGCATCAAGAGCTGGCGATCATTCACAAAGATCTCACGCCTGACAATATTATGGTCAACTTCAATGCCAGATCTGGTCAAGGAGGGTCGCTGCGAAAGTCGCCGCTTCTGAGCTTTCAGGATGTACTGAACGACCTTATTAGCTATCCTACCTTTGGCGTCAAAATCATCGACTTCGGACTTGCTGACCGTCAGAAACTGTCGCGTAAGTGGTACGAGGAGAAGGACATTATCAATGCTGGAATGGACAAGGCTCCATACTTCTCACCGGAGGCGCTGCAGCGGACCCAGCGCTTAAACCACCGCCTACAGATTGACCCGGAGCTCAAACGCTTCATCATTCCGCCGGAGCTCAAAAACTCGATCATCTCGGTGCATGAGGGAGACACTTTGGCTTTTCAATGGGACCTTTTGCACAAGCATGAACTTCTGATTAAGAGAGTAGAAGCCGGTCCTGAGCCAGGAGTATTCAGTGCCTACTTTGAGGGGCATCCGCCGCCCCCCGAGCAGCAGCGTCAATCTCAGCTGGTGCTGCCTTTAGGCGAGGCTCATGATGTCTACTCTGTTGGGGCGCTGTTTTACTATCTGCTTACGGAGAATCACCTACAGGTACAGCGGCTGGGCGGGTTTGTCAGCGTCATTCAGACCCATCCCTGCGAGCTGACTGCTGCAGCCCTGCTGAGTCGCCATGGCGATAGCTACATTGCGCACCGGGACGCGATTCCTATTCCTGATAAGCAATGGCGAGATCGAATGATGGAGCTGATCTTGCGCGCAATGGTGCGAGGACGACAGCACAGCTTCAGCACCTCCCGTAGTGAGCGCGGCCCTGGTCCTGCTCAAGACCTACTTTGGGAAACCAAGCGGCTGTACCGGAGTATGCAGGCTTATAGTCTCTCCGAGCCGGTGGTGCGTACCGCTCGGCTTGCGGCTTTTGGAACAGCTGCTTCGATAGTGATTATGCTTGCGGGGTTTCAGAGTCTGCGCAGTGGTGTGCAACAAACGCGAGATGCGCGGTCAGGCGAGCAATGCAAGGAAGGTGCGGGGGGTCGGTCTCCACTTCGTAGCTCGACGATGGTAAACCAGGGAGCGAAGTCGGTAGTGCCCACGGAACCCTCTGGGGCACTGGGCGGAGTAGCTGCTATGGATCCATCTCGGAGTACCCAGCAGTCTCTGTCTGTAGCAGCGCAAGCAGCAAGCAAGAAGCCCTCCGGAAAGCACGCCCACTCTCCTAAAAAGTAGTACTCTACGCTTTCCTTTAGTCGATTAGTAAACGCTTCCGAATTGATACGCGGCCGTTTCGCCTGCGGGAAGCTTATGCCAACTGAGTCTGGCGAGCAGCGTCGAAACGAGGTCCTACTACTGCTGATAGGTGCGTCTTGATATAGCGCTGAAATCCTTGGAGGAGTTCTTCATGGGAAGGACGTAGCAGCAGATCATGGGAAGTCATGCGATGGATCAGGCTAGACAGTGCAGGATCGATGTCGTGCGCGATGCTTGTTAGTTGCGGCAGCTCTGTACGCAGGCTCTGTAGGATCAGCTGGGTGCGGCTTCCGGAATAAGGAAGCCGTCCGACGATGCTTTGGTACAGCATCACTCCTACCGCGTATATGTCGCATCGCCAGGACACCGCTGCGGGCTCTAAGCACTGCTCCGGAGCCATATAGGCCGGCGTGCCCATGACCATGCCGTGTCCTGTGACAGGAGGTGGGTCCAAGGGGTCTGCTTCCGTGAACTTGGCGATGCCAAAGTCGATGATCTTTGCGCGTACCCCACCAGGAACTGAGAGATCAGGAATAACAATAATATTGGTCGGTTTTAGATCGCGATGAATAATGTTTAGGCCGTGTAAAAAACTAATGGCCATAATGATTTGCTCAAAGATAATAATTTTATTGACTAACGGAATGTAGGTTGTGTTGCGCTGATATGGCATGGAGTTGCGTGCCATCTAAATGCTCCATAATAAGGTATGTAAGATGATTCTGTTCTTGATAGTGACTGAATAATCTCACAATGCCGGGATGCTGGGCATTAGCCAGTATTTTAGCTTCAAAGGAAAAGCGATGACGCATTTCCAGATTGAGATTTACATGTTCTTTAAGCACTTTTACTGCGACTTGTTGCCCGTTGCGATGATCGTATGCCAAGAATACGTTAGACATTCCTCCTTCACCAATTTTTCGGATAAATTGGAACCGCTGGGTTAAACTAGTTACCAAAGACAACTCCTGATTGGTAAGCAATGGTAGCCCCTTAGTGCGAAATGCGGGCGTGGTTCGCACTATTCATCGACAGAAAGTGGCCACTGCTGAATCGACGATCAACATGGCGATTGCAGCGCACGCGGAGTCTGCTCTCCGGGGTGACGTGCGACGAAACTGCCGCTGTTGGCATGGCCGGGATATGGATCTTTGAAAGTCGCTGGGAACGTGGTGTTGGCGCGGGTTTTATGTCAATAGCATTGGTGTCACTGGTTGGGTTTGGTGCAATGTGATTTGCAGCATTGTGAGCAATCGAGCTGTTAGTGCCAGCTCGAGTTCCGCTATTGATTTGGCTGATGGTACTGGATGGATGGCATATTCTCCAAATTACTACAATGAGAAGTATACAAGTTAAGATCGCCCATGCTGCTGCCGCAACAATTAGGGTACGATATCTATTCGGTCTAGATTCGTTGGGGGTGAGAAGTGACGACCCAGATACCTGTGGAGGTTGACTGATAGGTAAAACTCCTGAGGTGAAACTGATTTGAGTTGCTTGAGCCAGTGGAGAAAAGACCTGTGCAGGCTTATCGTGGTTCGGTGGCCAAAAAGAAAGTGCGCTCTCCGATTCAGGTGGTCTTTCTGTAGATCGTTCCATCGCGTCTTCGCTTATTAAGATTGTATCAATGTTAGTAGCCACTTGTTCCATACTGGGTCGCGCCTCTGGAGATTTATGCAGCATGGATGCAATTAGTTGGCTTAACTCCTTCGGCATATCCTTTTCTTGCTGAGAGAGGTGAGGCGCATCGACATAAAGATGACTGCGGATAAGGTCGCCGATGACCTGCGTTGGGAATGGCGGATGGCCAGCTAGGAGCTCGAACAGAATCCCTCCCAATGCGTAAACGTCAGCTCGGTCGGTCACACTGGCTGATCCGAGCCACTGCTCAGGTGCCATGTAGGTAGGCGTTCCTAGTACATCCCCAATTGCGGTTTGATGGCGGTTGCTGATACTTGGAAGGGGGGAGAATAAGTCCTGGGTGCAGTCGTGCTTTATCTTGGCAACTCCGAAGTCGAGGATTTTGGCACGTATTCCTCCCACCATGGAGTGGTCAGGGCACAGATAGATGTTGTCCGGCTTTAGGTCTCTGTGAATGACGCCGCGCGCATGAAGTACGCTCAGCGTAACTGCAAGTTGCTTAGCGATTCTAAGCACACAGAGACGATGTTCTCTTCGCCCCGGGACTGTCGACTCTGCGGATTTAGAGAAGCGCTTCGCCAGCGTTTCACCATCTAGAAACTCCATGACAATGTATGGTTGTCCAGCAGGGGATTTCCCAACTTCGAACACATCCACCACGCCAGGATGTGTCAGCCGATTTGAGGCGCGCGCTTCACGGAAGAATCGCGCGACAAAGCCCTCGTCGTGAGAGTGATATTGGTGCAGGACTTTTACCGCAACTCGACGGCCCAGATACTGATTAATGGCTTCATACACTGCGCCCATCGCTCCTGTTCCTACTACGCGAAGGAGGCGATAGTTTCCCAAGGACTGCCCACATAGGTGCCCCGCGTCATTTTTGTGGGCGCGATATGATCCACTCTCTAGAGTACCGCTCATTTGACGTCTCCTGACGTATGCTTTGCTGGCGACCAGTGCCTCTGCCTAGAATCCCATGAAGGGGACTCGCTAGTTGGCCTGGCTGTAACTGCAGCGCAACTTCGTGCTGGTTCGGTCGTAGTGACCGCGCTGCTGGCGTTTGTCGTTCCTCGCACGTCGGAAGGATCCAGAGCAAGGCTTGTGCCATCTGGTGTTGGGGTCACGCAGAAGGGGCTGCTGGCAGCCTCCGTTGGCCATGAATGTTATGGAGGGATCGGGGTGCAGGAATAGAACTAGGTAGTAACAAGGGGCTGCAACTTGGCAGGCAAGTTGAAGGGGGCCTGATGTAGCAGTGACTCTATCAAGAACAGTTGGAAAGTCGGCTTCAACCCCGAATCCAGTGCGGGAGCCCGGATGCGTTCTGATGCAGCCGCATCTGGTTGGCGGGAGGCAGTTGCTGCGCGCTCCTCATCCTAGACGCTGGCTGCGGTGGCGATGTCATTGCTCTGGTTGCAATCGTGATTGCTATGGTTGGCAGGTGTGCGTGCTTTCTGTACTTGTCGCTGACAGTGATGATTGATAGCAACTTGTGTGACATCTAAAAACTCAATGATTTTCACTACTTCCTCGTCTTTTTTAGGAAAAACACTGTTAAAGTAGAAGCTGTGACAATAGTAGCTTGAACGATGTCGTTAGTCCTGGCTGCTCTATCGATCTTAAGTTGCCACTCAAATTATATATTCTTCCCGTGTGCTGAGCTGTGGAGTGCTGCCTAGCTTTTGTGTCGATTGCAACTGGGGTGTTGCTTTCGTGATGTGATAGGTCGGGAGACGTGCGATGAATCAGTCGAAATATCAAACACAATCGAGAAGTATCGAAGTGGACCGCAAAAAACCTGGAACGATTATAGGATTGAAGTATCAATTAATTGAGAAGACCGGCGTTGGCAGTTTTGGTGAAGTCTGGCGTGCGAAATACCTCGGTCACCAGCGATTATCTGATAATGTTGTTGCGATAAAATTTATGCACAGTGCTTGTGCTACACACGAGAGCCGCGAGAGATTCGGTCGGGAAGTTTACGCATTGCAGCTCTTGCGAGGCAATCCCAATATCGTTGAAATTATTGAATCCGGATACTTTGAGGATAAGCCATTTATGGTCATGGAGTATGTTTGTGGTATATCGCTGCGCGAGCGGATAGATCGTCAGATCCAAAGCGGAGAAAAGCTGTCGCTGACCCAGGTTCGCAGCTGGTTCACGCAGATCTGTTGTGCCATTGCTCAAGCTCATCAAATGCCAAAGATCGGTCCTATCTTGCACCGCGATCTGACCCCTAATAACATTATGCTAAAAGAGTCCGCCAGCGATGGCTGTGATTTAAGGGTTCTGGACTTTGGGATCGTCCATTTGGCGCAGCATCCGCTTACACTTACGGGCCAACGTGTTGGCACGCCAGGTTATATGTCGCCTGAGCAATCAGCTGGAGACAGTCGCTTTCTGACACCTGCAAGTGACATCTTTTCGCTTGGGATTCTTCTTGTTGAGATGCTTACTCTGACACGATTTTCACCGACCGGTGAGCTTCTCTCCAATTTCGCAGTTCAGCACCCAGAGCGATTGCGTGAAAGTCTGCAACAAATGCGTAGCGATGTACCGGCGGCTCTTTGGGATGCCGTGGTCATTTCTTTAAGCTTGCAAGCAAAGAGCCGATACCAGAATGTTAATGAGTTTTCGGCAGCCATAAGCTCAGCTATTGACTCATCGATTGCGAAATCAAGTCCGACACTGCTGTTCTCCCAAAGTTCGGGCCGAATTTCCCTACCTGGTCATTCGGGTATGCGCTTGGCTACTTTGAGCTGGTTCTTGTGCGCGTTTGTTATCTCATTATCGATAAGCACACTGATTTGGTTAAATAGTATAGACTGGTCATCAGCAACTATTACCAGGGATAAACTTATTGCTGCACTTGTCATCTGTGGTGTGGTTGCATTCAGTGGTACCAGCGTGCTCGTTTTGGGGATCTACAGCGTGTGGATGTTGCAGCGCAACACCATGGCCGGGCGAGCTTTGCTAAGGCTCCATCAGCATGACTTATTCGGTCAGTGTGCGTTGGTGCGAAGTCTCCTGGTTAGCTGGTGCAAGAATCCGGAGCCGGAGGCGGCCCAGAACTTACTGACCAGCTACGCTCGCTTGGAAGACGGCTCCGTAATCTTGGATCAGAGTGAAGTGGCTCTTTTAGAGCGGCAAAGCCAGCACTCGTCGTCGCGAGCCGTGAGAGTCGGGAAGATTCTGGCTGCCCCGAAGTGCACCCAACTAGCGGAACGCCTGGGGCACCTCCTTTTTCCTTAATGCTGGATTCCTAGAAGCGCTTCGTTGGTGTACGCGTCTTCAGTTATTGGAATCGCTCATGGATTGGGGGTCATTCGCAGTGGGGCCAGACTCCTGCGGTGAGGACTGCAGCGCTTCAGTTGGACTGGGCAGACCACGGGCCGCAGGCTCGGCATTTTGGCGTGGCTGACGAGGTTGTTGCATCGGGCTTTTGCGTGCTTGCCGTTGGTGGATGTCTGCGCTGGAGACTTTCGGTCTTTGCTCCTGGTTGGTTTCGTGGATGGACTGACCGTGATGTGCACCGAGGACCATGTAGAGCGCAAACAGCGTGGCTGCACTGGTAGCCGCCGCTGCGCAGCAAGCAACGGCAATCCACTTCCAACTCTGAGAGGCGCGCGCTAGGTGGGCTGCGGGGCCACTTCCCAAGAGTGGGAACTGGCTGCTCACTCTTTCAGTTGAGTCCTGCGCTAATTGAGCTGCTGGCTGTAAGTCCGGAAGCTCACTGCTAGGCGCGGCTGGATGAAGGATATGGGTTGCTGCTTGCACCAGGGAGCTAAGGGGAGGAGCCATCTGCCATTGCCGACTGACTGTAGAATGCCGCCCACCAGATTTGGCATCAGACTCCGGTCGCGCTGTAGCACGGATAAGTGTTCTACTGGAGGGCTCGTTCGAGGCGACAGTTGATGCAACTGAGCTGGGCAGAGAGGTTCCGCTGACACTGACCAGCGTTCGTGGAAGGAACGCTGGGAGTGGGGGAGGCACCACCGAGCCTGCAGTTCGGGCGTGAACTGGGAGTACATGCTTCGTGGATGGCAGGTCTTCCTTTATATCAACCAGCTGAAGTTCATCGCTGGACAGAACCTGCGGCGCCGAGATCTTTCGTTGCCGACGCGGCCCTGACTTTGTATCTTCACGGGCGCTCACGCTGGGCTGCATGCGATGCGGTCTTGAGCGTGATGCTTCGTTCTGGATAGGGGGGTCTATCTCGTACCGGCCTGTGGGGGAGTCGGTCGTTACTGTCGTTACTGCCGCATCCGATGCGGCCTCATTGTGTAGCAGCGCGATCAACTCGGCGCGTGAATACTCTACGGTTCGTAGAGCTTGGGCCGGTTCTATTTCTGGGAAGGAGGACTTGGGCACCAAGGTTGCGCTTTCCCCCTGAATTCGCGTTGGCTCGCGTGTTTCTTCCGGCGAAACAAATGTCGGAATGGGATGGCGGAACCTTCCCGTTCGTAGCTCCGGCGCGGTAACTGGCAGCGCAGGGGAATCCAAGTTTGAAAGCGCCGCAGCGAATGCCAGCACGTTTGGGAATCGCCTCTCCGCCTGTTTCGATAGGGCTCTGCTTATAGCGGTTTGGACACACGGCGGAAGATCTGGCCGAAAAGTAGAAAGGCCGCATTGCTCTTCAAACTGGATCTGCAAGCTGAGTTGTAGTGGGTCCTCCTGCGTGAAGGGTGGGTGTCCGGTAAGCATCTCAAATGTGAGTACCGCGAGCGACCATTGATCGGAGCGGGAGTCAAGGTATCGTCCTGGTTGCAGCGCCTCTGGGGACAGGTATTCGGGCGTCCCTCCAGCCTCAACGCTGGCGTGAATCAGGGTTTGCGCTGCTTGGGTCTGACGGGGCGTCTGGATGCTCTGGGCGAGCCCGAAGTCCATGAGCTTCACTTCCACCGTTGCGCAGCCACCCACAGGCTTGTTGCGTTGGGAGCAAAGGAAGACATTATGTGGGCTCACGTCCCCATGCACATAGCCGCGCCCATGGGCGTGGTGCAGCGCTGCTGATAGCGGGCGGATGATGGAGAGCACTCGGCCCAGAGGTAGGCGACCTACCCGGTGGATTAGGTCAGCCAGCGTCTCTCCATGCAGAAACTCACGGACGAGCAGCAAGGTTCCATCTGCAGCCTTGTGCAGGCCATGGACCTGCGTAATGTTCGCATGTTCCAACTGGGGCACAATGGTCGCCTCGTTCATTAGCTGCAAGGCCGCCTTTGTGCCGAACGAGCCATGCGTAGGCACGAGCTTGAGCGTGCATGGTCGCTCCTCCTTGATGTCGCACGCTCGATAGAGCTCGCCGTGTGCTCCGGTTCCTAAGTGCTCCTCGATGCGGAATCGATCGCACAGAACTGTCCCAATCAGACGTCGCTTGCCCGCAGAGGTCGCAAACGCCCCCGGAGAGAGCTGGCCATCGATCTCTTGAGGCAAAAAGCTCGTGTGCGCTTGCGCTACAGCCTTATCTCGCAA
>Ga0075163_10006495_pt1 | contig 15499 bp, 13 predicted proteins | sample JI1023141ADNA_FD_71478 | JGI IMG/M metagenome (GOLD analysis project Ga0075163, IMG submission 71478) | Wastewater effluent complex algal communities from Wisconsin, to seasonally profile nutrient transformation and Carbon sequestration -... | ecosystem: Engineered > WWTP > Effluent > Algae... | reverse complement strand
AAATTTTGCAATGATAATTGACAAAAACACACAAGGTAAATTGCAAAAACTAAATTTTGAATTATTAGATTTATTCGAAAGCATTGAAACACTTACAAAAAAACTAATTAGTTCAGAAGCTGAAGAAATTGAATTAAGTGCGGAGAAGAATGAATTAAACACTTTATTCGAAAAAATAAAAGCCACAGCGGGGCAAATTGATAAAACCTTGGAAGGTACTGTTGCAGCTGAATTACAGAAGACTTTAAAAGGAATAGAAATGATTGAACAAAAAATCATTCGCTCAATTAAAGCAAAAAATGAGACTGCAATCAATCAAATAAAAACAATCAAAAATAAACTCTTCCCTGAAAACAATATTCAGGAAAGACATGATAATTTTTTGCCTTTTTATTTAAACAATAAAGATTTTATAGAGGAAATAAAAACATCGTTCGCTAAGAACGAAGCTTCGAAACTATCTTATTTATTGCTTTTAGAGGAATAAACTATTTTTTATTCCTCCTTTCAAGTACTTCAATTATATCTTTTAATTTAAAGTTTTTCGCTTGTAATAATATCAAATAGTGAAAAAGCAAATCAGCAGATTCATTCAAAAATAAATCATCATTATTATCTTTTGCTTCAATAACTGTTTCAATAGCTTCTTCACCTACCTTTTGAGCAATTTTATTTATGCCCTTTTTAAATAATGAAGCTGTATAGGAAGTTTCAGGACTCTCGCCTCTTTTCTTTTCAATAATATCTTCTAATTGAAAAAGGAAATTCATTTCATTTGTTTCACTCCAGCAAGTATCCGTTCCTTTGTGGCAAACGGGTCCAACAGGATTTACTTTAATTAATAAAGTATCATTATCGCAATCATTTAGTATTTCAATCAAATTTAGATAATTGCCACTTTCTTCACCTTTTGTCCACAAACGTTGTTTACTGCGACTATAAAAAGTTACCTTTTTAGTTTCAATAGTTTTTGCGTATGCTTCTTCATTCATAAAGCCTAGCATCAATACATTTTTTGTAGTAACATCTTGTATTACTGCTGGAACTAAGCCGTCCTGATATTTTTTAAAATCTATGTTCATCTTACAATCTCATTTTAATATTATTATTACTTAAATACCTTTTCAAATCAACAATTTCTATTTCCTTAAAATGGAAAATACTTGCAGCCAATGCTGCATCAGCTTTTCCTTTTAAAAAAACATCCTTAAAGTGTTCCATCGTACCTGCCCCGCCGCTAGCAATAACAGGTATATTTACAGAACTTGAAATTGTGGAAGTTATGTCCAAAGCAAAACCAGCTTTTGTTCCATCATTATTCATGCTTGTTAAAAGAATTTCACCTGCCCCTTCATCACACACTTTTTTTGCCCAATCTAAGGCAAGTGTATCAGTTTTTTTAGTTCCTCCATTTAAATAAACAAACCAATCATCATTCTCTTTCTTAACGTCAATTGCTACAACAACGCATTGACTGCCAAAATTTTTAGCTAATGAAGCAACTAGACTTTGATCTAAATAAGCTGAAGTGTTAATAGAAACCTTGTCCGCTCCACAGTTTAGCAATAGCTCAACGTCTTCAATAGAAGAAATGCCACCACCAACAGTAAATGGAATGCTAATGTGTTTTGAAATATTTCGAACTAATTCGCTCAGTGTTTTTCTCTTTTCATTTGTTGCAGTGATATCCAAAAAAACTAATTCGTCTGCACCTTCTTCCGAATAGCGCACTGCAAGCTCAATTGGATCACCTGCATCGCGAATATTTTCGAAGTTTACACCTTTTACAGTTCTTCCATTTTTAATGTCCAAACACGGAATTATACGTTTAGTTAACATAGCTTATAAAAATGTTTTTAATTCCTCATTCGTAATTCTATTCTCATAAATTGCTTTACCAACAATTGTCCCGCTGCAACCAATTTGTTTAGCTGCATCAACATCTGTTATTGAACTAACCCCACCACTTGCAACCAAATTAATATCTTCATATTTTGAAATTACTTTTGAATACAATTCTTCTGAAATACCTTGTAACATGCCGTCTTTACTTATATCTGTACAAAAGAAATAATTAAAACCAATGCCTTTATAAAAATCAAGAACATCATATATTGTTTTAGTACTTGTTTCAAGCCATCCATTTGTTGCAACAAACTCACCTTTTACATCTATTCCCAAAAAGAATTTTTCAAAGCCGTATTTATTTAGCCATTGCGCAACCACTTCTTGTTGCTTAACTGCCATACTTCCTATAGTGACAAATTTAGAACCTGCATTTAAAATCATTTCAATATCGCTTTCACTTTTTACTCCGCCACCAAAATCAATTTCTAAGTTTGTTGCAGAAGAAATTTGTTCTAAGGTTTTAATATTTACAATCTTACCAGCTTTCGCTCCATCCAAATCAACAACGTGCAATCGTTTAATACCAATGGATTCGAATGCCTTTGCTACTTCAACAGGATTTTCATTATAGATAGTTTTAGCATCGTAATTCCCTTGGGATAAGCGAACACACTTACCATCAATTAAATCGATAGCTGGTATTATTTCAAATTGTTTACTCATAATTGCAAAAAGTTTTTTAAGATTTGTTCGCCTGCCTTACTTGATTTCTCTGGATGAAATTGAACGCCATAAAAATTATTTTTTTGCAAAGCACTAGAATAGTTAAGAATGTAATTTGTAGTTGCTATTGAATTTGTACTTTGCGGCACATAATAACTATGAACAAAATACATGTATTCGTTTTCCTTTACATTATTAAATAATGGCGATTTTAAATCAGAAATTGTATTCCAACCCACTTGCGGAACTTTATATTCGTCAGAAGTGAATTTTACTACACTATCATCAAATATCCCCAAGCAATTCGCATTACCTTCTTCTGATGATTTACACATCAACTGCATTCCTAAGCATATACCTACCACGGGTTGACTTAGATTTTTAATAACAGAGGTCAATCCAGCATCATTCAAATACTTCATAGCGGAGGAAGCTTCTCCAACTCCAGGAAAAATAACCTTATCAGCTGATTGAATTTCTGCAATATTATCTGTAACAATTGCCTCTGCTCCTATTCGTTGTAATGCAAAGTCAACTGATTGAATATTTCCTGCATTATATTTTATTACAACAATTTTCATTACAAGGTTCCTTTTGTACTTGGCAATTCATTATTATTTATATCTCTTTTCACAGCTTGCTTTATGCATTTAGCAAGACCTTTAAAGATAGCTTCAATTTTGTGGTGTTCATTAGTTCCTTCGGCCTTGATATTTAAATTGCATTTCGCAGCATCCGAAAATGATTTAAAAAAGTGATAAAACATTTCTGTTGGCATATCACCAATTTTTTCTCTTCTAAATTCCGCATTCCACTCAATCCAATTTCTTCCACCAAAATCTAAAGCAACTTGCGCTAAACAATCATCCATTGGCAAACAAAACGCATAACGCTCAATGCCTCGTTTATCGCCCAAGGCTTGCAAAAAGGCTTCACCTAAGGTAATTGCAGTATCTTCAATAGTATGGTGTTCATCAATATGCAAATCACCTTTGCAAGTTAGTTTCATATCAACCGAACTATGCCTTGCAATTTGCTCTAACATGTGATCAAAAAATGGAAGTCCTGTAGAAATTTCCGCCTTTCCCTTTCCATCCAAATTCAATTCTACATTGATCTTTGTTTCGTTTGTGTTTCTTGAATAAACAATTGTGCGCTCCTTCAATTTAAGCAAGGTATAAATCTCTTCCCAAGTATTTACCGAATAAGTAGCATCTGGATTTTTAGTTTCTTCTGTTTGAATAAAAATAGATTTTGAACCTAAATTCTTAGCCAGTTCAACATCCGTTGCTCTATCACCTATTACAAATGAATTTGATAAATCATAATTGCCATTCATATAAGCAGTAAGCATTGCTGTTCCCGGCTTACGCGTAGGCAAGTTCTGTTCAGGGAATGATCTATCAATGAATACATCTTTAAAAACTATTCCTTCATTTTTCAAGGTATCGATGATGAAATTTTGAACGGGCCAAAAATCTTTTTCAGGAAATGAATCCGTTCCTAAACCATCTTGGTTAGTAACCATTACCAAGGTAAAATCAAGTTCCTTAGCGATTTTAGTTAGCCAATAAATACTACCAGGTAAAAACTTCAGTTTCTCGAAACTATCAATTTGATAGGTAACTGGTGGTTCCCAAATGATAGTTCCATCACGATCAATAAACAATACTTTTTCCATTTTAATACTTTTTTAAAACCTTATATAACTTATTCATTTCAGCCTTTGTTCCAATACTTATGCGTACACAATTTACGCAGTTAAGTAATGAAGAGCGATTACTAATTAGTATTTCATTCTTTAATAAAAATGCACTTAGTTTTTCAGCATCATCAACTTGCATTAGAAAAAAGTTCCCATCACTTGGGAAAACACGTTTAACAAAAGGGAATTTCGCAAAACGTTTACTTGCAATTTTCTTTTGCTCCTTTACCTTACTTAGAACACTTTCTAAATCATCCGAAGCATCAATTGCACTAATAACCAACTGCTGACTAAGCGAACTTAAATTAAAAGGAGGTCTAACTTTATTAAGAACAGAAGTTATTTCAGCACTCGCATAAGCTGCCCCAACTCTTAAGCCTGCTAGTCCCCAGCCTTTTGAAAAGGTTTGCAGTACAAGCAAATTAGAGATTGATTTCAATAAACTTAAAGCGGATTTTTTATCAGAAAAATCAATGTATGCTTCATCAATAACAATTAGTCCTTTAAAACTCTTTGCAATTAATTTAATTTCTTCGGCACTAATACTTGTTCCTGTAGGATTGTTAGGTGAGCAGATAAATAAAACCTTAGTGTTTTTATTAATTGATTTAAGAATAAGCTTTACATCAAAGGTAAAATCAACTTTATTTAAAGGAACAGTATTTACTTTTACATTATTTAATTGCGCGTAAATCTTGTACATCCCAAAAGTTGGCTCGCAAATCAGGATTTCATCTTTAGTAGGCTCACAAAAACAACGGATTAACAAATCGATAATTTCATCACTGCCATTGCCTAGGAAGACATTTTCCTTTTTAAGTTTCTTGTACTTTGCAATAGACTTTTTTAGCTCCTCTTGCGAAGAAGAAGGATAACGTTCAAGTCCATTACCAATTACAGAACCGTAATTATTTTCGCAATTATCTAGAAAAATGAATTTCTCATCTTCTAAATATTTATCACGCGTTACTTGATACGACTTGATATCAGCAACGTTTTTTCGAACTATAGAATTTACATTAAACATTATTCAATTTATTTAAACGTACCGTAACAGCATTTTTGTGAGCAGTTAAACTTTCTGCTTCAGCCATCACTTCAATTGTTTTTCCAATATTTTTTAAGCCCTCTTGTGTAATACTTTGAAAAGTAATTTTCTTAACAAAACTATCTAATGAAACTCCACTATAATTTCTTGCATAACCATTTGTTGGCAAAGTGTGATTTGTTCCAGAAGCATAATCACCAGCACTTTCAGGCGTATAATTACCAATAAATACAGAGCCTGCATTAGTAATTTGCTCCGCTACTTGCCCCGCATTATCGCAAGCCAAAATCAAATGTTCAGGGGCATAATAATTTATAAAATCGATTGCGTTACTATTATTCGAAATGATTATGACTTTACTATTTTTAAGTGAATTAGAAGCAAAATCTTTCCTCTTCAACTCTTGCAATTGTTTGTCAGTTTCAGCTACTACGGCATTAGCAATTTTTTCGTTAGCACAAAGCAATATTACCTGGCTATCATTACCATGTTCAGCTTGCGACAATAAATCTGCGGCTACAAACTCAGGAACACAACTATCATCCGCATAAACTAAGACCTCTGATGGGCCTGCAGGCATGTCAATTGCGATTCCAAATCGTGTTGCTAATTGCTTTGCGCACGTTACGTATTGATTTCCTGGTCCAAATATTTTACTCACTTTTAAAACAGATGCAGTTCCAAAAGTCATTGCTGCAATTGCTTGTGCCCCGCCTACTTTAACAATAGTTTTTACACCACATAAATTTGCTGCATACAAAATTGCAGGATTTATTTTTCCATCTTTATTCGGAGGTGTACACAAAATTATTTCCTTACATCCCGCAAGTTGTGCAGGAATAGCAAGCATTAAAACAGTTGAAAACAAAGGTGCTGTTCCCCCTGGAATATAAATTCCAACTTTTTCTATTCCAACAGATTTTCTCCAACATGTTACACCTGGCATTGTTTCTATTTTAGAAACACTTTCTTTTTGTGAACTATGAAATTTTTCGATGTTAGCTTTAGCAACATTAATTGCTTGTTTTAATTCCTCACTTACAAGTGCATTAGCTTCCTCTATTTCTACTTTAGAAACAAGAAGATTGGTAATTTCAACAGAGTCGAATTTTTTCGTATACGCTTTTAATGCTTCGTCACCATTTTGTTTAACGGCATTAAAAACTTCCATTACAGAACTTTCCAAACTTATCAAATCAAGCTCTGGTCTCTTAGATAGCAATTCAAAATCTTCAACTCTTGGTTCTACTATAATTTTCATATTACAAAATCATTTTTTCTATTGGCACTACTAAAATTCCTTGCGCTCCCTTTGCTTTAAGCTTTTCGATTATATCCCAAAACATATTTTCATTAACAACAGAGTGTACGCTACTCCAACCTTCTTCTACTAAAGGTAAAATCGTTGGACTTTTCATGCCAGGTAGCAATGCACAAATTTCCTTCAACTTATTATTAGGGGCATTTAGCAAAATGTACTTATTGTTTTTTGCAGCACGTAATGAATCAATTCTGAATAATACTTTATTCAAAATCTCTTGTTTTGCCTTCGATAGTTTATTGTTTCCAATTAATACTGCTTCCGATTTTAAAATAGTCTCTGTCTCTTTTAACCCATTCATGAACAAAGTACTTCCGCTGCTTACTAAATCACAAATAGCATCCGCTAAACCAATACCTGGAGCAATTTCAACTGAGCCAGATATTTCGTGAATCTCAGCTTTTACTTTTTCTTTCTTCAAATAGTTTTGCAAAATAACTGGATAGCTTGTTGCAATTTTTTTTCCGTTTAAGGATTTAATGCCTTTGTAATTTTGATCTTTAGGAACAGCAATCGAAAGCCTACATTTACCAAAGCCCAACTTCTTAATCAATTTTACCTTTTTATCTTTCTCCAGAAGAACATTCTCGCCAACAATTCCAATATCAGCCACATTATCTTCAACGTATTGCGGAATATCATCATCTCTCAAGAAAAATACTTCTATAGGAAAATTATCTGCTTCCGCTTTTAGTTTATTGATACCGTTTCCTAAATCAATACCACATTCTTTTAAAAGCTTCATACTTTCTTCGTTTAACCTACCCGACTTTTGAATTGCAATTCTTAGTTTCATTTGTTTTGTTTTTAAAATTTTGGAAATAAAAAAAGGCCTACCAAATGGTAAGCCTTGAAATATAGTTAATACATTATCATTACGACTTACCGTTTACGTGTGTGAAATGATGATGTAAATTTTGCTTGTTCATGAATGCAAATATAAACTGTTTTTTTCTAATCCATCAAATTTATTTTCATAAATTTAGGTTTTGTCCTACTAAATGTGGGCTTAAAAGTTAAAAAATAGCTGATAAACTTAAACAAATAGACTTTTTAATACCATTGCTAATGAGCATTTTTGCTAAAACACAATTGCAAATTTCTAATACACAAAATACAATTTATGAAACAATTAATCGAATGCGTTCCAAATTTTAGTGAAGGAAATGATATGAATATCATTAAACAGATTACCAATGAAATAGAATCTGTTGAAGGAGTTTTATTATTGAATGTTGATCCAGGTAAAGCAACTAATAGAACAGTAGTTACTTTTGTTGGCGAACCACATTTAGTTATACAAGCTGCATTCTTAGCTATTAAAAAAGCAGGTGAATTAATTGACATGAGCAAGCACAAAGGTGAGCATCCTCGTATGGGCGCTACTGATGTTTGCCCGCTAATCCCTATTGCAAACATTAGCATGGAAGAAACCGCTAAGTATGCGCAACAATTGGGAGAACGTGTTGGAAAAGAAATAAACTTACCGATTTATTTATACGAAGCTGCCCAGCCTAATAAAAACAGAAGTAACCTTTCTGTTATTCGTGGTGGCGAATACGAAGGCTTTTTCAAAAAAATTAAATTACCTGAGTGGAAACCAGATTTTGGTCCGCAAGAGTTTGATGCAAAACGCGGGGCAACTGTTATTGGCGCTCGTGATTTCTTAGTTGCATTTAATGTGAATTTAAATACAACATCTACTCGCCGTGCAAACTCTATTGCATTTGATGTACGAGAGGCAGGCCGTGTAATGCGCGAAGGAAATCCAATAACTGGAAAAATAATTACCGATGAAAATGGAAATCCAAAATCAAAACCTGGAACATTAAAATGTGTAAAAGCAATTGGTTGGTACATTGAAGAATATGGCGTTGCGCAAATATCAATGAACTTGACAAACATTAATGTAACGCCAGTGCATATTGCATTTGATGAAGTTTGCAAAAGCGCAACATCACGTGGAATTAGAGTAACAGGAAGTGAATTAGTTGGATTGATTCCACTAAAAGCAATGTTAGATGCTGGAAAATATTTCTTAGAAAAACAAGAACGCTCGATTGGTGTTAGCGAAAAAGAATTAATTAAAATCGCAATTAAATCAATGGGATTAGATGAGCTTGGTCCATTTAAACCTGAAGAACGCATTATCGAATACATGCTAAAAGATAAAGCAGACAGCAAATTAGTAAGCATGGATTTAGTTGCATTTGCAGATGAAACAGCAAGTGAAAGTCCTGCACCGGGCGGTGGTTCAATTTCTGCTTATGTGGGTTCATTAGGCGCTTCATTAGCAACAATGGTTGCCAATTTATCTTCGCACAAAAAAGGTTGGGATGATAGATGGAAAGAATTTAGCGACTGGGCAGAAAAAGGACAAGCTGCAAAAGATGAATTAATACGTTTGGTTGATCAAGATACAGCTGCCTTTAATAAAATCATGACTGCTTTTTCTTTACCCAAATCAACAGAGGGAGAAAAAACAATTCGTACGCAAGCAATACAAGATGCTACCAAATTTGCAATTGAAATTCCGTTTAAAGTAATGGAAGTTTCATTAAAAAGCATGGAAGTTATAAAAGCAATGGCAGAAGTTGGAAATCCTAATTCAGTTACAGACGCTGGTGTTGGTGCGTTATGTGCGCGTACCGCTGTCATTGGTGCTTTTATGAATGTGAAAATAAACGCATCGGGATACAATGACAAAGCTTATGTTAAAGACATTATTGCTAAAGGCGAAAAAATAGAACAAGAAGCTATTGCAATCGAAAATGCAGTAATTAAAATTGTAAACGACAAGATAAAGCTTGACTAATGCAATTAGCAAAATTAGAAAATGATTTTTTTGAAATTAATGTTTCATCGCATGGCGCCGAATTACATTCTGTTTATTCTAAAAAACTAAACAAAGAATTACTTTGGCAAGCCGATGAAAAAGTTTGGGCTAGACATGCGCCTGTTTTGTTTCCAATTGTAGGCAAGCTAAAAAACGATTCGTATACATTTGAAGGAAAGTCTTATTCCCTTCCACAGCATGGCTTTGCAAGAGATATGGGATTTAAAGTTGTTACTAATAAAAGTGATTCAATCATTTATGAATTAAATGCAACTGATGAAACATTAAAAAAATACCCCTTTCAATTTAGTTTACAAATCGAATACAAATTAGAGAACGAAAAACTACATTGTAATTACAAAGTAAAAAACACGGGCGATACTGAAATGTATTTTTCTATTGGTTCGCATCCAGGATTTGTTTGTCCGCTTATGGATGGTGAGCAATTAAGTGATTATACAATTCGTTTCGACAAAGAAGAAACTGAAAAACGTAATTTATTAGATGGAGGTTTGTTTAATGGAATACAAGAGGAAGTGATTGTAAACAAAAAACACATTCCACTTAACAAAGAACTTTTTGAAAAAGATGCTATTGTTTTAAAAGGATTGAATTCAGAAGCATTGCAACTTCATTCAAACAAATACAACTTAAATTTCTTTTGGCATAGCATGCCTTACTTTGGCATCTGGGCAAAAAAAAGAAACGAAGAATTTATTTGTTTAGAACCCTGGGCTGGTTTAGCAGATTCAACAAATGCATCAGGCGATATAAAAGAAAAAGAGGGCATTATTGCCCTCCCTCCTAAAAAAGATTTCGAATGTGGATTTGGAATTAGTGTTTGATAAACTTCCCAAAAAACTCACCATTAGCGCATTTTACTTGTATTAAGTAAACTCCACTATTGTAATTTTCGATATTAATTTGTGTTTTGTTTTTAGAAGAAATTGATTGTTTAGAAATTTCTTTGCCAAGAATATCCAACACTTTTATTTCTTTAATTTCATTTTCGTAACCAGCATCGATTGTCAACTGCGTAGTTGCTGGATTTGGAAATAAATTTACTTTAATGTTTCCTTTGTATTCTTTAAGACCTACTCCAGTTAAATCAATACATCCCGTTATTGTATTAAACTTCCACCAATCATAAATTTTATTATTGTCCAAAACAACTTTTTCATACAAACTCCCATTTACAAGGGCTGCTGAATCTTGTGTGAAAATCATAGCCACATCTAGCTCAATAATTTCAGATGGGATCAAAGCGAATTTACCACTATTAATCACCATCCTTCTTTCGCCTGGTAGGTTACCAGCTGTAACTTCTGACCAACTTGGCATTGACAAAGGAGACTGGGGTGTTCCGCCAACACCATAACCAATCGGATCTGAGCTGCCAGGATATAAATAAGCGCAAGGTGGTCCAAATGAATTAGTCCCACTAATACCATCATATACAAGAGGTGAGCCATTTTTCCATTTGTTATTCATGTATCTAAAATATTCTATACCATTCCCATTACTTGAAGGGATTCCTGTGGTTGGATTAGGATTATTATAAAAATTCACAAAGCCATTCATTCTATTATATTCTGGCTTAGTAAATTCATCATCCGGTGGCAATGAGGTATTTGGTTGATGTGTTACAGGATCAATTTTCCAAGTACAATCCACACAACCATCCTTATCGTTATCTATTCCATCTCCCATTGGCGCATAGGGGCCTCTTAAGATATTTATCGAATAATAAGGAGTATTTCCATGGTAGCCAATTATTCCATTAACATCATCATCATAATTATCTCCATTATACATAAAAGCAAAATTATTTTGCACATCACATCCAACGTAATTATCGCCACTATTCCCCAAATTAGGCTCTAAAACAAATCCAATCATTGTTGAGTCATATCTAACTCCTTTTCCATAGTAAAAAACATTTCCTCCAACAGTATCATGCTTATTTATCATTCTATAATTATAGAAAGTAGTATTATTTAATACTCCATCGCTATCATTTATTGAAGGGCAATAGTATGCATAAGCTGTAGTGGCAACTTGAACTCCTAAATAATCGACTGAACTAGAACTTAAATGTTGCTTTTTATCATTAACAACCCAAAACAAAATTTGATCAGCATTTCTAAATTCTGGATAATCACCATACTCAGGCGTGTACCAACCATCATTATTATAGTCGAAATAAGGTGCTAAATAACCTTCAATTCTCCATGAATCTTCTGGATTACCAGGCCAAGTTAATATTTCGTTTGGTATAGTATAGGAACCATTTTGAACATTACCTAATTGAAACTGAAGTTTAAAATTTTCAATCATCAAACGATCAACCTTCCAAACTTTATTGTAATATGCCATCGTGGTAGTATCAACAACTGGCTCCGTATATGATAGCGGTCCAGGTTGAAAATCAGTTCCGTTTGCATTGTTTAACTCAGCTGCAACATGTAATTGTCCCAAGGTATCATATCCACCAATCCAAAAAGAGGATTTTGAATTAACATGTTTACCAGAACCCTTAGGCACTTCATACATTGAACTAAATCCATCACCATGAATAAACGACCTTGGATTACAAGCTGCCTTTACATTATTTATATCCAAATACTGGATTTTATCCTGAGTAACATTTACGAAATCTTTGGTTGCATCAAACTGATTATAATTAAACTTGTGCAAAATTGACCTTGTATAAGGTGATGAATTAGTCGTTTTCGAAGCATAATAAATTGTTCCGTTTGAAGTGGCTGCAAATATCTTATTATAATTATGTGTTGAAACCAGTTTATTAAGCATCAGTTTTTGCCCTCCAGAAGGAATTACTTCAATGAATCCTTCTTGATAGTATGTAGTCGCATTTTTTGCAACAACCATAGGGTTACCAGATGGGCTTTTGGCAATAGAAAAAATTTGTGTTGGCATGATAGCTCCAATTATGTTTCCACTAATTTGCAAAGAATTGGTAAAGGTAGAGCCGTTATATCTTATTAATCCATTTGCATTAGTCCCTAACCATTTATCACCAAAAGCATCTATCATCACATCGTACACTTTATCATTAAACCCTATATCCAAAATAACATTTGAAGTATTCATCATGTTCAATCCCTTTGCAGTTCCAATCCAAATATTATTTGCTGCATCTTTCTCAAAAGCATATATCGTATCCGAACTCAATCCCGAGTTTGCTCTGGAAAAGGAAACAAAACTTACACCATCAAATACGGATATACCAGCATTTGTACCTATATAAGTCAAAGAACCTACAAAATCGATACTTAATACATTATTGCTTAGTATTCCAGAATTAGAGGTAGTATACTGAACATAAGTAGCTCCATCAAATTTCAATAAACCACCTGTACTACTTCCTATCCATAGGTTTCCTGAACCATCATATTTTAAAGTTTGGATTGGAAAATTAACTAAGGAAGTAAAATCTGTCCATACATTTCCATTAAACTTTAATAAGGTCTTATTGGTTGTATTGGAATTCAAACCAATCCAAACGTCAGCACCCGAACCTAATTCAATTGCAGATACATTTTTAAAATTGTTAATTGTAGAAGTCAGATTATAAGTATAGGTTGTAAATCCTTGTTGCGAAAACAAACTTATATTTGATAATACAAAAACAATAAAAAGAAATTTTTTCATAAGTCATATTTTAATGGTTGCTAAAATAACGAAATAATAAACTTCAAATCAAATTTCCTCTTAACTGGTGCTTAAAACTTTGTAAGTGGTTACTTTTCGCAGTTTCAATAATTTCTTACCTTAGCGCTTCATGAAAAACAAACTGTTTCAAACTATACGTAGAATATTTTTTAGCAAGAAGGTTGGTATTTTTGCTATATGTATTTCTATTGCCAGTTTTTTATGGGTTATTAATGCGCTTAATCGTACATATACCAAAACAATTGCTGTTCCTGTAAAGTATATAAACCTTCCTAAAAACAAAGTGCTTTCAACAGAATTGCCTAAAGTAATTCAGGTTGATGTAAAAGCAACAGGAGCAAAACTGCTTTTTATAGATTATAATAAAAACAATAATGAAATTATTATTGATGCGGGCCCAAGTATACGCAGAAACAAAAACAAACAAACCGTTGCTATTAATACTGCTTTGAGTATTGGTAATTTATCTAAACTCTTTAACACCGAAATTGAACTAATAAAAGTAAAACCCGATTCGATTTATTTTAGTTTTGGGAAATCCTTTCAAAAAATTGTACCTGTTAAACCAACACTCCTTATTGATTTTGATCCTCTTTATAACTATGCTGATAAAGTAAAAATCACGCCATCATTTGTTACCTTGTATGGAGATAGTACTTTAGTAAGCAGTATTGATAGTGTAAACACCGAAAAAATTGTACTCAATAATTTAAACAACACTATTTCTCAAAAAGCTAAAATAAATTTACCGGAAGAGATTGCTCAACGCGTTGGTTTATCTGTTAACGAAGTGCAACTGGATATTAACGTAGACAAGTTTACCGAAACACAATTAGAAATTCCAATAGAAACAATTGGAGTTCCATCTAATATGCAATTAAAAACCTTTCCGGATAAAACAACAATTACTGTTACAATTGGTCTCAAAGAATTTGAAACCTTGAAACCATCGCAGTTTAAAGCAATAATAGATTACAAAAACATTCAAGCAAACAAGTCTAAACTCCCGATAGAAATAAAAACCACACTCGATAACGTAAAAATAACAAAGGTTTCACCTGAAAAAGTTGAATTTTTACTAAAAAAGCTGTAAATTGCTTCTAGTAATTTACTATTAAACCCTTTTTATGGATAAGAACAATAAACGTGTAGCACTTGTTACGGGAGCAACAGGTGGCTTAGGAACTGCAATGTGCAAGAAATTAGTTGATGATGGTTATACTGTAGTTGGTAATTATCGTAACAAAGAAAAGGCAGACGAGTGGATGAAAACCATGAAATCCGAAGGTTACAATATTCAACTTTTTTCGGGAGACGTTAGCAATTTTGAAGATACTGGTAGAATGATGGCAGAAATTGAATCACAAATTGGCGCAATAGACATACTCGTAAACAATGCTGGTATTACAAAAGATTCTCGTTTAATTAATATGAAGGTAGAAGATTGGCATGCGGTAATAAACACTAATTTAAATAGCGTGTTTAATTGCACCAAACATGTTATTCAAGGTATGATTGATAGAAATTTCGGTCGTATAATAAATATTTCATCTGTTAATGGGCAAAGAGGCCAGTTTGGACAAACCAATTACAGTGCTGCAAAAGCAGGCATGCATGGTTTTACAAAATCATTATCAATGGAAGTTGCAAAATTAGGGATAACAGTAAATACTATTTCTCCTGGTTATATTGCAACTGATATGGTAATGGCCGTTCCCGAAAAAGTCTTAAACCAAATTGTTGCTCAAGTACCTATGGGAAGATTAGGTGGTACGCATGAAGTAGCTCATTTAGTAAGCTTTTTAGCAAGCGATGAAACAAGTTTTATTACAGGGGCAAATTATAGTATTAATGGTGGACAACACGTATATTAATAAGTGGGGCTTCGACACACTTCGATGAACTCAGTACGAGCGCTCAGCCTGACTTATAGGGTATTTATAAAAATTTTATAATTACACAGCGTGCTTATGAGAAGAAAGAATCGAGAAATTAAATGAGTTTAAATTAAAATTTAAAAACATGAAAAACTGGACAATTACTCTTTTTATTTTATTGCTTGTTTGTTTTGCAAACAATGTAAAAGCACAATCTAGCTTGGCGGATAGCATTAAAGTTCCTAATGTATTTACACCAAATATGGATGGGGTAAATGATGTTTTTAAAGCCTCTATACCTAATGAACTAGATGTTAATGGTTATTCTCTTTCAATTTATGACCGATATGGCGTGTTAATATTTGACACTCAAAAAGCAAGGCAGCATTGGGATGGAAGAACAACAAGTGGAGTACAATGCTCAGAAGGTACCTATTTTTACTTA
>Ga0075163_10006494_pt1 | contig 15499 bp, 9 predicted proteins | sample JI1023141ADNA_FD_71478 | JGI IMG/M metagenome (GOLD analysis project Ga0075163, IMG submission 71478) | Wastewater effluent complex algal communities from Wisconsin, to seasonally profile nutrient transformation and Carbon sequestration -... | ecosystem: Engineered > WWTP > Effluent > Algae... | reverse complement strand
GTGCTGCTCCGGGGACATGTACGCCGGCGTGCCCGTGAACCCGAGCGTCGCCGCCGCGAGCCGGATCCCGCTGCGCGACCGCAGCGCCGCGATCGCCTCGCCCTCCGGCTCCTCGCGCTCCGGCGGGTCATCGCGGCGCAGCGCGAGCCCGAAGTCCAGCACCCGCACCCGCCCCTCCCCGTCGATCAGCGCGTTGTCGGGCTTGAAGTCGCGGTGCACGATGCCCGCCCGGTGCGCCGCCGCCAGCCCGCGCCCGGCCTGCACGAACGCCGCGATCACCTCCTGCCAGCCCCGCGCGCCGCGCTGCAGCCACTGCGCCAGCGTCAGCCCCTTCACGAACTCCATCGCCAGGAACACCTGGTCGCCGACCGTCCCGACCTCGTACACCGCGATCACGTTCGGGTGGGCCAGGCGGGCCATCGCCTGCGCCTCGCGCAGCAGCCGGCTGCGCCCCGAGCTGCCGCGCCCGCGCTCCTTCGCCGTCTGGACCAGCTTGACCGCGACCTTGCGGTCGAGCTCCGGGTCGTAGGCCGCGTACACGACCCCCATCCCGCCGGCCCCGATCTGCGCCAGCAACACGAAGCGCCCGAGCTCGGTCCCCGGCGCCAGCGTCCGGTCGGGGATCCCCAGCAGCCGGGCCTTGAGCGACTCCGCCGCGCTGTCCGCCTCGCCCCCGGGCCCGCCGTCGAGGCGCCGCGTCGGCGTGTCCCCGCCCTGGTCGCTCCCCGTCATCCTGGCCGGCAGCGTCGCAGCGCGCCGCCCCGGAGACAAGCCGCGCCCGCGCGCCCGCGCGCCGTCACCTGCGCAGCGCGAGCGCCCCCGCGGGCCCACGACGCTGTCCACCGGCGACCCCACCCGCGCCCGCGGCCCCGCCGGCGCCCCGACGTCCGCTCCGGGTCCGACGCGCCGATGACCTGCTCCCCGGGTCGACCGACCGCGCTTCGGGCCGCGCGGCCGCAATCCTCGCACACGCCGCGCAGTGATCCGGACGCCGCGCCCGTTACACTCCTGCACTGATGTCTCGCGCCCTCCCCCGCCTCGCCGCCCTGCTCGTGCTCGTCGCCCCCAACCTCGCCCGCGCCGCCGGGCTGACCACGCCGACGCCCACGCCGCAGCAGATCTACAACGGCACCGAGGTCGCCGCGTGCGGCTGGCCGAGCGTCGTCTCGATGCAGGGCGCGTGCAGCGGCACCCTCGTGCACCCCGAGGTCGTGATCTACGCCGGCCACTGCGGCAGCAGCTACGACTCGGTGCAGTTCGGCGAGGTCGGCGACCAGCCGGCGCGCTCGGTCGACACGGCGGAGTGCTTCGCCATGCAAGGCGTCGGCGACGGCCACGACTTCGCGGTGTGCCGCCTCGCGGAGCCGGTCACCGACGTCCCGATCGTCCCGATCCTGATGGGCTGCGAGATCGCCGACGCGCTCAAGCCCGGCGATACGGTCACGCTGATCGGGTTCGGGGAGGCCAACAACGGCCCCTACGGCCACAAGCGCGAGACGACCTCGCAGATCGTCGAGTTCGCCAACAACGAGATCTTCATCAAGAGCGACCTCGGCCAGGACACCTGCTACGGCGACTCCGGCGGCCCCGTCATGGTCGAGCTCGCCGACGGCTCGTGGCGCGTGTTCGGCATCACCTCCTACGGCGTCGACACCGAGTGCGGCACCGGCACCTGGTACTCGATGATGCATAACGGCATCGACTGGTTCGAGGAGATGACCGGCGTCGACATCACCCCGTGCCACACCGTCGACGGCACCTGGGACCCGGGCCCCGACTGCGGCGGCTTCCCGCTCGACCCGGCCGCGCCGACGGGCACCTGGGCCGCCGGTTGCCAGGCGGACGCCGCCGTGTCGCCGCCGAGCGCCACCTGCGGCGCGGCCTTCGGCGGGCGCCCGGACGACGTCCCCCCGCTCGTCGAGATCCTGAGCCCGAAGACCGGCACGAAGTACATGACCGTCGACACCCTGCCGCTGACGATCGAGGCGACCGCCCGCGACGCCGCCGACCAGCCCGAGGGCTGGGGCATCGACGAGGTCAGCCTCGTGATCAACGGCAAGGACGTCGCCAAGAGCGTGCGCCACGTCGCCCCCTACGCCTGGGACCTCAAGCTGCCGATGGGCGCCTTCCTGATCAGCGCCCGCGCGATCGACAACTCCGGCAACGAGGCGCTGTCCACCATCGCCATCGGCATCAACAACGACGCCCCGGAGATCCCCGAGGAGAGCACCTCCACGGGCGAGCCCGACACCACCACCGACGCCCCCGACACCACCGGCGACGCCCCCACCACCGGCGACGCCCCCACCACCGACGCCCCACCGGAAGACCAGACCACCGGCGACCCGATCAGCGACACCGCCACCGCCACCGCCGGCGAGGACGACGACGGCGGCTGCGGCTGCCGCCACACCCCGCAGCCCGCCAGCCTCGCCCTCCTGGCCCTCCCCCTCCTCGCCCTGCGCCGCCGCCGACGCTGACCCAGGTCCGGCCGACGCGCCATCGCTGCCGCCGCCGACCCCGACTCCGCCTCGCGCGCCTCAGCGCGCGGGCGTCCGGGCCGCCGCGTCGCCGCCGAAGCCCCGCACCGTCCGCACCAGCGCCTCGACGATCGCCGGCCGATCCTCGAGGTCCGGGTTGGCCGCCATGTCGGCGCTGAGCCCGTGCGCCGCCCCGCCCTCGATGATGACGCGCCGCAGGTGCGCGTCCTCGACCCGCGCCTGCCAGCCCGCGTCATGAAAGTCCCGCGGCCGCGGCTCCAGCGCGCGCCCGGACGGCCCGTCGCCGCGACCATCGAGCCCGTGACAGTTCCCGCAGCGCGTCTGCCACATCTCCGCCGCCGCCGCCCGCACCGCCGGCCCGTCGACCTCCGGCTCCGGCCCGCACCCCCCGACCATCAGCGCCAGCACCAGCGCCCTCCGCTGTCCCCAGGAACATGTCCCGAGAGACATGCCCTCAAGAACATGTCCCCGGGACCCTGTCGCATCGCACATGTCCGCCGGGACACCTCTCATCGGCGCCTCAGCCCTCGGGCTCGTCGACGCGGCGCGCCCGCTTCTTCTCGCCGGCCCGCTTCTTCTCGCCGAGCCGGCGCTGCACGGACCCGTAGCTCGGCCGGGTCGCGCGGCGCGGCCGGGGCAGCGCCTGGGCCTGCTCGAGCAGCCGCTGCAGCTTGGCCACCGCGTCGTCGAGGTTGCGGCCCTGGTCCCGCGTCAGCGCGCTGGTGACGACGAGCTCCTCCGCCAGCGTCAGGCGCGACCCGGCGAGGTGCCGCAGCCGCGCCCCGATCTTCGGCGTGAGCCCATGAATGCACGCGAGCGCGACCCGCAGCTCGACCTTCGACGCCACCTTGTTGACGTTCTGTCCGCCGGGCCCCGACGACCGCACGGCGCGCCAGCGCAGCGCCCACGCGGGCACCCGCACCCCTGGCGCGGCGATGAGGTCCCCCAGCAGCATGGCGGCCGAAGCCTGGGGGATCCGCCCCGCCTTGGCAAGGCCTCGCACACGTGCGCCCGCGACCGATCCACCGCGCACACCGGCCCTCCGGCTCGCCCTCGCAGGCGCCGGCCAGCACGTCCCGCTCCCTCCGGGCGTGAGTGCCCCGATCTCCTCGCCTCACGATCCCGCCCCGACCCCGACCCACCGAGATATCACCAGACGATCACCCGCCGAACCCGGGCACCAGCGCCGCCACCATCCTCGCCGGCGCCACCACGCCTTGCGCCCGCAGCAGCCGCTCCTGCGCCGCGCAGCGCCCCTCGTCCCCCGCCAGCCGCCCCGCCTGATGCCGCGCCGCCGCGGCCCACAGCCGCATCCCCGCCGCATCGAAGCCCGCCACCGCGACCGCCAGCGCCGCGTGGGCCTGCCCGGCGCGGCGGCGCTGGACCGCCACGCCCGCGCGCAGCAGGTGCCCGAGCGGGTCGGCCCAGCGCGCGCGCTCGCCGTGGATCTGCCGCGCCGCCGCCTCCGCCACGTCCCGCAGCCGCTCACCACCCGCCCCGCGCAGCGCCTGCGCCGCCAGCAGCGCCGCCGCCCCGCGCCAGAACTCGCCGAGCACCCGCCCGTGCTGCCCCTGGTACAGATACGAGCGCGTGAACGCCGGCCACCCGTCGACCAGCCGGGCCCACGCGCGCGCCCCGTCGCCCGTGTACACGTCGATCGCCCGCGCCGCGAGGAACGCGTGCCCGCGCTCGAGCACGTAGCCGCCGCGAGGCCAGCGCTGCAGCGCCGTCGCCAGGTCCTGCGCCGCGCGCGTCGGATCGTCGGCCGCCAGCGCCGTGAACACCTGCATCCCGACCGCCACGCGGGCCTCGCTCGCGCGGTCGCCCGCCGCCCGGATCACCGCGACGTAGCGCTCGCGCCGGGCCGCCATCGCCACCAGGTCGCCGAGGAAGAAGCAGCTGTTGAGCGCCCACAGCCCGCACAGCCCGCACAGCACCGCCACGCCGGCCGGCCGGCGCGCGTCGCCCGGGGGCTCGGTCGCCGCCGGCGGCAGCGCGGCGTCGAGCTCGGTCAGCGCGTCTTCCCAGGCGCCGCGGTTGAACGCCACGATCGCGGCGCACAGCGCCACGTAGCGGTCGCCGCCGGCGATCGCGTGGCGCTCGCCGATCGCCCGCGCCTGGTCGAGCAGCCGCGCCGCCGCGAGCGACCCCCCCGCGCCCGCGTGCGACACGTACGCCGCGTGGCCCGCGACCGCCTGCACGATGCGCCCCGGCTCCCCGACCTCGAGGCACTGGGCCAGATACTCGAGCTGATACATGCGCGCCGTCGTCGGGTCGACGTTGACGACCGCGAGCCGGGCCGCCCGCAGCGTGTCGAGCCACAGCAGCGTCGCCTCCGGCACGTCGGCCTCCGCCCGCGGCGCGAACTCGAGGCCGCGCCGGCGCAGCGCCAGCTCGCGGCCCGCGACCCGCGCCGCCCGCAGCAGGCGCCCGCGCGGCATCGGGTGCCCGAGCTGGCGCAGCACCTCCTGCAGCAGCGCGCGCCCGCGGTCGAGCGCGCCGCAGTTGAGCAGCGCCTCGGCGGCGCGCTGGCGCAGGCGCAGCGCCTGGACCTGCGGCGCGCCCTCGGCCGCGGCGAGGAAGCAGCCCGCCGCGTCGGCGTACGAGCCGGCGTGCAGCAGCGCCTGCGCCGCGTCGACGCGCAGCGCCCGGCGCCCGGCGAGGTCGCCCGCGGGCAGCAGGCGCACGGTCGCCAGCGCCAGCTCGGCCGCCCGCGCGAACGCCATCGCCTCGCCCGCGCGCAGCGCCGCGAGGGCCATGTGCTGGCGGGCCCCGTCGGGGTCGCCGGCCGCGTGCAGGTGATGCGCGAGGATCTCCGGCTCGCCGCGCTCGTCGGCCGGCAGCGCCAGCAGGGCCCGCGCCAGCGTCCGGTGACACGCCCGCTGCCGCGCCGCGTCGAGCCCCGCCAGCACCGTCTCGCGGATGCGGTCGTGATAGACCTCGATCAGCTCGCCGCGCTCGCTGCGACCCGCGCGGACGAAGCGGGCCACCGACAATTGATGCAGCGCCCCGCGCACCGCCGCCGGCCGGTCGAGCAGCCCGAGCACCACGTCCCCGGAGACCGGCCGCGCCGCGACCGTCAACAGCTCGAGCAGCTCGCGCGCCGACGGCGGCAGCCGCCCCGCCCGCGCCGCGATCAGGTCCTCCAGCCGCGTCGGCCCGGCCGCGCTCCCCGACGAGATGCTGACCAGCACGTCGTGCACCAGCTCGTGCACGAACAGCGGCACCCCGCCCGACTCGCGCGCGACCACGGCGGCGCTGTCCGCCGCCGGCCCCCCGCCGAGCAGCGCGTGCGCCAGCCGCTGCGCCTCCGCCAGCGTCAGCGGCTCGACCGCCAGCTCCCACACCCGCGCCCCGCCCCCGCGCAGCCGCTGCAGCAGCCCCTGCACCACCGGGCTCGGCCCCGTCCCCGTCGCCCGGTAGCTCGCCAGCAGCAGCACCGCCGGCGCCGGCGCGGCGACCAGCTCGGCCAGCAGCGTCGCGCTGTCGGCGTCCGCCCACTGCAGGTCGTCGATGTGCAGCGCCACCGGCAACTGCGCCCCGAGCCAGCGCAGCAGCCCCTTGAACGCCGCGTACGCGCGCTCGCGCCAGCGCTGGTCCGGCGGCCCGCTCGCGGCCCCCGGCGGGCTCGCGCGCAGCACCTCCGGGACCCGCCGCAGCACCGGGAACAGCCGGGCCAGCGCCGCGACGTCGCCGGCCAGCGCCGCGGCCCGGTCCGCCTCCGGCAGCGCGAGCAGGTGCCCCGTCAGCGCGTCGACGAGGCTGTCGAACGCGTTGTGCGGGACCTGCTCGCGCTCGTAGCAGCGGCCCGAGAGCACCACCGCCCGCCCGCCGATCTGCTCGAGGAACGCCTGGATCAGCGCCGTCTTGCCGACCCCCGAGCCGCCGCGCACCAGCGCGACCGCGGGCTGCCCGGCCTGGACCCCCGCGAGCGCCTTGCGCAGCGCGTCGAGCTCGTGCTGCCGGCCGATCAGCGGCGCCCGCGGGCCCGTCGACGGACCTGTCTTCGGGGACATGTGACCTGTCCGTTCAGACAGCCCCGTCGAGCCCCGCGCGACCGCCTGCGCGACGAGCTCCGTCGCCGCGCCGATCGCCCCGCCGATCGCCCCGCCCGCCGCCCCGCCCTGGCGCGCCCGCCCGCCCACGCCCGCCCCCGCGGCCGTCAGCGCCGCGACGATCGCCCGCCGATCGGGCCGCGCCGCCGGGTCGCGCGCCAGCAGCTGCGTGCACAGCCGCGACAGCGCCGGGTCGGCCGCGGGCGCGCGCAGCTGCGGCGGCGGCGGGTCGCGCTCGCACTTGTCGCGCAGCACCTCGAAGCTCCCGCCCGCGAACGGCAGCGCGCCGGTCAGCGCCTCGTAGAGCATCACGCCGACGCTGTACCAGTCGCTCGCCGTCGACGGCCCGCCGCCGGTCAGCAGCTCCGGGGCCATGTACGCCGGCGTGCCCGCGACCGGATCGCCGGGCCCGCCCGCCGTCGGCGTCAGCTCCTGGACCAGCCCGAAGTCGAGGATCACCACCCGGCCCTCGCGCGTCACCAGCACGTTCGACGGCTTGACGTCGCGGTGCAGCTTGCCCGCCGCGTGCAGGGCCGCGAGCCCGTCGACCAGCTGCGCCAGCGCCTCGCGCACGCGCACCGCCCCGCCGCCGCCCGCGTGCACGTGGGCCAGGAAGTCGACCCCGTCGATGCGCTCCATCGTCAGGAACGCCTGGTCCCCGGCGACGACCAGGCTGTAGAGCAGCGCGAGGTTCGGGTGGGTCAGATCGCTGAGCGCGCGAAACTCGTGCTTGAACCGGTACAGCGCCCCGGGCTCGCAGCCCCGCAGGGTCTTGAGCGCGACGACCTCGCCGCGCTCGTCGCGGGCCTCGTACACCGCCCCCATCCCGCCGCGCCCGATCGGCCGCACGATCGTGTACCCGCCGAGCGTCGGCGGCGTGTCGACGATCCCGAACAGCCGCGCGCGCACCGACGCCTTGAGCTGCTGGACCTCCAGCCCCGGGTCCATCTCCCGCGCGGCCTGGAGCTGGAGCCCCAGCCCATCGGTGCCGCCCCCCAGCCCCTGCGCCATGGCCCATCCTAACACGGCCGCCGCCCGGCCCGCCCGCAATGGTGATAGTATCGGCCCGGACGGCCTTGGCGACGGACTTCGAACTCCTGGATGCGTGGCGGGCGGGCGACCGGGAGGCCGGGAATACGCTGTTTGAACGCTATTTCGACCCGGTTTGTCGCTTCTTCACCAACAAGGTCCAGAGCAACATCGACGACCTGATCCAGAAGACCTTTCTCGGGTGCGTCGAGAGCCGCGACCGCTTCCAAAAGCAAGCTACCTTCCGAACCTACCTGTTTGCCGTCGCCCACAACGTGCTGCGGGCCCACTTCCGCGAGCGGCGCCGCGGCGCCGAGCGGGCCGAGCCGCTGGACTTCGCCGAGACCTCGAGCGACGAGATAAACCCGAGCCCGAGCAGCGTCCTGGCCATCCATCAGGAGCAGCGCCTGCTGCTCGAGGCCCTGCGCCGCATCCCCCTCGATTATCAGCTCGTGCTCGAGCTCTACTACTGGGAGGACATGGCCGCCCCGGAGCTCGCGCAGGTGCTCGGCGTCCCCGAGGGCACCGTCCGCTCGCGCCTGCGCCGGGCCAAGGAGGCCCTCGCCGACAAGATGACCCACCTCGCCCGCTCCCCGGAGCTGCTCAAGACCACGATGAGTGACCTCGAGAAGTGGGTACGATCCCTGCGCGCCCAGGTCAGCGACGAGTGATCGTCCATTCGCGTGGCTCCGGCACCGCCCCCCCGCCAGAGCCCCTCGCGAGCCGCCCAGGCGAATTCCAACGGCCCCTGGCCCTCGCGAACTTCTTTGTGGGATTCCAAAAGGTGCCGCGATTTTCGCGACCGATCGCCGTCGTCGCGGCCCCGGGCACCACCACTTTATCCTGCGAGAGACACGCCCTCGTGCCTGCAGGTTTCGCAGCCATGACCGACAATTCCGGCGTATACACGTTTTGCGAAAGAAATCGGGATCGGTGACGTCGGCGCCGACACTACCGGGCTACACACCGACGAGGCAGTCGCAAACCCTTGTTGATCGGCGTGGCGGCCCCGGCGCGTTCACCGGGACAAAGACGGACTGGTATGCAGCTCGACAACTCGACCCACCCCATGGAAGCGCGAAATACTGCGGCAAACTGGCAAAAGACCGCACCAGCGGCGGAGCCAGAGCCCGCCGCCGGCCGACCGGTCTCCCTGATCAACATCCTGACCGAGCTCTTGCAGGGCTATCGCCGCCCGGCCGTGGTCACGACGGAGCAGGGCGCCGTGGTCTGCATGAACGCGGCCGCGATGCGCAGCATCGACCGCAAGCCCGGCGAGGAGAGCGACGGCACCCCGTCCGACCCGAAGGACTGGCCGCGCCGCGCGACGATCCAGGCCGAGGGCCAGACCTTTTATCTCGCCGTCCCGAACCAGGCGCTCGAGTCGGGCACGAACACGCCCGAGCCCCAGCTCCCGCCGCGCCTGGCGAAGATCGCCCGGCTCGTGATCTCCGGCTGCACCGACAAGCAGATCGCCAGCCGCACCGGCCTGTCGTTCAGCACCGTGCGCACCTACGTCCGCCAGATCTACCGCCGCATCGGCGTGCACAGCCGCGTCGAGCTGGTCCACGCCAGCAACACCAACCTCGCCCGCGACTGAGATCGACCGCACCCGCGGCTGCCTCGCCCGCACGCCCCATCCAGGGCCTGCGGGCTTCGTCGCGTCCGCCCCCGCATCGTGCCAGCGGCGCAACCCGTGCACGACCACGAGCAATCCTTGCGCGCGCGAGCGCGAGCGCATGACACCGCGAGCCGGACCCGCGAGCCCCCGCCGCCCCGCCGCGGCGGCCCGACCCACAATGTGGGCACCCCGCGACGCCCACGATCCCGACCCCGCGGGCTCGTAACAATGCTGTCTCGAGAGACATGTCCATAAGGCCATGTCGCCTCGCCCGCGGACCACGACGGCCCCGACGGCCCCGCGAGCTCAGCCGCCCGCGACCGCGTCCGCGACGATGCGCGCGTAGAGCCGCGGCGCCTGCTCGAGCGCCTCGGGCGGCGCCGCGACGAGCACGACGGTCGGCCCGTCCGGCCCGAGCGGCCGCTCGAGCACCCGCGCGACCGCCTCGCCGTTGCGCTGCAGCGTGTGCGTCGACCACGGCCCCGCCGCGTCGAGGATCTCGCGCGCCACGGCCCCGACCCCCGCGTCCTCGCGGATCGCCAGCTCGCGCGACAGCCCCGGGTCGACGCGAAACAGCGCGCTGCTGCCCGGCGACGATCCGCCCTCGACGACGAGCACCTGCACCAGCGCCCCGCCGCGCAGCGCCTGCGCGTCGAGCCAGCCCTGATAGGTCGGCATCGCCGCTTGCCTGCGCTCGCCCGCCGCGCCGACCCGTTCGAAGCTCCGCGGCAGCGCCAGCCGGGCCCCGCGCTCCGCCGCGTGCTGCTCGCGGTGCGCGAGCGCGAAGCCGATCGGGTCCTCCTGGGCCACGCGATACGCCGCGACCCCCGTGAACCCGAGCGCCGCGACGAGCAGCGCGTCGAGGGCGAGCAGCGCCGCGCGCGGCAGGTTCGGCGGGAGCCCGATCGCCACCAGCGAGCCGACCAGCGCCGCGGCCCCGAGCGCCAGCGGCGTCGAGCGCAGCGCCTGATCGCCCGGCACGCAGGCCAGCAGCTCGGCCCCGAGCAGCAACAGCAGCGTGACCACCAGGCTGCGCCGCACCGCCGGCGCGACCCCGGGCGTGCGCGTCGGCACCAGCGTCCACAGCGTCGCGACCAGCACCGCGACCGCCATCGCGTTGCCGCCGGCGAGCATCAGCGCCGGCTCGGGGTCGACGCGACCGGTCGCCCACAGCCCCGCGGCCGCGCCCCCGAGCGCGACCAGGCCCATGCGCCCGCGGCCCTGGATGCGCTCGAACACCGCGCCCGCGAGCCAGATCGCGTAGGCGTCGAGCAGCAGCCCGAGCAGGTCGGCGTGCACGAACGGCGCCGTCAGCAGGCGGCCCCAGCTGCCCGCGCGCCACAGCTCCGGCGTGAACGCCCCGGCGCGCAGCAGCCCGACCCCGGCCAGGCCCTGCCACAGCGCCGCGAGGAAGCTCGCCGCCATCCCGGCGATCAGCAGCGTCGTGACCACCACCCCCGACGCGCGCCGCGGCGGCTTGCCGGCGCGCAGCTGCGCCGCCAGGCTCTCGGCGACCTGGCGGGCGATGCCCTCCATGATCGCGTCGGGCCGCGCCGCCGCTTGCGGCTGCGACAGCTGCTCGAGCAGCGCCTTCGCGGCCGCAGCGACCCGCTCGTCGCGCCCGCGCACTTGCCCTGGCACCGTGTGCAGCAGCGCGCGCGCGCGCTCGTCGTCGCCGCCGCGGCTGGCCGCGACCGCCTGCAGCAGCGTCGCGCTCGCGGGCGAGAGCCCGAGCGCCTTGCCGCGGTCGGCCCCGATCGTCGCGTCGACCGCCGCGGCCGCGCCGGTGTACGCGATGAAGGTCAGGCGCGCCTGCCCGATCAGCTCGGCCGCGCCGGGCTCCTGCCCGAGCGGCCCGCCCTCGAGCGTGCGCAGCAGCCTCGCGGCCGCGTCGAGGCGCCCGAGCTCGCCGTACGCGCGCAGCAGCCCGAGCGCGAGCGCCGGCCGCAGCGCGGCGTAGCCGGCCTGGAACTGCGACTCGTAGTGCGTGACCGCCTCGCTCCAGCGCAGGTCGTACAGCAGCATCGCGACGATCTGCTCGTGGATCATCGCCAGCTCGGCGGTGTCCTCGGCCTCGGTGAGCAGCGTCCGAAAGTGGGCCAGCGCCGCCGCCGGGCCGCGGCGGTCGAGCAGCGAGAAGCCGGCGAGGATCTGCTGCTGACGCCCGAGCCCCGCGCCCGGCATCAGCAGCGCGCGCAGCCCCGTCATCCGCACCGCCCAGCGCGGCTGCCCGAGCGCGAAGGCCTGCCGCGCGCCCCGCTCGAGCAGCCACGGCAGCGCGACCGTCAGCCCGCACAGACACACCGCGACCGCCCCGAGGAACCGGTCGCCCCGAAGGATCGCCGCGACCGCCAGCGCCAGCTCGGCGGCCACGAGCACCAGATAGCCCCGCTGACCCGGGTCCCGCCGGCGGACCAGACGCAGCAGCGTCAGGCTCTGAAGGATCGCCGCGAAGACCAGCAGGTTGTCGTAGAGCGCCACCTTATGCCTGCGTCACCGTCTCGAGGTGACCCATGCGCCGGTACTTCTGGTAGCGCTGCTCGCGGCGCGCCTCCGGCGTCAGGGCGCGCAGGTCGCCCAGGTGCCGGCGCAGCGCCGCCTGCAGCGCCTGGGCCGTGACCGTCAGCCCGCGGTGGGCCCCGCCGGCCGCCTCCGGCACGATCTCGTCGCAGACCCCGAGGCCGACGAGGTCGGTGGCCGTCATGCGCAGCTGTTCGGCCGCGGTGCGCTCGGCGTCGGCGTCCTTCCACAGGATCGACGCGCAGCCGCGCGGCGAGATCACCGAGTACACCGAATGCTCGAGCATCAGGATGCGGTCGGTGACGCCGATCGCCAGCGCCCCGCCCGAGCCGCCCTCGCCGATGACCACGGAGATCGTCGGCACGCCGAGCTGCGACATCAGCTCGAGGCAGGTGGCGATCGCCTCGGCCTGGCCGCGCTCCTCCGCGTTGATGCCCGGGTACGCGCCGGCCGTGTCGATGAAGCACAGCACCGGCAGCCCGAACTGATCGGCGAGGCGCATCATCCGCTGGGCCTTGCGGTAGCCCTCCGGGCGGGCCATCCCGAAGTTGCGGTACAGGTTCTCCTTGGTGTTGCGGCCCTTCTGCTGGCCCATCACCACCACCGGGTCGCCCTCGAAGCGGGCCAGGCCGGTGACGATCGCCGGGTCGTCGCCGAAGCTCCGGTCGCCGCGCAGCTCGACGAAGTCGCTCAGCAGCTCGCCGATGTAGTCGAGCGTGTACGGCCGGTCCGGGTGCTTGGCCAGCTGCAGCTGCTCCCACGGCGTCAGCGCGGCGAAGCGCTCGCGCTGCAGCACCAGCGCCTTCTCCTCGAGCCGCGCGATCTCCCCCGCCATGTCCGCCCCGCCGCCGTTGCCCGACGACAGGTGCTTGAGCTCGCGGATCTTGCTCTCCAGCTCGACGATCGGCCGCTCGAATTCCAGCACCTTGCCACTCATGAGGACGCTCCCGCGATGGACCCGATGAACTGCTCGACCCGCGGCAACCATGCACCTGTCTCTCGGGACAGGTCCAGCGCCGGCTCCCACAGCGGCGCCGCGACGGCGATCCGCAGCGCCACCGCCCCCGACGCGCCCGACACGTCGTGCGCCGCCAGCTGGTGGCGAAAGTACGTCCGCTGGCGCCGGGCGTAGTGCCGCGTCGCCAGCTTGATCGCCGCGACCGCGTCGGCGAGGCTCAGGTGCCCCTCGAGGTGCTCGAGGAGCTGGCGGTAGCCGAGGCTGCGCATGGACTTGTGGCGCGCATCATACCCAGCTCGCCGCAGCATCTCCACCTCGGCGAGGAAGCCCGCGCGCATCATCGCGTCGCAGCGGGCATCGATCGCGCGATCCAGGGCGTCCACCGCCGGCTCGAGCACGATGAGCCCCAGCCGCGCCCGCGGCCGCGACGGATCGACCTCACGCACGCGGCTCACCGGCTGGCCGTGCGCCTCGCACAGCCACAGCGCCCGCAGCGCGCGAACGACATTGCGCGGGTGGATCGCCCGCGCCGTCTCCGGGTCGACCCGCGACAGCGCCGCGTGCACCGCCCCCGGCGCGGCCCTCTCCGCCGCCTCCCACCGCGCCGTGAACTCCGCCCGCCCGGCCTCCGCGACCGGCCCTCCTCCCCGGGCCACCTCACCCCCCCTCGTCCCTGCTTCACGACCCACCTCGTCGGCCGCGCCCCCGCTCGTCCCTGCCGCCTCCCGACCCGCCTCACCTGTCGCGCCCCCGCTCGTCCCCGCCGCCCGACCCGCCTCGCCTGCCGCGCCCCTCGCACTCGCGTCCGCGACGTCCTCGCGGTGCGTCGCCGCGATCGCACCCGACCGCTGCGCCCCGCGCTCCGCGTCCGCGACGTCGCCGCCGCTGTGCGTCCAGCCGACCGCGCGCAGGTAGAAGCCGGTCCCGCCGGCGAACAGCCCCGGTCCGCGCGCCAGCTCGACGTGGGCCGCCGCCGCGTAGTCGCCGGCGCTGAACTCCGCGTCGGGCGCGACGAGGTCGATCAGCTTGTGCGGCACGCGGGCCCGCAGCTCGGGCCCCGGCTTGGCGCTGCCGATGTCGAGCCCGCGGTAGACCTGCACCGAGTCGCAGCACAGCACCGGCAGGCCGAGCCGCTCCGCGAGCCAGACCGCGAGGCGTGACTTTCCGGACGCCGTCGGACCGACGATCGCCAGCGCCCGCGGCAGGCTCACACCGCGGCTCCGTCGTCGCGGCCGAGGCCGGCCACGGCGCGCCGGGTCTCGCCGCCGAGCAGCGCCGCCGCGGTCCAGCGCCGCAGCCCCGGGACGTCGGTCAGCGACGCGCCGGCGTCGATCAGCTCCGCGAGCCAGCGCCGGGCCAGCCGCGGCGCCGGGTCGCCGCCGCGGGTCGAGGCGATCGCGCCGATCAGCCCGCGCTCGACCGCCGACGCGTCGGTCTCGCGCGTGCGCACCCGCAGCCACGGCACGATGCGCGCGATCAGGTCGGCGACGTCCGCGTCGTCGACGCAGTGACGCAGGTGCGCCGGCACGCCGCGCACGACCACCGCGTCCCCGCCGAAGTCATCGATGTCGACCCCGAGGCTCAGCAGCTCCGCCCGCGCCGCGACGACCAGCGCGACCTCCTCGGCCGGCCGCCGCACCACCGCCGGCGCGAGCAGCCCCTGGACCGCGACCACGCGCCGCCCGATCAGGTCGCGCTGCAGCCGGAGATACACGAGGTGCGAGCGCAGCCGCCGGAGGTCGACCGCCAGCAGCGCGTCGCGCTCGGCGAACACCGCCACCGGCCCCGGCAGGCACGTCAACAGGTGCGGCAGGTCGGCGCGCGCCGGCCCCGAGCCGCGCTCCGCCGCCTGCTGCGGCGCGTCGTCCTCGACCGGCGCCGGCACCATCAGCTGCTCCGGCGAGAACAGGGCCGGCCCCTTCAGCGGCGCCGGACCCTCGCGCGCCTCGGCCGCGCGCGGCGGCTCGCTCGCGGGCCGCAGCGCCGCCGCCTCGGCCATGACCCCGCGCTTGTGCAAGTCGTAGTCCGGCGTCAACGCCCGCGTGCTCAGCCGATACCCGCCCCGCCCCGCGCCTGTCCCTTCGGCCAGCCCGGCCCGCTCGCCACCTGTCCCTTCGGCCAGCCCGGCCCGCTCGCCACTTGTCCCTCCGGCCAGCCCGCCACCTGTCCCTCCGGCCAGCTCACCACCTGTCCCTCCGGCCAGCTCACCACCTGTCCCTCCGGCCAGCCCGGCCAGCTCGCCTGTCCCTTCGGCCAGCCCGCCCCGCTGGCCTCCGCGCTCCCGACCTGTCCCTCCGGCCAGCCCTGTCCCTGGCGCCCGACCTGTCCCTTCGGACAGCCCGTCCCAGCCTGTCCTCTCAGACAGCCCCTCCGCGCCGTCACCGGCCTCCGCGGCGCCGAGCGGCTCGTCGTCCCAGATGCTCTCCTCGCCGCCGCCCGCCTCCGGCCGCTCTCCGCGCCAGACCGGCGCGTCTCCGGGCGCCGGCTCCGACGGTGCCAGCGCGGGGCGAGCCCGCGCCGACGCCCCGCCCGAGCCTGTCCCTTCGGACATGTCCCGCGCCCGGTCGACCCGCTCCGCCTCCGCCCCGCCCGAGCCTGTCCCTTCGGACATGTCCCGCGCCCGGTCGACCCGCTCCGCCTCCGCCCCGCCCGAGCCTGTCCCTCCGGACGGCTCCGGCGCGGCCTCCCGGCCTATACCTGTCTCTTCGGACAGCCCGCCCCCGGCGACCGCGCCAGCCGACCCCCGCCCGTCGCGCGGCCCTGCCCGCCCCGCCTTGCCCTGCTCACCGGCCTGCGGCCCGGTCTTTTCGGACAG
>Ga0075163_10006493_pt1 | contig 15500 bp, 14 predicted proteins | sample JI1023141ADNA_FD_71478 | JGI IMG/M metagenome (GOLD analysis project Ga0075163, IMG submission 71478) | Wastewater effluent complex algal communities from Wisconsin, to seasonally profile nutrient transformation and Carbon sequestration -... | ecosystem: Engineered > WWTP > Effluent > Algae... | reverse complement strand
GACTGGGGGAATTGGCAAGAAGGGCTGAGTCCAGAAGGATGCGTTCTTGCTTGGCCTTGCTTGGCCTAGGTTCAGCACACCGCGGGGCTGTGGTGCCCTTCTGCCCTTCTGCCCTTCTGCCCATCTTCCCTTCTGGCCCAAGCCCCGAACCCGAACCCGAACCATCTGCGACCTCGAAAACCACAGTTCATGTGCGTGCAACCTGCACACAACAGGACGCCAGTCCCCTCCCCCAAGCCGCTCCCGCTCGCGCGCTCGCGGGAGGGGAGGAGACGAGAGACACCCGCTACTGCGCGCTCTCCTGGGTATCCACGTGCACGAAGGCGCGCCCGACTTCTTCGAGCTCTTCAACCGCCCGCTGCACCCGCTCGCCGATATCGTGACTCTGGGTCGCCGAGATCTCGGTCTTCACCACCACCGCGACTTCCACATGGAGCAGGCTTCCCACATAGTGCGCGGCCACGTTGCCCACCGCGTGCACGCCGTCGACCCCCGCCGCCGCAGCGCGCATCTGCTCCACCACTTCGCCATCGGGCGCCTCGCCCATGAGGTAGCGCAGGTTCTCCCGGAAGAGCCCCAGGCCATTGCGGGCAATATACACGCAAATAGCCAACGCGAAGAGGGTGTCGGCATAGGGCAAGCCAGCGCGCACCGCGAAGTACCCGAGCACCGAGGCCGCGGTCGCCGCCAGATCGTTGCGGCTGTCGGCCACCACCGCCGCCACCGCCGGGCTCTTCTCGGCCTTGGCGCGCCGGGCCAGCACGATGAGGAATCCGGACTTCACGGCGAACTTGGCGCACAGCACCGAGAGCACCGAGATATCCATCTTCAGCGGCTCGTGGGCGATGGCCGCCTCGATGGCCGAACGCCCCACCTCGAGCGTGAGCACGCAGGCGAGCACCGCCGACACCAGTGCCCCAATGGGCTCCGCGCGCCCGTGGCCGAACGGGTGATTGTCGTCCTTCGGTTGCGCGCCCACCCGCGCGCTGAAGGCGAGAATGCCGGTGACCGCCACGTCCATGAGCGAGTCGGCTCCCTGCGCCAACACCAGGTGGCTTCCGCTCAGGGCGAACACCACGAAGTGCGCGGCCACCAGCGACACGTTGAAGAACAACATGAGCGCGACCCACTTCGAGGGCGATGGCGGGGACGGCGGCATGTGGCACCGTTCTACCACGGCGCGCCGCTACACGGCGCGCAGAACCCGGGCAGGATTCCCCACCGCCACCACGTTGGCCGGCAAATCACGGGTGACCACTGCGCCCGCGCCGACCACGGTGTTCTCGCCGATGGTGACCCCGGGGCACACGATGACGCCGCCGCCGAGCCACACGTTGTCGCCGATGCGGATGGGCTTCCCGCCTTCGATCTTGGCGCGCCGCGGCTCGGCCTCGACCGGATGGGTGGCCGTCAAGAGCTGCACGTTGGGGCCGATCTGCACGTCTTCGCCGATGGTGATGGCCACCACGTCGAGCGCCACCAGGTTGAAGTTCGCGAATGTGCGCGCGCCCACCCGAATCTGGGAACCGTAGTCGCAGTGAAAGGGCGGGCGGATCTCCACGCCCTCGCCCACGCTTCCCAGCAGGGCCACCAGGAGCCGCCGGCGCTCGCTCTTGTGCAGCGCAGAGCTGAGGTTGTACTTTTCCTGCAGGAGCGCGGCGCGCAGAAGTGCTTCTTGGAGCTGCGGATCGTCGGCCACGTAGGGATCGCCCGCCAGCATCCGCGCGCGCTGCGAGCGCCCGTCGTCGTTCGTCATCCGGATCACGCTAGCGGGCCGCTGCGATAACGAGATATCGGATTTGCCGATGGAGGCTCAGGGGCTGCGACGAAAGAGGCTCCCGCGATGGTCGGTGTAGAGCCCCTCGAAGCCCACGTACAGTTCCCCGGTCTCGGCGATGACTGCAGTTTGCACCGAAACCAGCGAGGGCTCGCCGAAGAGCGTGCCCAGGGGATCGCGACTCCAGGTGGCGCCTCCGTCGGCCGAGACGAAGAGCGAACGGTTGCGGCCCCCCACCACCACTTCCTTGCCGCGGCAGGCGAGCGCCAGCACCTCGGCGCCCACCTGCGTCGCGACGCGCCAGGTCTTGCCGAGATCGCGCGTCATGTGCAGACCATAGGCCGACGACGCGAAGAGCGTGCCTTCGGCGAAGCAGATGCGCCGCGTCTCCTCGTGGTCGGTGCCGCCCTTGGAGAACATGGGGAGCCGTTTCCAGTGCGCGCCGGCGTCGGTAGAGCGAAGGATGACGGCGTTGCTCTCGCGGGTCCCGGGCGAGGTGGCGCGCGTCCCTTCCTCGGTGCCGGCCACCAGCACGTCGCGGCCATCGGTGGTGCCCACATCGTGCAGCCAGCCGTCGGTGATGGGCACCGGCAGCCGTGTCCAGGTGGCGCCGTGGTCCACGGATCGTCCCACGAAGGGTCCCCCGCCCGAGCCCACGACGTAGAGCTCCTCGGCGCTGCGGCCCCAGATGCCGCTCACCGAGGGCCCGGGCGCGGCACCGGTGGGCGCGAAGGAGGCGCCGCCGTCGGTGGATCGCACCACGCCGCCTTGGCCCGCCACGAAGACCTCGCGCTCGGACGCTGCCCACACCACGGGAAAGCGAGGCTCGATCTCGGTGCGTGCATAGTGCAGCCCGCGATCGGTGGAGCGCAGCAGGAACCCGGAGCCGCTGGCAAAGACGCTGTCGCCCACCGCGAACAGACCCGAGAGCCCGGAGTCGCCCGGGATGTTTCCAGCGGCGCCCGCGAAGGCGTGGGGCGCGGCCGGCGAGATCACCAGCGCGGCGGGGAAAGCGGGAAGCGGCGGAGCAGTCGCCCCCGCGTCGACCTCGTGGGGCGCGATGGAGACCACGGCGACCTCCGGCCGCGTCGTCACCGGCGGTAGCTCGTGGGGCGGAGCCGGCACGGGCGTGGCACCGCAGGCCACCACGAGCACGGGCGCAAGCTGAAGCAGAGCAAACAGAGGTCGCATCGGCGCGCGAGCGTACCGCAGCGGCGCCGGCAAAAGATGATGTTAAGCTCACGGGGATGCGTCCCCTTTCCTTTCTTCTTCCGCTGTGTGCGCTGGCGGTTGCGGCCTCGCTCGTGCACTGCAGCGACGACCCGAAACCCGCGCCCCTGGCTCCCTTCGATGCGCAGAGCGACGCGCCCGTCACACCCGGCCCGGACGGAGCCGTCGACGGCGGCGGCACGGCATTTCCCTGCGGCGACATCGGGACCGAGTGGAAGCGCTGCCCGCAGAATCCCTTGTATGTTGCAGGCAAACGACTCCCCGACGGCAACCTGGAGCTCTCGGTGGGCGATCCCGACGTGATGTACGACGCCGAGGAGAAGAAGTGGAAAGCCTGGTGGTCCACCGGCGCTGCCAAGAGCTTCGGCGAGGGCACGAAGGCGCCCATCTACATCAAGTACGCCGAGAGCCCCGACGGCATCGCATGGACGGTACAAGCAGAGCCGGTATTGCTCTCGGGCACCGACCCCTCCAACTGGGACGACTCCAAGGTAGAGACCCCCAGCGTGGTGAAGATTCCCGGAAACCCGCCGGACCGGCGCTACGTGATGTTCTACGCCGGCGGCAACGACGTCGACTTTCCCCGCACCGCGACCCTCGACTACACCTGGTACCAGATCGGCGTCGCCTTCAGCGCCGACGGCAAGAAGTTCACGCGCATGCCCGCCGCCGAATCGCCGTACGCCGGCAAGGTGACCGGCTTTCGCAAGCACGAGGGCCTCTTCCTCCTGGCCCGCGACGCCTTTCCCGGCACCGCCAACGTGGAAAGCGGTGTGGTGGCGGACCCGGAAGTGGTGTTCGACGGCTCGGGATACCATCTCTTCTTCTCGTCGCTGGCGTCGCGCGCCGACCGCACGACGTATCTCGCCTACGGCGTGAGCCACGCAACGCTCACCGCCAAGGCCATCCCGCGCCTCACCATGGCCGCGGGGAACCCGCAGATCCCCGGCGCATCGCAGCCGTCGGTGATTCGCACCGAGTCGGACTACGAGCTCTATGCGGTATACGACTCCGCCGAGGATGCAGCGCGTACGCCGTCGACCTTCAATGCCTACTACGGAATCTGGAAGCACACGTCGAAGGACCTGGCGACCTTCTCCGCCAAGCCCGCGGCGCACGACTTCACCGCCCAGGGTGCGGGCCCCAGCGAGCCGTATGCCATGATCAAGGCCGGCGACGTGGCCTACGCCGACGGCATTCGCCGCTATTACTACCCGGCCTTCCGCACCGACAACGTGCCGCCCGGGTTCCTCGCGCCGCTCCGTCGCGACGCCGGCATTTTCCCCGACGGCAGCATCGATCTGCCGGAGGCCGGCCTGGTGGCGGTCCCCGCGGTCATCTCGCTCCACGTCGCCGCGCGCCGTTGACTCAGGCCTTGCCGCGGCCCTTCGGGGTGACGAAGCGGTACACCGCGGCGGGCTTGGAGGCGGTGATGCGCTTGCCCGGCGCCTGCTCGATGAGGCCTTCTTCGATCATGCGCTGGAAGCGCCGGCGGAAGTTGCCCGGGTCTTGTGGCTCACCGGTGACGATGCCGCGCACCGCCCGGAGCTCGGGAATGGTGAAGGTCTTGGGCACCAGGCTCTGGGCGATGTCGGTGGCGTCGATGCGCTCGGCGATGCGTGCGGTGGCGCGGTCGAGGATCTCGGCGTGGTCGAAGGCCAGCGCCTTGGCGCGGAGGCCCTGCACCGGGACCCACTCGGCGTGGGTGGCGTCGCCGCCGGCGCGGACCACCAGGTCCGGCCGCACCAGCGCGTAGTGCGCGATGGTGATGATGCGCATGCGCGGATCGCGGCCCGCCTTGCCGAAGGCCCCGAGCTGCTCCAAGAACACATCGGATGCGCCGAGGCCGGTCTCCTCGTGGAGCTCGCGGAGCGCGGCGGCGTCGAGATCCTCGCCCTGATCGCGGTGCCCGTCGCCCACCCGCACGAAGCCGCCGGGGAGGGCCCATGCGCCCTTGAAGGGATGCACGCCCCGGCGCACCAGCAGCACCTGCAGCTCCGCGTCGACGATGCTGAAGACGGCGATGTCGACGCTCACCGAGGGCCGGGGAAAGTCCGCCGGGACGTACGCCTCGAGAAAGGCCGCCTCTTCGCCGTCGGTTCCTTGCCCCTCGGCGGCGCGCCCCTTGCGGGCGGACTTGGTAGCGCTCATGGGGCCCATGATTGGCCCGGGCGGTCCATGGGTTCAAGGGGAAAGCGCTGGCCTCCCCCACCGCAGGAATGTTCTCCTCGTCGCGGTCGTTGGCACCGAGAAAAAGTCACACTCACTTCAAAAGAGTTTGCAAGACTCTTTCTTCTGCTACCCTGGAGGCGAGGAGCGTATGAAGGCCATCGTGAAAGGAAGCGGGCTCGCGCTGCGTGAGGTGGCGGCCCCGGCGCCGGGCCCGGGCGAGGTCCGTGTGCGGGTGGCGTACGCCGGTGTGTGCCGTACCGACCTCTACGTGGCCGATGGGCATCTGCGCGCGCCCTTGCCGCGCATCCTGGGGCACGAGCTCTCGGGAACGGTGATGGATCCGGCAGCGGGATTTCCGGTGGGCGCCCGCGTCACGGTGCGGCCGTACCTGCGCTGCGAGCGCTGCGCCGGTTGCAAGCTGTCAGCGTCGGAAGCAGAGGAACGCGCCCCCTGCGCCGCACCCTCGCGACTGGGGATCGAGCGCGACGGCGCCTTCGCCGAAGAGCTGGCAATCCCGGCGTCGATGCTGCTCCGGATTCCCGACGCGCTGCCCCTGCGCACGGCGGCTTTCGTGGAGCCCGTCGCGGCGGCCTTGGCGGTGCTTCGCGCACCGCTCCCCTCGAATGGGCGGGGCCTGGTGCCGGGCAACCATCGCATCGCCGAGCTCACGCGCCGGGTCCTCGCGGTGCACGGGTGGAACGTCGACGCACGCAGCGACGCCGACGCGGACTTCGCGGTGGAGACCTCGCACGCGGTGGTCGGCGATCTCATCCGCCGCATCCGGCCCCGCGGCGTGCTGGTGCTGAAGAGCCGACCGTTCGAGCCGGTGCCGATGGACCTGGGGATGCTTGTGGCCAAGGAGATCCAGGTGGCTGCAGTGCACTACGGCTCCTTCGAACGCGCCATCGCGCTGCTCGCCGAAGGCAGCCTCGAGGTGGCCGATCTGTTCGGCGCGGAGCGCACGCTCGACGACTGGCACGCGACCTTCGCGGAGGCCCGGCGAGAGGACGCCAAGAAGCAGATCTTCACCGTCGCCGGAGGCACCTAGCATGTGCGGCCTGGCCGCCTTTCTCGCGCTCACGCCGGGCGCGCGCGCCTCTCGGGAGGGCATGGATCGGGCCCTCGATAGCCTCGCATCCCGGGGCCCCGACCAGGCGGGTCGATGGTTCGCCAGCGACGGCGCGGTGGCGCTGGGACATCGCCGGCTGGCCATTCTGGATCTCGACGGCGGGCGGCAGCCGCTCGCCAGCGAGGACGGCCAGGTGGTGGCCATCGTCAATGGCGAGCTCTACGGCTTCGAGGCGCTGCGCGCGGAGCTCGCGCAGCGGCACCGGTTCGCCACCGAGACCGACAGCGAAGTGCTGGTGCACCTCTACGAGGAGCACGGAGTGGAGGCCTTGCGGCACCTTCGCGGCGAGTACGCGTTCGTGCTGTGGGACGCGCGGAAGAAGCGCCTCTTCGCGGCGCGCGATCGCTTCGGGGTGAAGCCGCTGTGCTGGACGCGCCACGACGGCATGCTCATGGTTGCGTCGCAGGCCAAGGCGCTCCTCGCCGCCGGCGTGACCGCGCGCTGGAACCTCCGGGCCGTCGCGCAGGCGGCGCGCCTTCAGTACCCGGTGCCGGAAGACACGCTGTTCGACGGCATTCACGCGCTCCCGCCGGGATGCATGCTCCTCGCGGAAGCGGGCGAGGTGCGCGTGGAGCGCTACTGGGATCTCGACTATCCGCGCACCGAAGACGTGCGCGCGATCACCGCCGAGGACGCGGTGAGGGAAGTGCGCGCGCGGCTGGACGACGCGGTGCGGGTGCGCTTGCGGTCCGATGTGCCGGTGGCGTTTCATCTGAGCGGCGGCGTGGATTCGTGCGCGGTGCTCGCCAGCGCGGCGCCCCACCTGCGCGGGCCGGCCACCGCGTACACCGTGCGCTTCCGGGAGCAGGGCTACGACGAGGCGGCGCTGGCCCAGACCATGGCCACGCACGTGGGCGCGCGCCTTCGGGTGCTCGACGTGGGCGCGGAAGACGTGATCACCCATCTTCCCGCCATGGTGGCCGCCGGCGAGGGTCTCACCATCAACGGGCACGGCGTCGCCAAGTACCTCCTCAACCGCACCCTGCGCGAGGAAGGCTTCCGGGTCGCGCTCACCGGCGAGGGCGCCGACGAAGTGTTCGCCGGCTACGCCCACCTGCGGAGCGACTTGGGCGTGCTCGCGGCGCCCAATCCCGCGTCGGCGGGCCTGATGCTTCCGGCGGGCGAAGGCATCTCGCTCGAGTCAGTGCGCGCGCGCCTGGGCTTCGTACCCACCTGGCTCGCTGCCAAGGCCACCCTGGGGCGGCGCATGGGCGAGCTCCTGAGCGCCGATTTCGCGGGCTACGCTGGCGAAACCGATGCAGGATGCATACTTCTCGACGCCATCGACACGCGTCAGCTCACCGGACGCGGGCGCGTGGAGCAGTCGCTCTACCTGTGGTCCAAGACCGCCCTCGAGGGGTACATCCTGCGCACCCTGGGCGACGGCATGGAGATGGCGCACGGCATCGAGGGCCGCCTCCCCTTCTTGGATCATCAGCTCTTCGAATTCGTGCGCTCGCTGCCGACGCAGCTGAAGATCCACGAGAGCACCGAGAAGTACGTACTGCGCCAGGCGGTGGAGGCTCGCGCCTCGGGAGCGACGGGAGAGGCTCGCGCCTCGGGAGCGAGGGGAGAGGCTCGCGCCTCCGGAGCGACGGGAGAGGCTCGCGCCTCCGGAGCGACGGGAGAGGCTCGCGCCTCCGGAGCGACGGGAGAGGGCCGCGTGCCGGCCGCCATCGCGACGCGCGAGAAGCACCCGTTCCTGGCGCCGCCCATCGCCGGGCGTGCGCCGGACTTTCTCCGGAGCACCTTCGAGACCGCGCCACCGTTCCTGGATCGCGCGCAGCTCCTGTCGCTGGTGACGCGGCTGCCGTCGCTCTCGCGCGCGGAGCAGGTGGCCACCGAGCCTGTGCTCTTCCTCGCCCTTTCGTTTTGCCTTCTGCACACCCACTTTCGAATGGAGCTCCCATGAGCGAGACCGAGACCAACTGGTGGAGCGGCCTGTACGACGATCTGCTGGCGGAGCTGCTCCTGGTGCGCGACGACGCGGCGGAGGTGGACGACACGGTGCGCTTCCTGGTGGAGCGGCTGGAGCTCGCCCCGGGGGCCCGGGTCTTCGACCAGTGCTGCGGAATCGGTAGCCTGGCCGTCCCCCTGGCGCAGCGCGGCTTCGACGTGGTGGGCGTGGACCAGGCGGCGCGCTACGTGGAGCGGGGAAACCGCGAGGCGCAGACCCTGGGAGGATTGTCTTGCAAGCTATTCGCCGGCGACGCCTTTGCCTTCCTGCCGGAAAGGCCGGTGCAGGGTGCATTCAACTGGTGGACCAGCTTCGGCTACACGAGTGACGACGCACGCAACGCCGAGATGCTCGCGCGGGCCAAGGATGCGCTGGTACCGGGCGGCCTCTTCGCGCTGGATACGCTGGGCCTCCCGGGCGTGCTCCGGGGCTTTCAGCCGCAGGTGGTGACGCGTCGACGTACGCCCGAGGGCGAGATCGTCCTGGTGCGCGAGAGCTCGCTGGATCTGGCCGCGGGGTTCATGAACAAGGTCTGGACGTACTTCTTGCCGAACGGGCGCCGCGTCACTCACGAGAGCCGGCTGCGCCTGTACTTGCCGCACACGCTGGTGGCGCTCATGCGCGGGGTGGGCTTCGAGGACGTCACCCTCCACGGCGGCATCCGCGGCGAGCCGCTCGACGCCGACACCAAGCGCTGCATCGTGGTGGGACGGAGGCCGCGATGAGAATTTTCAGCGAAGCGCCGGCCGACAACGCATCGCTCCGGCGAAGTCTGTACCAGGGAGGTGTCTTCGCGCTGGGCCCCACCACGGCATCGGAGGCCCTGGTTACCGATGTGCGGGAGCTCTTGGAGCGCACCCTCGAGAGCCGCGACATTCGTCACGCGCCGTCGACGCTGGATCCGTTGGAGCTGTTCGCGCGGATGGGCCGCCTCCGGAAGACCCTGTACATGGAGCCGCGCTTCCACGCGCATGCTCGGGCGGTGATCGCGGCGGCAGGCTTCGATCCCGCGCACGTGGCGTTCGACCCCCTGCGGCTCCGCATCATCTCCCACCTGGGCCACGAGAACCCGCGGGCGGCGCCGGTGTACTATCCGCACAGGGATACCTGGTACGCGCACCCCCAGTCCATCGTCACCTGGTGGATCCCCCTCGACGATCTGCGCGAGGAGGAGACCTTCGTGTTCTATCCGGAGGCGTTCGACCGCCCGGTGGCCAACGACTCGGAGATCTTCGACTACGACGCGTGGGTGGCCCGGGGCTGGAGCCTGAAGATCGGCTGGCAGGATCCGGAGGCCGGTCGCACCGCGCGCTACCCGCGGGCGCTCGAGCCGAGCAAGGTCGACGAAGGCGTGGGCTTCGCGTGCCGACGCGCGCAGAACCTCCTGTTCGCCGGCGCGCACTACCATCAAACGCGGCCGCAAGCGCTGGGCACCACCCGCTACAGCCTCGACTTTCGCGTGGTCGATCTGCGCGACGAGGCGGCGGGCCTGGGCGCGCCCAACGTCGACAACCGGTCGCGCGGCTCGGCACTTGCAGACTACACGCACCCTGCGCACGGTGGTGCGTGAGCCCGTTCATCGAGGCCTTTCGCGCGGTGGTGCAGGCGCATGGCGAGCGCGTGGCCGTCGAGTCCCCCGATGCGGCGCTGACCTACGCGGAGCTGTGGCAGGCGGCGGAGGAGAGCTCACGCGCGCATCGCCCCTTCGATCTGGTGGAGCTACCGGCCACCCGGAGCGCGGAGTACGTGGCGGCGCTGCTCGGGGTGTGGATGGCCGAGGCGGCCTTCGTGCCGATGGATCCGGAGACGCCGGCGGCGCGGCTTGCCGAGGTGCGGGCGCAGCTAGATCGCGCTCACGCGCTGCGCGAGGAGCTTGCGTACGTCATCTTTACTTCCGGCAGCACCGGCCGGCCCAAAGGCGTTCGCGTGGGTCACGCGGGGCTGGTGCCCGTGCTCCGGGCGCAGATCGAGCTGTTCGGTCTCGGCCCCGGCAAACGCAGCCTGTTCTTCCTCTCGCCGTGCTTCGACGCCTCGCTCTCCGACATCGGGACGGTGCTGCTCTCCGGCGCGACGCTGATCATCGACGATGCGCATCGGCTTCGCACGTCGCTGCTGGAGGTGCTGGCAGATCGGAGAATCACCCACGCAGACCTCCCGCCGGCGCGGGCCGCGCTCTTCGATCCCGCGGCGCTCCCGGAGTCGCTGGAGACGCTCATCCTCGGCGGCGAAGCGTGCGATCCGGCGCGGGTGCGGGCACTGGCGGCAAGGGTGCGGGTGGTGAACGTGTACGGCCCCACCGAGGCCACCATCTGCACCAGCATGGTGCGCTGCGATCCGGCCACCTGGGACGCGCCCTTGTTGGGCCATCCGGTGCCGGGCGTGTGCTACCTCGTGGAGGACGGCGAGCTGCTCATCGGCGGCCCGTGCCTGGCGCTGGGCTACGTGGACGAGCCGCAGCTCACGGCCGCGCGCTTCGTGGTGCGCCAGGGCAAGCGATACTTCCGCACCGGAGACCGCGTGGAGACGCGCGAGGGCGGCGAGCTGGTGTTCCTGGGGCGCGCCGACCGTCAGTGCAAAATACACGGAGCACTGGTAGCACCGGAAGAGGTGGAGCGTTATTTGGCCGCCGTGCCCGGCGTTTCCCGGGTGCACGTGGGCCCGGAGCCGGACGGGGGAGGACGACTCTGCGCATTCGTCGCGCCCACGAACGTGAGCGAGGAAGCCCTGCGTGCGGCGGTGACGGCGGCGCTCCCGAAGCACATGCATCCTGCACACTTCTACCTGCGCGAAGTGCTCCCGCAGACCGCGAGCGGCAAGGTGGACTCGGCGGCGCTGTGGCGGGAGCACACGCGGGAGCACGCGCCCGAAGCGCCGGGCAGCGATCGCGTAGCGCAGCTGCAGGCGATGGTGGCGCGGGTGCTGGGCATCGGGCTTCCGCCGGCATCTGCGGACTTCTTCGCGCTGGGCGGCGACTCGCTCTCGGTGCTGGAGCTCGCGGCAGCGGCGGAGGCCGAGGGGATCGCGCTCTCGGCCGCGCAGGTGTACGCCGAAGGGACCATCACGGCGATGGCCGTTGCGAGCGAGCCCTCACCCATGACGGTGGCGCAGCTCCGTGCGGACGTGACTCAGTGGCTCGGCACGGTGCGCGGCGGAGCACGTGAAGCGAGCGACGTTCGCGGATCGCCGACGGTCCTCGTCACGGGGGCGTTCGGATTTCTGGGAACCGCGCTTCGGGCGGCGCTCGCTCCCGAGACGCGCGTCTTCGGGCTCGGTCGCCGGGCGCCATCGTTAGGAACGGAAACGCGCGTGCTCCTGGGCGATGTCACCGCGCCGCGCATGGGACTCGACGCCCGCACGTGGGTCGAGCTCGCCGACACGGTCGATAGCGTGTTTCATCTGGCGGCCGACGTGAACCTGGTGAAGCCCTATGCGGAGTTGCGCGCCGCGCACCTGGGCAGCCTGGGGCCGGTGCTCGAGTTCCTGCGAACCGGAAAGCCCAAACGCTTGCATCTTGCATCCACCCTCTCGGTGGTGGCCTGCCAATCGCCGCTCCCCGCGGTAGCCTACGAGCACGGGCTGGATGAGCACGTCGCGCTGCACGGCGGTTACGCGCAGAGCAAGTGGGCCGCCGAGGAGGCACTGCGCGACGTCGAGGGCGCGCAGATCGTCCGCTTCGGGCTCCTCACCGGCCACGCGCAGACCGGGCGCGCGGCGCAGCACTGCCACCTGATGACGTGCATTCGCGGGCTCCGGGAGCTGGGCTGCATTCCCGAATCCGCCGGGGAAGCGTTCGTCGACGTCACGCCCATCGACCACGCCGCACGCGCCCTGGCCCGCATCGCCGAGCGCCCCGAGACCGGTGTCTTCCACGTCTGCGGCGCCGCACCACTCGCACTTTCGTCGCTGGTGGCCGCCCTCCATGACCACGGCATTCACCTGCGCACGGTCTCCGCCGAAGCCTTTCGCGCACGCGTCCGCGAGGTACCCCGAAGCCGCGCGGTGGCCACCACCCTGGCCTCGCTGCAGCATCGGTTCCTGGGCGGTGGGTCTCGCGCGAGCGATCTCTTCCTGGCCACCGGCATCACCTTCGACGCCGCGCGCACGGTGGCGCTCACCGGCCCGGCGCCGCTGCCTACGCCCGCGCTCCTGCGCACCTACCTCGAAGCCATGGACCGACCATGAGCCACGGCCTCCTTCTCGGCAAGTTCATGCCGCCGCACGCCGGTCACGTGTATCTTGCAAACTTCGCCGCGCGCTTCGCCAGCGAGCTCACCATCGTGGTGGGTACCCTGGCGCGCGAGCCGATCCCCGGCGCCCTGCGCTTCCAGTGGATGCGTCGGCTGTTTCCCCGCGCCCGGGTGCTGCACCTGGAAGACGAGAACCCGCAAGACCCCAGCGAGCACCCGGACTTCTGGAACATCTGGCGCGAGAGCCTCCAGCGCGTCGTGGGCAGGCCGGTGGACTACGTCTTCGCGTCGGAGCCCTACGGCGCACGGCTTGCCGCGGAGCTCTCGGCCACCTTCGTACCGCTCGATCTGGGACGCACCGCCCTCTCCGTCTCGGGCACGGCGATTCGCGCCGATCCGCTCCGGCACTTCGACTTGCTGCCGGCGCCGGTGCGCCCCTATTTCGCGCGGCGGGTGAGCATCTTCGGCCCGGAGTCCACCGGCAAGAGCACCCTGGCGCGAAACCTCGCCGAGCATTTTCGCACCGTGCACGTCCCGGAGCTCGCACGCACCTGGCTCACCCAGCGGGGCGGCGAGGTGGCGCCCGAAGACATGCCCATCATCGCCCGCGGACAGGCTGCTGCCGAGGACGCCTTGGCGGAGCAGGCAAACCGTGTATGGTTCACGGATACCGATCCGCTGGCGACCTGCGTGTGGAGCGAGACGCTGTTCGGTGCGGTGGCCCCCGAGGTGCGGAGCGTCGCCGACGCACGAACGTACGATCTGACGCTGCTCCTCGACGTGGACGTGCCCTGGGTCCCGGACCTGGTGCGCTATTTGCCCGACGACCGCCGGGGATTCTTTCTTCGTTGCCAGGCCGCGCTCGAGACCGCCGGGCGCCGCACCCAGGTGCTCCGCGGCTCCTTCGAAGCGCGCACCCACGCGGCCATCGAGGCCGTGGAAGCCATGCTCACCATGCCGAGGGTTCCATGACCATCTCCCGAGAGAAGATCGCAGGCGGGCTCTACGGCATGTTGGTGGGCGACGCCCTCGGGGTGCCCTACGAGTTCACAGCCCCCGAGCACTTGCCGCCGCGCGAGATGCTGGAGATGGATCCGCCGCCGGGCTTCGATCGCGCGCACCCATCGGTGGCGCCCGGCACCTGGTCCGACGATGGCGCCCAGGCGCTGTGTCTCCTGGCCTCGCTGCTCGAGCACGGACGCCTCGACGCACCGGACTTCGCGGCGCGCCTGCTCGGCTGGTACCGGGACGGATACATGGCCATCGACAGCCACGTGTTCGACGTCGGCGTGCAGACGCAGCTGGCCTTTCGGGTTCTCGAAGCGGGGGCTGCACCGCTCGCCGCGGGGCCCAGCGGGGAGCGGCACAACGGCAACGGCTCGCTCATGCGGGTGCTGCCGCTGGCGCTCTTTCACCCCGGCGACGACGCCGCGCTGGTGGAGGACGCCATGAACCAGTCGCGCATCACCCACGGCCACGCCCGCTCCCGCGTGTGCTGCGCGCTCTATTGCCTGTGGGCCCGGGGGCTCCTCGGAGACCGGCCCGACGCCTGGGCGCACGCCACCCGCACGCTGCGCGGGCTCATCGCGCGCGGCAGCGAAGAAGAGGAAGCGCTCGAGCACCACGTGCGACCCGACGATGCGCCCGAAGGCAAGGGATCCGGCTACGTGGTCGACACGCTGCGCTCGGCGCGCATGGTGTTCGAGCGGGGCGAGAGCTACGAGGCCATCGTGAAGGACGCGATTGCCCTCGGCTGGGACACCGACACCACCGCGTGCGTCGCCGGCGGTGTGGCCGGCATCCGCTTCGGCCTGAACGGCATTCCCGTGCGCTGGCGCGAGACGCTCTTGGGGACCGATCTCGTCGATGCGCTGCTGGAGCAGCTACTCGCGGCGCGCGCGAGTCAAGGCGCCGAGCGACCGCGGTAGGGCTTCACCGCGTGGCTCTCCACCAGCTTCCGGAAAGCCGCGACGCTGCGCTCCACCGGTGCCCGGAGCGCCGTGTCTTGCGCGGCGCCCATGAGCCCGAACGGACGCTCGAAGAGCGCGAGGATGCGGTTGCCCACCATGAGCTCGAGGGTCAGGTGAACCTTCGTCACGGTGGCCGGGGTGCTCGCCGGAGCGAGCCGCACCGACATCAGGATCAGATCGCCCTGCGATAGCCGGGCTTCTAGCCCCAGCAGCCCGTCGCCGGTCGTGGGCGGGCGAAACGCCGTCACTTCGAGGAGCAGCGAGTGCCGCTTCTGCCCGCGCAGGATGGCGACGCGCAACGACGCACCCGCCTCCAGCGCCGCGGCCGATCCGGTCTCCGCCAGCCCATCGACGAAGAGCCCATACCCCGACGGCTCCACCAGGCGGCTCCACACCACCTCCGGCGGCGCGGGCATCTCGGTCTCGATGTCCACGTAGTGCATGGGCGCACCTACCATGTACCAGTGCACCCCGCCGGCGGTCACGCGCGCCGCGACGCGTCGGAAAATCGCGGCCATTTTCGCGCTCATGTTCCCGGAAGCACGACCGTTCTGCCGGGGTATGCGGAAGTGCATCGGGGACGGGGACGCACGCAGCTGGGGAGCATCGGGGGGACCATGAGCCGAGGTAAGCCGCAAACCGGCCAGCGTCGGATCCCGTCTTCACCCGAGATCGCCGCAGTGCCGGTGGCCATTCAACGCCTGCTCGGGACCCTCGAGCCGTACGCCAGCCCCATCATGGTTCGCGCCATGCTCATGCGGTCGCTGGCGATCCTCGCGCTCACCGAGGACCAGGTGAACGGGAACACCATCGGCCCGGTGGTGCGGGAGATGATCCCCGCCCTGCGCCTCTTCTGCGACCCTGCCCGCCACGACGCGGCCATCGCCGACCTGCAGAACCTGTGCGCCGCCCTCAGCTCCGGCGACGCCCCGGAGTCCAAGGAATATGCTATCGTCGGGCCTCCGCGCCCCCGTAGCTCAGCTGGATAGAGCAGCGGCCTTCTAAGCCGTTGGTCGACCGTTCGAATCGGTCCGGGGGCGCAAAGATTCCGCGGCGTTGCGCGAGCCTGCGATTTTGA
>Ga0075163_10006492_pt1 | contig 15500 bp, 8 predicted proteins | sample JI1023141ADNA_FD_71478 | JGI IMG/M metagenome (GOLD analysis project Ga0075163, IMG submission 71478) | Wastewater effluent complex algal communities from Wisconsin, to seasonally profile nutrient transformation and Carbon sequestration -... | ecosystem: Engineered > WWTP > Effluent > Algae... | reverse complement strand
GTTTCTCCTTGATGGCCTGCTAAAGTGACATCTGTATAATGAGGGTTAATTTGAAATGGCACTAGCCCTAAGGCATTAAAACTAGGTGGTTCGCTTACAGGCATATCATTAGTAGTTTTAATTGTTGGGCAAGCCATATTTGAGCCTGCACTCCAACCCATATAAGGCAATCCTTCATTAACTCTACTACGAACTATTTCTAGTATCCCTGTTTCATAAAAACATTTTAATAGTTGAAAAGTATTACCTCCGCCAACTGCAATTGCCTGAGCGTTATTTACTGCCTCTATATAATTACTAGTTTGATGAATTGAGCGTACTTTATAGCCTAGTTCAATAAGTTTATTTCCTACTATACTAGTATATTCATCGTAAGAAAAACGTACAGCAGCAAACGGGATAAATAGAATTTCTTTAATCTCGCTAGTAAAAAAATCTTTTATTTCTGTTTCTGCATGAGCTAAATAGCCTTGCCCATAATTTCTAGAATTGCTAAGTAGTAATAGTCTTTTTGACATATTTGACCTTTCAATAGGAATTTTCTGGATCGACTGGATCGATTTGTAGGTAATTTTGTATGAAAAAGGATACTAAAATTGATAAAAATAAGGAAGACTGTAATAGTTGTTGGCACCACTCTTAACATAGGATAAAAATTAACTTACAAAGCTACTATTCTTTAATTAAACTCTTCTTTATTTTGTTATGGTACCAATAATAGAAACAAAGCCAAATTTATCTATACAAGAAAAAATTGCCGTTGGTGAAGCTGCTCTACGACGTAATGCTGATCAAGAAGCTAGTCGCTGCTTTTCAGAATTACTTAATGAGCAAAATCTTTCTTCTGAACAAGAATGTTCTATTCGCTGTATGCTGTCAAAAAGCCTAGAAAATATGAATCAATACCGAGAAGCACTTAAGGTATTAACTAGGTATGAGCAGGCAGGAGCAAAAGACGATTTTCCTATTCAGCTAAGAGGAAATATTAATTTGCGTTTAGGCTGGGTTTATAGCTGGCTTGGTGATCACCCTAGAGCAATAGCACTACTTAATCAAGCCTTAAAAGAGTTTAAGGAAATTAGCTATGAAATAGGAATTGGAGAGGCTTATCATGCATTAGGGCGTACTTATATTGTTGAAATAGAAGAATATAAAATCGCTCGTGACCACTTACTAGAAGCTATAGAATATCAGCGTCGTGCAGGCGACCCACATGCTTTAGCTCAAACCTACCTTAGACTAGGGTTAATTGACTATCAAGAAGGACATTTAAAAACTGCTAGAGAGCGCTTTCTAGAGGCTACTAGCCTTGCTGAAGGTTCAACAGATCATACCCTACAAGGGGCATTACATATCAATTTAGCTGCTGTTTATTTTGATCAATGTGAAATAGAAACAGCTACACGTAGTTATGAACTAGCAATTGAGCATCTAGAAAAAGTTGGACATAAGCGCTTACTTGGCGTTGCTTATAGTAATTTAGGGAAAAATTTAATTCGCCTAGGTAATTGGGCAGAAGCTGAAGAAATATTAAATCGAGGTCTTGCTCTTTCTCGTGAAGCAAATAACCGTCGTGATGAAGCAATTACAGTACAAACCTTAGGCCATTTACATTATTTACAAGAAAAATATGATTTAGCAGAACAAGAATTAAAAAATTCTATAGATTTATTAATGCAAGTTAAAACTAAAACACACTTAGCAGAATCTTTTCGCTATTTGGCTTTAGTATTAGCTAGTGTTGGTAAAAATGATGAAGGCTTTGATTATGCTAAACGAGCTTTGCAATTAACTTTTAATGCTAAAGTAACTAGACATGCAGCTACTTCATATCTAGTACTAGCAGAAATGCATTTAGAAAAGAAAGAATATCGTACAGCAGAAGATTTTCTTAAAATGGCTAGAGCAAAACTTGATCAACAGGCTGATCTAGAGCTTTCTGGTTATGCTCAGCGTTTGTTAGGTCGTGCTAGAGCAGCAATGGGGGATCTTAATGGTGCTCGTTATGCCATTGATCAAAGCATTTCTTGTTTTAATACTACAAAATCTGTTTACCAATCAGCTCTTTCACAAATGGAATTGGGAAAAGTAGTCTATAAACTAGGCGATATTGTCTTAGCCGAAGCTAATTTGCTATCAGCAAAAAAGACATTTGTTGACTTAGGTGTAAATAGGCTAAAAGAGCGTGCTGCAAAACTTTTTAGTGAACTACCTAGCCAAGGAGTAATTGCAGCAGAAAAAACAGTTGCACCTATCGCTTTTGATAGCTTTTTGGTTGAAAGATTAATAGAAGCTAGTCATCAACGAGAGTTATTACTAAGAGAACTAACCGCAATAGTACGAGATTTAATGGCGGCTGTGACAGTAGTAATTTTTGAAATTACTGACAATATTGATTTTAACCCTATTGTTAGCCAGGGTAATGCCATTACTAACCCTAAGCGTTTATATGACAAAATACGTCTGCAACTTAATGGCGGACAAGCTTTATCTGCTGAAAATATTGTGCGTCAATTTTCTGACCGTGGACAAAAAAACTTACTGCTTTATATTGCTGCTAGTCAATCTCCTAATGAACGTCGTTTAAGTCAACTTACTGCTTTAGTCCGCTTAGCTGAGCAGAGTTTAGAAGTCAATGCTTTACGTGAAAGAATTAAAACTACAAAAGAGTTTGATCTTAGTTCACTACGTTGTTTAAGTTCTATGTCAGGGTTTTTAGTTGCTAGCCCAGCTATGAAATCTGTACTAGAACATATTCATAAAATTCGCTCTAATAATGTTACAGTCTTAATTACAGGTGAATCAGGCACAGGTAAAGAACTAATTGCTCGTGCAGTTCATTTAGAAAGTGAAAGACGTGATAGAGAGTTTGTTCCTTTTAACTGTGCTGCTGTAGCCAAAGATATTGTAGAAAGTAGAATGTTTGGTCATCGAAAAGGGGCTTTTACTGGTGCCACAAGTGACCAACGTGGGATTGTACGCGCTGCTGAAGGTGGAACATTATTCTTAGATGAAATCGGGGAACTTCCTTTAGATATTCAACCTAAGTTACTTAGATTTTTACAAGAAGGTGAAATACATGCTTTAGGTGAAGATCGGCCATCAAAAGTTAATGTAAGAGTTTTAGCGGCTACTAATCGCGATCTAGAAAAACAAGTAAGCCTAGGCTTATTTAGAGAAGACCTTTTTCACCGCCTTAATGTAATTCGTCTTCAAGTTCCCCCTCTAAGACAACGAAGAGAAGAAATATTACCTTTAGCAGAAAACTTTCTTAAAACCTTTTCTGAAAGAATGGAAAAATCAGTAAAACTTTCTGAAGAAGCAGCAGACAAATTAGTAGCTTATGACTGGCCTGGTAATGTACGTCAATTGCAAAATGAAATAGAACGTATTGTTGCTTATGCTGATGATCAACATATTGCTATGGTAGACGAACTTTCCACAGAAATTATTAATTTCCAACGTAAAACTTCACTTTATCCAGAGCGTGTAATGCTAGGCACACCAGGGAATATTACTGTTCCTAGGGATGCTACTTTAGCTGAGGCTGTTGATGCTGTAGAAAAACAAATTTTAACTGAAGCCCTTAAACGTAATAATAATAATGTTTCACGTACTGCTAGAGAACTTGATTTAACTCGTCGTGGTTTGCATATGAAATGTGAGCGTTTAGGAATAGAAATTTAATACCTTGCTTGAACTGTTTTTAATAAAATGGGTTGAACTACAGTAACTAATTTAGCTTTGACTAATTTGATTTCCTTTCTTTACCTATTAGATAACCTTACTTGCTCAAGAGACTTAAAAATGAAAATTAAAAACTATTTAGCTATATTTTGTTCTTTATTAATATTTTTGTCTGCAACCTCTTCTATCTTCATTTCAAATGCAAAAACAGATGATGGCTCAACTGCTACAATTGAGACAGTTGCAGGAGGGTTAGGCAATGGTAATTTAGCGGTTAATTTGCGTTTAGAACAATTTTCTGATTTTGCATTGGATAGGCAAGGAAGTATATTTTTGTCTCAAACCCCATTGTTTGTTAGCGATATTATTCGTCGTGTTGATGTTAAAACAGGAATTAACACTATAATAGCTGGCCTAGGTTCACTTGGAATAAAAGGCGAAACCCCCGCATTAGCAACCGAAGATATAAGAGTAAGTGACATTAAAACAGATGCGTCAGGCCGTTTCCTGTTTCTTGCATGTTCTGGAAATATTGATGTAATTGAATTGGCTACAGGAAGTATTACTAGATATGCAGGGAAGGAAAAAGCAGCAAGAGGTGATGGGGGGCCAGCAATAGAAGCAAATGTAAGCGCCATTCAAATTCAACTTGATTTAATGGATAACCTGTTTCTTTATGATTTAGAAAACACAATACGTCGTATTGATCGGCAAACAAGAATTATCCAAAAAGTTGCAGGTGGTGGAAAAACCCCTCTTTCTAAAGTAAAAGACCCATTACTAGCAACAGAAATAGACTTTGACTTTGACGACATCCATTTTGCTTTAGATCAACTAGGAAACATCTTTTTTCATAGTAAAAATAAAATTTTTAGAATTGATGCTAAAACTAATATGGTTTCTCCAATTAGCTTTAATAAACAAGGGTTTGATGCTTTTACTCTTAAGGGAATTACTCTTACTTCTAGCAACGCTCCTATTTTTATTGCTTCTATAAAAAATAATGAAGGTCAAAATGAAGCATTATTAAAGTTAGACACACAAAATAACTTAGTAATTCTTGCAGGTAACAAGAAAAGCACAAATACTTTTACAGATGGTCTTGATATTCAAAGTACAACATTTTCTTTTCTAGAAGAACTTTTTGTTGACTCAGAGGATAATATTTTTGTTGCAGATACTCTTAACAAAGGATTATTTTTTGAACAAACGGCTGTCTTAAAAATAAATACTCAAACAAACTTGGTCACTGTTGTAGCAGGAAATAATAAAGATAATGGTGATGGGGCATTAGCTACTAAAGCCACTATTAATAACCCTGAAGGGCTTGTTATAGATAATATTGGTAACATTTTTCTCTCTGACACTTATAACCATCGTGTTAGGCGTGTTGATATTGCAACAGGAATAATTACAACTGTAGCTGGTAATGGTAAACAAGAATTTAGTGGGGATAAGGGTCTGGCAACTCAAGCAGGTTTGAATTTTCCTAGAGGTTTGGCTATAGATACAAAAGGAAACCTATTTATTGCAGATAATGGCAATGGTAGAGTCCGCAGAGTTGATGCTAAAACAGGCATAATTACTAGTATTGCTGGTAATCCTGATGGTCTTGAAAGCTTTAATATAAAAGGAGAGGTTGATCCAGCTAGTGCAAAACTAGATAGATTAAATGCCTTAAGTTTTGGTTTAGATGATAACACTTTGTTTATTTCAAAATTTGAGGGTATTTTCAAAGTTGATCTAAAAATGCAGAAGCTTTCTGTTTTAGTGCCTAGAGTTTCTGATGTAAATGACTATTCTGCTTTAGCTCGTAATAAAGAAAATGAAATAATAGGGGCTTCAGATACAAGATTTTGTGGTGATGAATGGGAAGTAGGCAGTTATATATTTAAGTTTAGTTTACCAGACTTAAAATTTTCAGGTGTACGCGTTAATACTAAAGCTTCATGTTTTGTCTATGCTCTAACTGTAGATAATGAAAATAACATTCTTATATATAGCCCTGAACTTGGTAGAATTGCTAGAGTTGAAAATGAAAAACTTATTGAAATAGCTGGTTCCATTGCAGGTTTTAGTGGCGATGGAGGCCCACTTTCTAAAGCTAAGTTTTCTTTTATAAGCAGATTAGCTGTAGATCGCTTTGGTAATATTTACTTCACTGATACTTTAAATAATGCTATTAGGGTTATTAAAGGTTTAACTAAAGAAATTCCTATCACTCTTACTAAAGCAGGTTTTCAAAAACAACAGTTTACTATTGAAGGGACAAATTTTGGTAAGTATGGGGCGAAAGTTGTTGTAAATGGACAAGATATAAGCGCAAAAATAATAGCTCAAAAGGAAGACAAAATTATTTTAGCTGGTACTAAAAAAGAATTAGCTATTATGTCTGGAATTAATGAGATTAGAGTCCAACTAGGTATAAGTCAATCTAATACACTTAAAACATCTGTTATAAAGTAAACAAAATAGTAAGGGCGAACACATAGGTTCGCCCTTCTTCATCCTTATTTGAACTATTTGCCCTTCTTCATCTTTGTTTAAGGTCATTTCTTAAAACTTTATTTTTAGGGAAAACTGAAACTGTCTTGGGTCAAAAAGTGCTGTTGGAGGACTCTTAAAACGACCTTCATCAAATGTAACTGTGCGAAAATTATTGTTTACAGTAGATATATTAACCCGATTAAACAAATTAAATACCTCTGAAATCATTTCTATTTTTAAGTGCTCACCTAAAGCAAGTGTACGAGATAACCTTAAGTCAACTGAAGCAAAACCAGGAGTTATTCCAACATTACGGCCAAGTGTCCCAATTTGAGCCGGGCCAGGAATAGTTAATTGTCCAGTCATAATATTTACATTAGGTCTATCAGTTACAGAAGATTGATCTAAGTTAGTATCAGTACCAGTCAAAATATTAAAAGGCCGACCAGATGAAAGCTCAATAATTGGAGCAATGGTTGTGTCTGCTAATAGTTTTCTAAAGCCAGGGCTGTTTGAGGTAAATGGAGTCTTAAAGACACCACTTACTACAAAGCGATGGCGTTGATCAAATAAAGATAAACTACGTTCTAAACCAGGCTGGCGATTATCTTGAGGTTGTAAGAGAGATTGTAGATCTGTTGAATCATCAATGGTTTTAGAATAGCTATAACTTCCTTGTAGTTGGACATTGCTAGAAAAACGTTTAGTAACGTTTACAGAAACACCATGATAAATAGAGCTAGAACTAGCTTCTTGAACACCAACTGTACCAAAGGGGATTGGAAGATTAGTTTTAACAAAAACTGGGTTTGGGCCAGAAGGTCTAAAAAAGTTATTAATTACTCGGTCTGTAGCACTAGCTGTTAAAACCCGTTTTCCATCAGGTGCATTACGGTTAACTGAATGTGGTAATTTACGCCCACCAGTAAAGAGGTAGGTTACTTGAAGTGCTGTATCAGGGAAAAGCTCACGTTCAATTGTTAGGTTAATTTGATTGGTATAAGCAAACTCAAAATTACGATCTACAGGTAAAGTAAATGGAAGTAATGCTCCATAACCAGCAAATGAGGCTTTAGGATCAAAACGAGCTTGCCCAGGTAAATAGACTGCACCACGATCAATCCCAGGTGTAACCCCTACTTGTACTGTGCCTTGAAAAATTTGTGCAGAGTTTAAAGAGCTAGTTGGTAATGGACTTCCTGAAGGAGCAATTAATTGTGGGGATGTTACCCCATTAGCAAAAACAGAGTTGCCAGCAATAAAAAGTAATGGGTTATCATAAAATAGTCCATAAGCAGCACGGATTACTGTTTTTCCATCACCTTTTGGATCAAAAGCTAGTGCTATACGAGGAGCTATATTATCTGTGTCTCTAGGGATTCCTTGACGTACATTAAGAAATCTTTCAGCAGCATCTACTTGCTCTGCTGTTAAATTTAATCTGTCTGAGGTAATAGCACTAGTATTAAACAAAGGGGTTCTTTCATAGTCATAGCGAACACCATAATTTAAGGTAAGATTAGGGCGGATTTTCCAACTATCTTGAGCATAAAAACCAAACTGGGTATTTCTTATTTTAATATTTGAATTATTAAAACCTTGAATAAAAGTTTGAGGTATTCCTAAACCATAAGCTTGAGTTGCGGTAAAGGCTGGAGCACCAGCAAATGTTGGGGAAAGAGCGGTTGCTGCTAAATCACCAAAATTAAATACACCAGAAAAATTTAGCTCAAACATAAAAGGAATTATCCGAACAAAATTAACCGAAGCCCCAAATTTAGCTGTATGTTGACCAAAAATATAAGAAAGATTGTCTTTTATCTCATAAACTCTTTCTTTACGTTGTGCAGGTGAAAAAGGCTCACGACCAAGAAACCCAGCACCAGGAATATTAATTGCTACATCTGAACTAGAAGTAAATAGCGCAGATCGTCGTCCAAAATTAAAGATAAATTCATTGATTTTTGAAGAATCTATAATGCTAGTAAGTTGTGCTACTGCGGAAGTATCTCTAATTGAAGAAATTCCTGTACGAGAAACATCATTAAGGCCAAATGGTTGATTTTGTCCTGAGGATTGAATTCCTGTAGTTCTAACAGGAGTAAAATTGTAACGTAAGGAAAGCCGATTGTTTGTATTAACTTGTTGGTCTATTTTTGCAGAATAAAAAGTAAAATCTTCTTTGATAGGATAAACACTTTGAATATTGGCAAGAGTACGAAAAACACTAGGGATTGCTCCTAGCTTACCACCAGAAAGAGAAAATGTTGGTAAAAATACAGCTTGTCCAGTATTTGGTTCTATTCCTGTACGTGCAACGGCTGCGCCTGATAAAGCAAACATTTGATAGAGCTTACCTGTACTAGGGTTACTAGCAATATAAGCTTGTTGAGCAGGAGTTAAATCAAAAATACTAGTATCACGACCAATATCAGAAAATCCAGATTCACGCCGCCTAGTTTGATCTAAGGAGAGGAAAAAGAAAGTTTTATTCTTTTTTATTGGCCCACCAAAAGTAAATCCATATTGACCACGAGTAAAAGCAGGTTTTGGATCTGCTCCAGCAGGCTGAAATGCTAATGCATTACGAGCTTGAATAGCTCTTTGACGTAAAAAACCAAAGCCATTGCCATGAAATTGATTTGTACCAGACTTAGTAACAATATTAACAACACCGCCTGCTGTACGGCCATATTCAGCAGCAAAACTATTTATTACTACTTGAAACTCTTGAACTGCTTCTTGAGAGATTGTTGAGCGGGCACCTTTAGAACCATTATCAATATTGTCTGCTCCATCAATTTGAACTAGGTTAGAACGAGCACGTTGGCCAGCAAAATTTAGACCTGTAGTAGGTGCAGGTCCAAGAGGAGGGGTATTATCACGCCCTATAAGAGCGTTAATAAAAGCAAAACCAAGAAAGTTTCTGCCATTAATTGGTAAATTATCAATACGTTGTGAGTCTACTGATTGAGTAACAGCAGTTTTTGATGATTCTACTATTTTTGTTCCAGTGCTAGTAACTATCACAATATCACTTTGACCAGAAACAGCCATTGTTACATCTAAAACACCTGTAGCCCCTAGAACTAAATCAAATGTCTGTTTTCGATCTAAAAACCCTGGGGCAGTTACAGTTAATTCATAAGTACTTGGTGGTAAAGCAATAAAGCGATAGCTACCATCTTCATCTGCTGTAACAATCCGCTCAAGATTAGTTTGAGGGTTTCTTATTGTTACTGTTGCACCAGCGATTACACTACCTGACTGATCTTTTACTGCACCAAGCAAATCTGCACCATTAGAGCGTGATTGAGCAAATACATTTTCTGAGGTAATTTGAAAAAATGTTAAGCACAGTAGGAGGGAATAAAAAAATAATAAATGCTTTGTTTTCATTACAATGCCCTTATAAAAGTTTAAGAGTTAGAGTTTAACGAAAAGATATATAGCTAGAAATACTATGTATAATTAATAGCTACTTTTTAATTTTAAGTTTTTATTGCTAGGTAACTAAAATTACCAAGTTTTCATACTATGGTAAAGTGCTTTTTTTGTTTTTTGTCTGGTTCCCAATTGAGTTTGTAAAATTACAGCAACATATTATAAAAAAAGCTTTTGAAATACTAAAATAAGGAATTTTACAAGTATTACAAAAGTCTTTTTCAATGCTTTGTAACGCTTTAATTAGGTTTTTGGGGGCTAGTAAATTAGGTTTTGTGAGATTACCTAAGATTTTGCTAAGGTTAAACCCTAGAGTGCCCAAACTTAAAGGAATGGGCTGTTATTAATTGTTTTTATTAGGGGCAAAAGAATCTGTATAATAATTTCTAAATATTTACAGATTTATTATTGCTCACTTATTTTTGATAAAAAGCTTTCTCCTGCTGAAAGCTTTAATCCAAAGTTTTCAGCAATTGTTTGCCCAATATCTGCTAAACTATTACGTAGTCCTAGGTTTACTCCTTTATTAGCAGTCTTACCATACGCAATTACAGGTACATATTCTCTAGTGTGATCAGTAGAAACATCTGTAGGATCACAGCCATGATCCGCACTAATAATTAGTAAATCATCTGGGCGCATTGCTTCTAAAACTTCTGCTAAGCGATTATCAAATTCTTCTAATGCCTTAGCATAACCTACTACATCATTACGATGACCAAAGAGCATGTCAAAATCTACTAAGTTAGTAAAAATAATTCCTTTAGAGTCTTCTTTTAATGCGTCAATTGTGCGATCCATTAAAGACATATTGTTTTTAGCTTTAACTTCTTTGGTTACACCTCTATCACAATAAATAGAGCTAATTTTTCCAATACACACAGTATCTAGATTAGCTTCATAAAGTTGGTCTAATAAAGTATTTGGTGGGGGCATAATTGCGTAATCATGACGGCGTTCTGTACGAATAAAATTTCCTGGTGTACCAATAAAAGGACGTGCAATAACACGGCCTACTTCATCTTTACCACGTAAAATCTCACGAGCTATTTCACACATTTGATAAAGCTCTGGAATGCTAATAACTTCTTCATGTGCAGCAATTTGAAAAACACTATCAGCAGAAGTGTAAACAATAGGATAACCTGTTTCCATATGCTCTTTGCCAAGCTCAGCAATAATTTCTGTACCAGATGCTGCTGTATTACCTAAGGTTTTACGATTAATAGCTTTTTCAAATGCTTCTATTATATAACTAGGAAATCCATTAGGATAAGTAGGAAAAGGGGTTTTAGTAATAATCCCAGCCATTTCCCAATGTCCTGTGGTTGTATCTTTTCCACTAGAGGCTAGTGCCGCTTTACCATAACATCCAATAGGTGCAGAGGCCGCAGGTAAAGGTAACTCCCTGATATTGCCCAAGCCAAGTTGTTGTAAATTAGGAATTTTAACTTCACGGGAAGCTAAGATATGCCCTAATGTATCACTACCAGTATCACCATATTCTGCTGCATCAGGCATTTCGCCAATTCCTAGCGAATCACAAACAATCAAGGTTACTCGATTAAAAGCGTTAGGCATAAAACCTCCAATGAAATTTATCTTATAGAAATAGAAAGCAGGCAAATTTTATCTCATTGCAACTAATAGACAAACTGCTTTCGCCGCTGTAGTTATTTGCAGTCAAGTTCTTTAGCAACTAGGTAACTAAGGTTTTTTGCAAGAAAGTTTCACTAGATAAAATTTCAATTAAATTATTATTGAATTGAGAACGGGGCATAGTAAAATCACACCCTATTTCTTGAGCTTGACGACGTAACTCTACTTGTACATGGCTAAGAAAACCTACTATAGGAATAGCACATAAGCTTTGGTTTGATTTTAGCTCTTTAATTGCAATTAGCGGATCAAAACGAGGATTATTTAGGTCTAATATTATTAACCTAGGCGTTATAGTTAGAGCTTGTGTTAATAATTTATCTAGAGATTTAACAAATGTTACATTAATACCTGCTTGAGAAGCAGCACCATTAATTTTAGCGGCAAAAATCATATCTGATACTGCAGCTAAAACTTCCTTGTTCATAAAACCTCCTAACTATATAACTGTTTCTAAAAGGTTAATCCTCAATCGGTGGACGACGAATCAAAGTCATTGCTTTAGATGCAGTGTCTGATAACTGAGGAAATGAGTCATGTAAAGCAATTAATTGTCTTAGTAAATCGGCAGTACGTAAAATTAAGCGTACTACATCACCATCATCAGCATAGACTTCTTGGAAAAGTTCTTCCCAATCGATGTTATTATCCGCCCAGCGCCAAAGAAGTCTTCCAGCATCACCATCTAAAATAATTGGGAAATAAAGACCAACATTATCTTGGAGTTTAGAAATTGTGCGAGCAATTTTCACAGCATTCTTAAAAGGTAAAAAGAAAGATTCTTCACCTTCTTGGTATTCTACCTCTATTTGACGATCGCCTGCGGCTAGAGCGCCAACTAATGCAGCTAATTCTCTTGGGTCTGAAGTAGCAAAATAGTTAGCTCTTACTAGTTCAGCCATAAATAATGTATTTTCTACTCTTAAGTTAGCTGCCCAAATACCATCAAAGGTAGGCTGCCAATTTTCATTTAGATAATCAAAGCTTTGTAAGAGTCTTGCACATTCTTCAAAATGCTCCCAAAGCCCATGCTCTAAATCATAGAGGTTTTTTTCTAGTTCTTGAGCACGTTGTATTTGTTGTTCTAGGACTACAACACGATTATCACAAATATTTATTTGTGAACAAGATAAACATGGTAGCGCTGTAATTTGTGGCAAAAGTTCTTCTAGTTTTTCTTCTGCTTTTCCTAATAATTCAGCGTCGTCAGTTTCTATTTCTGCTACCAAAGCATGTTTAATTTTACGTTTTAGCGCTTTAATTGATTTACGGGCTTTTAATGCTTGTTCTTGCAAATCATCAAACTGTTCACGGGTAGCAATACGATCTAGGCAAGGTCGGCCATCTTTATCTTTATTTATTTTTTCTTGGGTTTTTTCTAGTCTTGGGCGTATATCAGCAATTCTTTTAATTCTTTGATATTGGCCAAAACTACGTTCTAGGAGTGCTCTAGCTGTTTCAGGGCTGTGTTGTTGTAAAAGATTTAGCACCATTGTGTAGTTTGGTGCAAATTGGCTTGTGATAGGCTCAGGGTCTTTTACTAGTAAATCAAGAATAAGATTAATATCTTGAAAAGGGCCAGGGATAAAAATTGCAAAACCAACATTATCTTTACCACGCCGACCACAACGGCCAGTCATTTGCGCTAATTCAAAAGCTTTTAAGTCTCGATGACCATCATCTGATCGCAAGCTAGAGGCTGTAATTACTACAGAGCGGGCTGGCATATCAATTCCTGCTGCTAATGTAGTAGTAGAAAACACAGCTCTTAATAAACCTTTAGACATTAGTTTTTCAACACAATGTTTCCAAGCAGGTAGATGCCCTGCATGATGTGGGGCAACTCCTTTATAGAGGAGTGAATGAAAGAACCTATGTTGTGAAATAAATTGTTGATCTTCAGGAGTAAACTCTTGAATACTAGCTAAAATAAGCTCTCTTTGGGATTTAATTAAATCGGCTAAAACATTACCTCGAATTGATTCGGCAGCTTCATCACAACCACGCCTACTACTAATAAAAATAATTGCTGGTAATAAATCATGATTTTCTAATGTAGAAACTAGATCCTGGTAGCGAGGTGCAGGAACAAGAATTTTGCCCAAAATATTCTCCTAAAAATAAATGTTTTGTTACCTAGCGGTTTCTAAACTTAAAGGCTCGTCGTGAGGGTTTACGTCGATGCCGGTCTTCTGATAAAGAATGTTTTGCTTCATAAAGAGCAGCAATATTAGGGTGCAGTTGATAGGCCGGAGTTGTCAAAGGAAAAAGATGTCCTTCTGAGTCTACAAAGCCAGTACGCATAGGAACAGGGCGGGTAGGATGAAAAACTAATTTACATTCAGTTCCACGTGCCCAAGCTACCCAGTCAGCTAATTCTGCTGCATTACCTACTGTAGCAGAAAGCATTAGAGCACGAATTGTTGTTGGTGAATAGATCAAAGCTTCTTCCCAAACTACACCACGCTCTCTATCTGCTAAATAATGAACTTCATCAAAAACTACCAATCCAGTATTCATTATTTCTAAAGAGTTCATTGCATCATAAAGAGAATTTCGATAAATTTCTGTTGTAGCAACAATTAAGGGGGCATGAGGATTAATTTTTCTATCCCCAGTTAAAATTCCTACTTTGTCTTCTCCAAATAATTTTGAAAATTCTCGAAATTTATCATTAGATAGGGCTTTAAGCGGGGATGTATACCAAGCACGATTACCTTGAGAAAGGATATGTTTGATTGATTGAGTTGCAATCCAAGTTTTACCTGAACCGGTAGGGGCTGCTACTAGTACATCACAACCCCCTTTAGTAACTAAATTGATGGCTTCTAGTTGAAAATCATCAGGAACAAAATCTGTAATTGGGGGTGTCCCAATACCTTTTAAGAATTGTGCTAATTCTTTTTGTCGCCCAGGATTATCCAAAACTTGCTTTTCTAAGGGCTTAGCTTTATTTGGTACTTTTTGATCACGATTTGTTGTCATAATAAGTGATTTTACTTTGGTATCGCTATAGTCTCAGCATAAGGATCTTTTGTTGGTCTTTTCTGAAACATTTCTTGGGTAGTATTATATTGTTTTAGTCCTTTTGGTAAGTCAAAAAGAGACTCATCTACAGCTAAATTAATAGCTGATAATTCAACACTATCACTAAAATTAAGAAATTGCATATCTTGGCGCACAATTAACCCTTGTAGATCTTTTGCTTTCCAAATAGTAATAGTTTTTACATTTTTAGCTTCATCAAAGCTAATACGGTATTTAGCACAAGAATGTCCACTTATAGTTTCTAGACCAAGATCTTCAATTTTTACATTTCTAGGTGCAAGTGTACGAGCTTGTTGTAGATAAAAAGGATCTGTTCTAAGAAATAATGCTGAATTGCCTTGAAGCTCACTATAGCCTTGTTGGGAAGGCACAACCATATATTTTTTTTCTTTGTCTGGTCTAGAAATTACAACCATATCTATACCATTTTGTTCAGTATCAATACGCTGCCAATTTCCTTTTTGTGAGTAAGTAATAGTATTAACATAACCAGAAGTTTGCTTATAGGTTTGTTTCGCACTATAGGTAGTAGGTTGATCGTCTAGGAGTGAGCCTAATGGTGTTTTAGGCTTTTCTGCTTGCTTTTCAGTAGTTTGGGATTTTGCTACATTAGCATTCTGTTGAGCAAAAGTTGATGTAGAAGTACCAAATAGTAAGACAGAGCAAATAATGATAGCTAATTTATTAAAAGTAGAGCGACTAATCATTGAAAACATATCTCCTCAAAATTAAGTTCCGTAAAAATTCTCTAACATCATATATAGACTAAAGAAATGGAAAAAGGTTGCATTTATTTTAGACTACCTAGCCAGCTAGCAAAAATGCGTTGTTGTATCTCAGATTTATTAGCTAGAGATTTTATTTGGTAATTAATATTTCCTGAGCTTGTTAAGGTTACTTCAAAGTTACGCAATTGTCTTGTGCGAAATACTGTTAGAGTAATCTTATCATTTGGACGGTATTCCATTAACACTTCTGAGAGATTAGCTAAATTAACCTGAGTGTTATTAATTGCTATTAGTATATCCCCTTTACTTAAACCACCAAGCATTGCTGGTGAATTAGGGGTAACATTTAAGATAGTGCCACGTTCATCAGGGCTTAGCCTAAGACCTAGATAAGATTCAGGTTTACTTTTATCAGTTTCTAACAGTAAGGTTAGCCCTACTGTGCCT
>Ga0075163_10006491_pt1 | contig 15500 bp, 13 predicted proteins | sample JI1023141ADNA_FD_71478 | JGI IMG/M metagenome (GOLD analysis project Ga0075163, IMG submission 71478) | Wastewater effluent complex algal communities from Wisconsin, to seasonally profile nutrient transformation and Carbon sequestration -... | ecosystem: Engineered > WWTP > Effluent > Algae... | reverse complement strand
CGGCGTCGCGGTCATCCGCGTCGGCGCGGCCACCGAGGTCGAGATGAAGGAGAAGAAGGCGCGCGTCGAGGACGCGATGCACGCGACCCGCGCGGCCGTCGAGGAGGGCATCGTCCCCGGTGGCGGCGTCGCGCTCATCCGCTCGATCGCCTCGCTCGACAAGCTGACGTTCGATGACGACCGCCGCTACGGCGTCAACATCGTCCGCCGCGCGCTCGAGGAGCCGCTGCGTCAGATCTCGGCCAACGCCGGCGTCGACGGCTCGATCATCGTCAACAAGGTCCGCGAGGGCCAGGGCTCGTTCGGCTACAACGCGGCCAAGCTGGTGTTCGAGGACCTGGTCGCGGCCGGCGTCATCGACCCGACCAAGGTCGTCCGCACCGCGCTGCAGAACGCCGCCTCGGTGTCGGGCCTGATGCTGACCACCGAGACGCTGATCGCCGAGAAGCCCAAGAAGGAAGAGAAGGCCTCGGGCGGTCACGGCCACGACCACGACATGGACTGATCGCTCGATCGGTTCGTGACGCGACGACGACGGCGGCCTGCGGGTCGCCGTCGGCCGTTTCGGCGACCGCCGCGGTCAGCGCGGCCGGAGCCAGACGCCGCGGAATCGACGGGCGGCGGGATCGGGCGAGTCCTTGCACGCGACGCCGTCGATCGGCGCGGTGCCGTCGTCGGACAGCAGCAGCAGGCGCGGCTCGCCGTCGGGGCTGAAGGTCCCCTCGGGGTTGTAGCCAGCCAGGTCGACCGACCACGGGACCGCGGCGCCGTGGCCGTCCCACGCGAACAGCCGCGCGGGGCCGCCGGTGTCGGCCGGCCCCGCGACCAGCACGTACCGCCCTCGCCACCAGGTGATCCCGCGGACGCCGTGCCCGCCGAGCTCCAGCTGCACCGGCGGGCCGAGCGCCGCGGCGCCGCCCGCGAGGAACTCGTCGGGGCGATCGAGCCGGACCAGCAAGGCGCGCCCGTCCGGCACCGGGCTGCGGAAGCCGAGCACCAGCGCCCCGTCGGGGCCCGCGGTCATGCCCTCGAGGTTGAGGCCGCCGTCGGCCTTCGGCGCGCGGGTCGCGGCGGCGGCGAGCTCGAACCTTGCCAAGCGCGGGTCGGTGATGAGCGCGTCGAGCAGACGGTCGGTGCTGGCGAGCACCGCGACTCCAGCGTGTGGTGGATCCGCCGGCGCCGTCGGCAGCGTCGGCAGCGTCGGCAGCGTCGGCAGCGTGGTCGCGAAGAGTCGGAGGCGCTCGGGCCGCGCCTTGCCCTTGCTGTTGCGGCCGTGGGACGTCATCCAGTACGCGCGATCGCCGATGCGCGTCGCCGCCTCGAGGTCGAGCTCGGGCATACGCGGCGTGCGCTTGCCGACGGGCGTGAGGCCGAGCGCCGTCGAGACATCGAAGGCCGCGACCGGCGGGCCGCCGCGGACCGCGTCGTAGACCCGCAGGACGTTGTCCTCGTCATCGGCGACCAGGAAGTGACCCGCGTCGAGCTCGACCGCGCCCGACGCATCGCACGCGCCGGTGAAGACCACCTCGGCGTCGATGACCAGCGCCTGCTCGCGAGCCGGCGCGGCGGGCGGAGCAAGCGAGGACGCGGGCGCATCCGCGAGCGGAGCTGGCGGCACGGCGGAGGTGGGAGCCGGGCGACCGCCGCAGGACGCACCCATCAACAGCAACAGGCCGAGCGCGCGCATCCAGCCACCATGACCGACGCGGCCGCCGCCCGCACGCACTCCACGTCCGCCGGCGTTCGGTGTCGGGATGTCAGGACCTGCACGCGCGATGGGCGATGCCTGACACCGAGCGCGCCATTGCCGTCAGCAATCACCAAGGCTTGTGCAGTGGCACAACCACTGCACCACCGCGGATCATGCTGGCTCGCTGCATCGTCACCGTCGCCCTCGCGCTCGCGGCCACCACCGCCGTCGCCAACGCCCAGGTGACGCGGACCGTCTATCGCGCCACGCCCACCGTGGATGCTGGCGACGGCGCGACCGAGGTCGAGCGCTACGGTGGCGAGGTGCTGCTCGCCGACGTGGCCGGCCTCAGCCTGATGTTCCTCGGCGGGGTGAACGAGTCGGAGGGCATCATGCAGGCGGGGCTGCTCGTGGCCTGGCTCGCTCCTCCGGCCGTCCACATCGGGCACTCCAATGGCGGCGGCGCCGTCGTGTCGCTGCTGCTGCGACCGGCGTTGGTCACCGCCGGCGTGGCGGCCGGCGCGGCCGCGGCGCAGTGTGGCGACGGCCACGAGTCCCTGTGCGGCCTCGGCGAGGCCGCGATCGGCGGCCTGGTGGGCTACGGCGTCGCCGCCGTGGTCGACGCGGCCGTGCTGGCGCGCGTCACCCACCGGCGCGGGCGGGCGGTCGTCACGCCGCAGGTCGCGGTCGCGGAGGGCGGCGTGCGCGTCGGGCTGGGCGGCACGTTCTGACGGCGCGCGGACGACGCCGGGTGGCTCGACACGGCATCGCCGCCCCGTTCGCCGCGCGTGTGATCGCGATCGCGCGCGAGCTTCGACAGGCGTGCGCAGCCTCCGACGATGCGTGCGCGATCCCTGACAGCGTAGCGCCGCGCGCGGTGCGCAGCCGCGTTCGCACCGTGGCTCGCGGTTCGCAGTGGCCTCGGCCATGCGCTGCTCGACCGCCGCCGTGCTCACCTTCGCGATCTTCACCACGTCGACCGCGGCCGCCGAGGCGCCACCGCCCCGCGCCCCGACGGCCGAGGCGGCGCCCGCACCACCCACGATCACCACGCGCTACGGCGCGCAGATCATCGTCGGCGAGTTCGCCGGGGTCAGCGCGGCCGGCCTTGGCGCGGCGGTCGGTGGGGAGGCCGGTCTGTGGCTCGGCGCGGGCGCGTGGATGCTGAGCGCGCCGGCGATCCATCTGGCCCACGGCAACCCCGGCCGCGCGGTCGTCAGCGTCGCGCTGCGGCAAGGGCTGCTGTGGACGGGCGCGCTGATCGGCGCGCAGGTGCCATGCGCGCACCCCAGCGAGCACAACGAATGTCACATCCGCGGCGCGTTCGGCGGCGCGCTGATCGGCTACGGCGCGGCGGTCATCATCGACGCGCTGTTCGTCGCGCGCTCCACCCACGCCGCGCCGACGCGCGCGCCACGCTGGTCGCCGACCCTGGCCGCGTCACCCGGCGGCGCGAGCGTGGGCGTGGCCGGCGTGTTCTGACGTCGCAGCGTCACTGCGCGCGCACCACCTGGACCCGCAGCCGTCCCGCGGCCCGCTCGATCGTGACCAGCCACGGCCGGCAACACACCGCGCAGTCTTCGACCAGCTGCCCCTGCGAGTCGGGATCGACGTACAGCTCGACGTGCTCGCGGCAATACGGGCAGCGCACCGTGACCGTGTCCTCCACGCCCGCAGGGTAGCTCGCCGCGCGCGCCCGGGGAGCCATCGCCGCATCGCCGCACGGCCCGGCCCGGGCGTGGTAGCACCGCCGCGTGCGCGCGCTGGCGATCGCGATCGTCGACCACTACCGCCGCCACCGGCGCGCGCTGCCGTGGCGGCAGACCCGCGACCCGTACGCGATCTGGGTCAGCGAGATCATGCTGCAGCAGACGCGCGTGGCGACGGTGATCCCCTACTGGCAACGGTGGATGGCGAAGTTCCCGACGGTGGGTGCGCTGGCGGCCGCCGAGGACGACGCGGTCATGGAGGCCTGGGCGGGCCTCGGCTACTACTCGCGGGCCCGCAACCTCGTCCGGGGAGCGCGCGCGGTCGTCGCGGCCGGCGGCGCCATGCCCGGCGACGCGAGCGGGCTGCGGGCGCTGCCAGGGATCGGCGCCTACACCGCAGGCGCGATCGCATCGATCGCGTACGGGCAACGGGCGCCGCTGGTCGATGGCAACGTCGCGCGCGTGCTGGCGCGCGTGCGCGGGATCGAGGACGACGTCAAGGCGACGGCCGGTCAGCGGCGCGTCTGGGCCGAGGCCGAGGCGCTGATGGCGGCGTTGCCCGACGATCGCGCGCCGGGCGAGCTGAACTAGGGCCTGATGGAGCTCGGCGCGACCGTGTGCACGCCGACCTCGCCGGCGTGCCTGACGTGTCCGATATCCGGACCATGCGTCGCCGCGCGGACCGGGCGGCAGACCGAGCTGCCGGTGTTGCCGCGACGCAAGCGGCCCGACGAGCTCGCGGCCATCACCGAGGTCGCGCTGTGGATCGAGCGGCGCGGCAAGGTGCTCGTCGGGCGGCGCCTCGCGGGCGGGCTGTACGGCGGGTTGTGGGAGCTCCCCCAAGGCGACGACGGTGCCGCCGCCGCGCGCGCGGTCGGGCTGACGCTGCGCGGCGTGCCGGAGGTGCGAGGCCACCACCGCCAGGTCCTGAGCCACCGCCGCCTCGAGCTGACGCTGGCCAGCGCCACCGCGACCGGACGCGCGCGCATCGCCGCCGGACGCTATGACGCGCTCAAGTGGGTCGACGTTACACGCATCGACACGCTGGCGTTGTCGTCGGCGACCGCCGCGTTGCTCGCCCATCGGCCGTCGCTTGGCAAGGCTCGCGCGCCGCGGTAGACGAGACTCCATGGATCTCGACCCGAAGGCGCTGGCACTGTTCAACGAGGGCTACGAGAAGATCGTCGAGGGGCTCGGCGTGCTCGGCTACGACATCGGTGACGAGAACTTCGTCGGCACCGCCGCGCGGGCCGCCAAGGGCTTCCACGAGCTGGTGCTCGGACAGACGCACGTCGCGAAGGAGGTCGAGGCGCTGCTCGCGAAGACCTTCCCGGCCAAGTACACCGAGATGGTCATCAGCAAGCACAACACCGCCTTCGGCGTGTGCCCGCACCACCTGCTGCCCGTCATCTACCGGATCTCGGTCGCGTACATCCCGACCAAGAAGGTGCTCGGGCTCTCGAAGATGTCGCGGCTGGTGCGGCTGGTCGCGCGCGGGCCGCGGCTGCAGGAAGACCTCACCCACGAGCTGGCGACCATCCTCCACGAGAACCTCGATAGCCAGGGCGCCGCCGTCTACATCGAGGGCCTGCACATGTGCATGGCCGCGCGTGGCGTCGGCGCCCACGAGGCCCGCCTGGTGACCAGCGCCGTGCGCGGCGTGTTCCTCGAGCTGGCGACCCGCGAGGAGTTCATCAAGCTCGTGACGACGCCGCCCTCGACGTTGCTGTAGCGACGTCGCCCGCCGCCGCCGCACCGCCACCGCCCAGGCGGCGACGCCCGCGACGCCCGCGACGCCCGCGACGTCCGCGAATGCAGGAGCGGCTGTTCGCGACCACGCGCAGTGGCGACGAGGCCGCGGCGACGAGGCTGCGGCGACGAAAGATGGGCGACGAGGCCGCGGCGACGGGGCCGCGGCGACGGGGCCGCGGCGACGAGGCCGCGGCGACGGGGCCGCGGCGATGAGGCCGGGCGACGAGGCCGGGTGACGAGGCCGGGTGACGAGGCCGGGCGACGAAGGCTGGGCGACGAGGCCGGGCGACGAACTGGGCGACGCCCAGCGGTCGGGGCCGCTCCACACGCGGCGCGGCGACCGCGACCGCGGGCCGTGGGGCGCTCGCCGCTCCCGTGGCCTCGACGCACGGGGCGCCGGCGACGCGCGCGCCGGGGTCGCCTTGGTGGGTCCCCGTCGGCAGGCGGACGCCACGGACCGCCCGCTGTTCTAGACTGCCGCCATGAAGCTCTACGGAACCACCACGTCGCCGTTCGTTCGCCGGGTCCGCATCGTCGCGGCCGAGCTCGACGTGGCCTACACCCTGGTCAATACCGCGCACGATGATGGCCAGGCGCAGCTGCGCGCGCTGTCGCCGATCTGGAAGGTCCCGGTGGCCGAGGTCGACGGGCGGACGCTCTTCGACTCGCGGGTGATCGTCGACTGGCTCACGACGACGCGCGGCTACGGACCGCTGCGCGCGCCCCGCGATCGCTGGCAGGAAGCCAACGTGCTGAACGCGATCGACGCGGCGATCGAGTCGGCCATCCAGGTCTTCTACCTGCGCCGCGAAGGGTTCGATCCGATGACGATCCCGTTCGGCCCGCGGCAGCTCGAGCGGGTGGCGGCGATCTTCGAGTGGGTCGCCGGCGAGCTGCCGACGTACGATCCGGCACGCGGGCTGGGCCTCGCGGAGCTGTCGCTGGTGTGCGCGCTGGACTGGATGGACTTCCGCCAAGCCTATCCGACCGAACGGCACGCGGAGGACTTCGCGGCGCTGCGCACGGCGATCGGCGCGCGGGACAGCGTCGCGAGCACGCGACCGATCGTGTCATGATCGAAGGCGCGCGGCACAGGGACGCCGACCGCGTGCCTCGCGTCAGCGCGACCGGCACCATCCGCACCATCACCTCGCCAGTCGCGGCGCGAGCAGCCGCGGCGCGCCGCAGCGGAACGCGCGGGCGCTTCGCGCGGCGCTGGATGTGGCCCCTGGTCGCCGTGGCCGCTGTCGCGATGAGCGGTGGCTGCGGCGACGAGCCCGCGGGTGACCTCGCACCGTCGTTTCGGGTGCGACCACCCTTTCGCCCCGAGGCGCTCAAGACACCATCGGAGCTCGCCATCGGGGAGCGAGCGTCGCTGCCGGGCGATGTGCAGGCCGCGCTCGACCATCGGCGAGACTACGCACCGGCGCCGACGCCGCACGGCGACGACTGGCTGATCACGAACAAGGAGCCGGGCCAGACCTTCACGCAGTGGGAGCGCGGCGGGTTCAATCGCCCCGACGATCGCCGCCGCGTGCTGTACCTCCAGCCACTGGGCGAGCTACCGGCCGAGCGCACGCCACCGCTGGCAGACCTCGCCGAGGTCGTGCACGCGTACTTCCAGCTCGAGGTGAGGGTCCTGCCGGCGGCCGACCTGGCGACGGTCGCCGCGACGGCGCGTACCAACCCGTCATCGGGCAAGCCCCAGGTGCTGGCGCCGGACGTGTTGCGTTGGCTGCGACTGCATGTGCCGGAGGACGCCTACGCCCTCATGGCGGTGACAATGGTGGATCTCTATCCGGACCCAGCGTGGAACTTCGTTTACGGCCTCGCCACGTTCACCGACCGCGTCGGCGTGCAGAGCTTCGCGCGCTACGATCCCGCGTTCTACGACGAGCCGCGCCCCGCCGACTGGCGCCGCATGGTCGCACGACGCTCGGCGCAGGTGCTGTTGCACGAGATCGGGCACATGTTCGGCATCTACCACTGCGTCTACTGGTCCTGTGTGATGGCCGGCGCCAACCATCAGGGCGAGTTCGACGCACAGCCGCTGCACGCGTGCCCGGTCGAGCTGCGGAAGCTCTGGGTCGCGGTCGGCTTCGACGTCGCCGCACGCGAGACCGCCCTCGCCGCGGCCTGGCAACGCTTGGACCAACCCGACGAGGCCGCCTGGTCGACGCGCCGCGCCGAGCGCCTGCGCGCAGTGGCGGCGCGGCCGTGACAAGCCGCGGATGCGAAGAGTTCGGCGCCCAGGCTCCGGCGGCGCCGCAAGCTACGGCGAGACTTGTCCTGCGTCGGTCCGCGTGATCGGTTTCCCTGCCGTCACCGTCGACGACGCAGCGCGGGTCTGGACGGTCGCGCGCGGCGACGCCTCCTCGGCGGCAGTGGCGTGGCGCGTGCGCGATGCCTTGCGGGCGGATCCCGTCGTGTTCCGGCGTCCGGCGCGGCGCGCCCGCGCACGGGGCGGCGCGCTTCCGAGCCTCGCGCGCGATGACCGCGCGTTCGTGGGCGCCCTCGTCGGCGCCGTCACCTTCCGCCGACGCCCGGTTCGCTCCGGAGCGCTCACCCGGGTCCTCCCACGTCCCACATGAGACGCCGCGCGTCGCTGCGCCTTCGAGCGTGCCCGTGGGGGCGACTTCACGGTTCGACGTTCCACGTGGGACGCCGTCCGTAGGCCGCCGCGGCGCTTCGCGAGTACCGCTGGTTTCCCACGTCGCCCGCCAGATGCGGCCGGGCGCAGCGCCTTCGCACGCCGCTTCCCGCGGTGCGCCGGTGGCACCCGACGTTGAGCAGCGCCGGACGCAGCGCCTGCCTTCGAGGCGCCGGGCGCAGCGCCCGCCTTCGAGGCGCCGGGCGCAGCGCTCGCCTTCGAGGCGCCGGGCGCAGCGCTCGCCTTCGAGGCGCCGGGCGCAGCGCGCCCCTTCTCGCCCGCCTTCGAAGCGCCGGGCGCAGCGCTCGCCTTCGAGGCGCCGGGCGCAGCGCTCGCCTTCAAGGCGCGGGGCGCAGCGCCCGCCTTCGAGGCGCCGGGCGCAGCACTCGCCTTCAAGGCGCGGGGCGCAGCGCCCGCCTTCGAGGCGCCGGACGCAGCGCTCGCCTTCGAGGCGCCGGGCGCAGCGCCCACCTTCGAGGCGCTGGGCTTCTCGCCGCGCGGCGGCGGGCTGCCATAGGGGCGGCCATCGGCGTGCGCGACCCGCAGCCGGCCGCGCTTGTCGAGGTCGACCTTGAGCCGGCCGTCGTGGGCGGCCTGGTGATGCGCCGAGCACATCGCGGCGAGGCGGCTCGGCGTGTGATCGCCGCCCTTGCCGCGCGGGATGACGTGGTGCACGTCGACGAACCGCGCGTTCGTGCAGCCGGGGACGCGGCAACGCCCGCGGTCGCGCCGCAGCACGGCGCGGCGAATCCGCGGCGGGATGGTCTTGGTCGCCCGCGGCGGTGCGTCGTCGTCGACGCGGCCCAGGAGCTCGGCGTCGCAGGACGCGCGCGCGAGCTCGGTGGCGCTGAGCTCGATGCTCCGCCCGGCGGCGTCGACCCAGGCGCGCGCGCAGTCGGCGCAGCGGGTGATGGCGATCTGGTAGGGCGGCGGCCGCGTCGCGGGGTCGGTGGCGGCGGTGCCGGCGAGGCTAGCGGCGCACAGCGCCTCCATCACCTCGCTGTCGGTCAGCGGGTGGCCGCACGCGGTCTCGAGGCGCGCCCGCGCGGCGACGTACGCGCCGAGCGCCGCACCGGTCAGCAGGAACCGCCGCTCGTGCAGGCGGGCGGCCGGGTCCGGCGGCGCGTCCGGCAGATCGCCGAGCCGCCGCCCGCGGACCATGTCCTCGACCTCGCGCACGCGCGCGCGCGCGGTGGCCGCGAGCCAGTCATTCTCGGTGGCGGTGGTCGCGACCCGCGTCAGCTCGCGCGCGGCGCTGTACGGGACCTCGCCGGCGGTCATCGCGGCGCGCAGCTTCGGCAGCCCGACCAGCGCGTCGGCCACCCGCATCCGCTCGCGCACGACGCCCGGCGTGTAGCCGAGCACGCGCTCGGCGTACTCATAGAACGACGCGTACCCGAAACGCCGGTGCAGCCCCTCGGCCCGCGCCCGCCGCAAGCACGCGGCCTCCTCGACGTCGTCCGCGGCGCGCCGCCGCGCCAGTCGCCGCAGCCGCCGATCGAGCGCGCGCCAGTCGCCCCGCCCGGCCGTCGACCCGCCCTCGCCACACCCTGCCCCGCTCGCGCTGCCGTCCATCTTGCACCTCCTGTGATCCGCTCTTCGTCGCGACGCCGGACGGCCCGTCAGTCGACGGTCGAGCCGCCGACCACGGCCGGCTGCCCGGCTAACCACTCGGCGATCGACACGGTCCCGCCGTCGGCGAGGATGACGTGATCGATCACGGGTATCCCCAGGAGCTCGCCGCCCTCGCGCAGCCGCTGGGTGAGCACGAGGTCGGGGTCGCTCGGCGTCGGGTCGCCGGACGGGTGGTTGTGCACGCACACCGCCGCGGCCACGCCGGCCCGCACCAGCGGCCGGAACACCTCGCGCGGGTGGACGTCGACGGCGGTCAGGTGGCCGCGTCCGACCTCGGCCTCGATCATGACGATGTTACGCGCGTCGATGCCGATGACGTAGAACGCCTCGTGCTCGAGGCCCGCCATCCGCGGCCACAGGCGATGGCGCACGTCCGCAGCGCAGTGCAGGGCGTCGAGCCGCGTGCGCGTGCGATCGACCGCTCGCACGCCGAGCGCGATGGCGGCGACGACTCGCGCGGCCTGCGCGGGCCCGAGGCCATCGAGCGCGGCGAGCTCCTGCGGCCACGCGCGCGCCAGCCCCGGGACGCCGCCGACGGCGGCCAGCACGTCGTACGCGACCGCCGTGGCGTCGCGACCGGGACGCCCGGTGCCGAGGATCAAGGCGAGCAACTCGGCGTCGCTGACGCGGTCCTTGCCCTGGCTCAAGAGGCGCTCGCGGGGGCGGTCGGACGGTGATTCGGACAAGGCGGCTTCTCGCACGTGGCAGGCCTCAGCAAGCCGCGCGCCAGCCGCAACCCCGCGATGCCAGGTGTCACGCGTCCGAATTCCGGACGCGATGGCCGGATTTGTCCGGGATCCGGCCGTCCACCGGACAGCGCCGGCTGTCCGGGCCGGCCGCCACGACCGGCCGCCCGTGACGACGACACCGGCCCGCCCCGTGCGCGGCGCGAACAGCGCGCAGGTCCGCGGGGGGGGGGCGCGCCAGCGCGATGACCTGCGCGGCGCGAACAGCGCGCAGGTCCGCGGGGGGCGGCGCGCCAGCGCGATGACCTGCGCGGCGCGAACAGCGCGCAGGCCCGCGGGGGGGCGGCGCGCCAGCGCGATGACCTGCGCGGCGCGATCAGCACGCAAGCCCGCGGTGGACGGCGCGTCAGCGCGATGACCTGCGCGGCGCGAACAGCACGCAGGCCCGCGGTGGACGGCGCGCCAGCGTGATGCCCTGCGCGGCGCGACCAGCACGCAAGCCCGCGGGGGGCGTCGAGCCAGCGTGATGCCCTGCGCGGCGCGGTCAGCGCGCAGGTCCGCGGTGGGCGTCGAGCCAGGCGATGACTCGCGCGGCCATGGCGGCCGGCGCCTCGGCGGCCAGGAAGTGGCCCGCGTCGGGGATGACGTCGCGGCGGTAGCCGCGGCTGAAGAACCGCTCGGCGCCGGCGCCAGCGTCGGCGTCGATGCAGCCGTCGGCCGCGCCGTGGAGGTACAGGGTCGGCACGGCGATCTGATCGCGCCGGCGCAGCCGTTCCAGCGCGGGCCGGAGCGGCCGCGTCATCGCGCGATAATATAGGAGCGGGGCCGGCCAGCTGGCGCTGAGCGTGGCGTGCAGCTCGCGCCGCAGCGCGGCCGGGAGCTGATAGCCCGGCGACCAGGTGCGCCAGAGCCGATCGATCAGCGCGAACTCGCCCGCGGCGGCGAACCCCGGGGCGCCGGGCAGTTGGAACGCGAGCATGTACCAGGAGCGCGCGAGCTGGGCCGGCGTCGCGAGCGCGCGGACGAACACCGCGGGGTGCGGCACGCTCATCGCGACGGCGGCGCGGAACCGCTCAGGCGCGCGGGCGCTCGCGACGTAGGTGATGACCGCGCCCCAGTCGTGGCCGACGAGCGCGACCGGTCGATCGGGCGACAGCGCGTCGGCCCAGGCGAGCACGTCGGCGGCCAGCGTGTCGGCGTCGTACGGACCGGCGATCGGCGACGGCGCGTAGCCGCGCAGCCACGGCGCGATGACGCGATGCCCGGCCCGCGCGAGCGCCTCGATCAACGGCGCGAAGGTGTGCGGCACGTCGGGGAAGCCGTGCAGCACCAGCACCAGCGGCGCGTCGGCGGCGCCGGCGGCCAGCGCGGTGAAGCCGCCGATCCGGGTGGTCGCGATCACGGGCCGGGCTCCTCGACGAAGACCTGGTGCTCGACCAGCCGCTTGTACAGGCCGCCCGCGGCCATCAACTCGGCGTGGCGGCCGCTCTCGGCGACCTTGCCACCGTGGATCACGACGATGCGGTCGGCGTCGCGCACGGTCGACAGCCGATGCGCGACGACCAGCGTGGTGCGACCGCGCATCAGCCGGGCCAGCGCCTCTTGCACCTGGGCCTCGCTCTCGGCGTCGAGGTTGGAGGTGGCCTCGTCGAGGATCAGCACCCGCGGGTCGACCAGCAGCGCGCGGGCGATCGCGATGCGCTGCTTCTGCCCGCCCGAGAGCTTCACGCCGCGCTCGCCGATGACGGTGCGGTACCCGTCGGGGAAGCTCATGATGAAGTCGTGGGCGTTGGCGTCGCGCGCGGCCCGCTCGACGTCGGCGTCGCTGGCGCCGTCCTTGCCGTAGGCGATGTTGTCGCGCAGCGTGCCTGCGAACAGCACGGGCTCCTGCGCGACCATCGCGGTGGCGCGGCGCAGCTCGGCCAGCCCCAGCGTGCGCACGTCCTGGCCCTCGAGCGTGACCCGGCCGGCGTCGACGTCGAAGAACCGCAGCAGCAGCTGCAAGACGGTGGTCTTGCCGGCGCCCGACGGGCCGACCAGCGCGACCACCTCGCCGGGCGCGACGGCGAGGTCGAAGCCGTGCAGCACCGGCTGCTCGCGTCGCGCCGGGTACGCGAAGTCGACCTGCTCGAAGCGGATCGCCCCGCCGCCAGCGGGCAGCGGCACCGGCGCCGCGGGATCGCGGATGTCCGGGACGGTGTCGATGATCGCGTACAGCCGCTCGGTGGCGCCGGCGGCCCGCTGCAGCGCGCCCCATAGGCTGGCGAGCTCGGCCAGCGCGCCAGCGACGATGAAGGTGTAGAGGAAGAACGACGTCAGCTGGCCCGGCGTGATCTCGTGCCGGATCATCGCCCGGCCGCCCAGCCACACGACGACGGCGATCGCGACGTAGCCGGCGGTGGTCGCGGCGGCGAAGAACGACGCCCGCCAGCGCACCAGCGCCAGCGAGCGGCCGAACGCGTCCTCGACGCCGGCCCGATAGCGGTCGGCCTCGTGCCGCTCGCGCACGAAGGCCTGCACGGTCTGGATCGCGCCCAGCGCCTCCTGGACGTGGCCCGACACGGTGGCGAGGCCATCCTGGACCCGCTTCGACATGCGGCGGATCGCGCGGCCAAAGACGATCGTGCCGACGACGATCGGCGGGATCACCGCGAGCATGTAGAGCGTGAGCTCGACGCTGGTGACGAACAGCAACACCAGGCCGCCGATCAGCTGCACGGCGTTGCGCAGGGTCAGCGACAGCTCGCTGCCGACGACGCCCTCGACGACGGTGACGTCGGAGGCCAGCCGGCCGACGAGCTCGCCCGTGCGGCGCTCGTGGAACCACGCCAGCGGCAACCGCAAGATGCGATCGAACACCAGCGCGCGCAGGTCGGCGACGACGCGCTCGCCGAGCCAGCTCATCGAGTAGTGGCGCACCCACACCAGCACGGCGTGGACGACGAACACCACGCACAACAGCAAGACGACCCGATCGAGGTCGTGCGCCGACTGCTTCGACAGGCCGGCGTCGACGGCGTACTTGGCGGCGGCCGGGTACACCAGCGATAGCCCCGACGCGAGCATCAGCGTGATCAGCGCGATCACCAGGCGGCCGGTGTGCGGGCGGACCAGCGCGGCGATCCGCCAGAGGATGCTCAAGCGCTTGCGGGTGAGCGGCCGGCGCTCGTCGGGCTCGGGCGGGGGCAGCTCGTCGTCGGCGTCGTCGCTCACGCGACCGCTACCCTAGCACCGGTTCGCGGGGGCGCCGGGGGCGCGACCGACGCGTCGATGATGCTGGCCCGCCCCGCGCGCCCGTCGGCCTGGCCCGGGCCTGCGCCCGCGGGCCCGCTACGTCGGCCCGCCGGCGATCACGCCATGAAGAACTGGGCCAGCTCCTCTTCCTTGGCGGCGGCGTCGCGGTGGCCCAGCTCGATCAGCTCGCTGGCCCAGTTGCCGTCGAACATCAGGTACGACAGGAAGTCGTTCTCGCGACCGCTCTCGCCGGCCGCCATGCCCTCGATCAGCCGCCGGGTCACCGGGCTCGACACCAGGAGCTTGCCGCTCTTGACGAACTCCGACGCCAGCACGCCGATGTCGGCCGACGGACGGATGTGCATCGCGGCGATCGGGCGGATCGGCGCGCCGCGCAGCTTGACCAGGTTGGCGTTCATCACGTCGACGAACGTCGGCCCGAACGCCGCGGTGCCGGCCTCGAGCACGGCGTTGAGCCGCTTCATCCGGTCGAGATCGTAGTCGGTGTGATCGAGCATCAGCGCGTTGAGCGCCTTGCCGACCAGGAACAGCGGGCGGGGGAAGCCGTCGGGCACCGTCGGCTGGCGCGGCGCGACCTCGTCGACGTGGCGCAGCGACACCATCAGCATCTTGTCGGCGCCGAGGCGAATCGCCGGCGACATCGGCGTGTTCTGGCGCAGGCCGCCGTCGGTGTAGAACGAGTCGCCGACCTTCACCGACGGGAACAGCAGCGGGATCGCCGCGGACGCCAGCACGTGGCGCGGCCCGATGCGCGCGGTCTGGTGGCGCACGAACGGGTCCTTGCTCCAGCCGGTCGGCACCGGCCCGGCGGCGGAGACGAAGACGACGGTGTGGCCGGTCGCGATGTGGGTCGCCGACACCGACATCGCGTGCAGCACGCCGCTCTTCAGGTTGCGCTCGATCCCGCTCCACGGGATGTTCTTGATGACGAACCGCTCGAGGCCGCTGGTGTCGAGCAGGCCGCCGTAGCGGAAGCTGCCGGGCGTCGGCGGCGGCGGTTCGCGCCCGAACAGCTGGGTGGTGGCGCGCCACAGGTCGCGCGCGCCCAGCCCGATCAGCTCCTCGATGCGCAGCGCGCGCCAGGCGTCGATCAGGCGCCGGCACTGCGCGGCGGGATCCTCCATCGTCGAGGCGAGGAAGGCGGCGTTGATCGCGCCGACGCTGGTGCCGGTGACGATGTCGATCGGCACGTGGCGGCCCAGCCGCTTGGCCAGGTCGGTGCGCAGGTACTGGATGATGCCGGCCTCGTAGGCGCCGCGCGAACCGCCGCCCGACAAGACGAAGCCGACCTTGCCGCGAGCCGTGCCGTCCACGCGACCATTGTTTCGCGAGCGCCCGGGCCTTGTCCACGGACCGCAGGTGAAACCGCGCGCGGGCCGCGGTGTCGATAGCGCATGGCCCATCGCCCGCTGCTCGCGCTCGCCCTCGCCGCCGCCCCCGCGGTGGCCCACGCCGACCTGCGCGGCGCCCGCGAGACGGCCTGCGCCGCCACCGTCGAGCTGGCCGGCCCGATCGCGACGGTGACCGAGACCCACGATCTGATCGGCGCCGACGCCGCGCCCACCGAGGCGAGCTACCAGTTCGCGCTGCCGGCGGGCGCCGCGGTGATCGACGCGCGGATCGCGATCGGCAAGGGCGCGCCGGCAGGCGCGGTGGCGGTGTCGGCCGAGGCGCTGGCGACGACGACGCCCGACCGCGAGCGGCTGGGCCTGGCAGCGGACCGCGGGCTGGTGCGCTGGCTCGGCACGAGCCCCGACGGCGACAGCTACGAGGCCCGGGTGTACCCGGTGACGGCGGGCGCAGCGGCGCGGCTGACCGTGCGCTGGACCGCCGCGGCCGCCTACCGCGACGGCCGGCTGCAGGTGGTGGCGCCGGCGCGCGGCGACGCCGACGGCCTGGCGCGCTGCGCGATCACGGTCCGCGCGAAGCCGGCCGCCGGGGTGCAGCGCTTCACCCGGGCGTTCATCAACGGCGCGGCGGTGGCGCCGCTCGGCGGCAAGGCGACGGTGGCCAACGCCCGTGCGCTCGCCGTCGAGGCGGTGCCGGCGTGGCGAGGCGGCGGGCCGGTCGTGGCGATGGCCTCGCTGCCGGTGGGCGCCGCGCGCGCGTTGACGTCGATCGGC
>Ga0075163_10006489_pt1 | contig 15501 bp, 22 predicted proteins | sample JI1023141ADNA_FD_71478 | JGI IMG/M metagenome (GOLD analysis project Ga0075163, IMG submission 71478) | Wastewater effluent complex algal communities from Wisconsin, to seasonally profile nutrient transformation and Carbon sequestration -... | ecosystem: Engineered > WWTP > Effluent > Algae... | reverse complement strand
AAGGTTTTGCAAATGGTGCCGCGAAAGTTGTAATACTGAAAGCTATCGAATCTGAAAAGGATTTTTATCTCTTTGCAAGAACGGATGGCGAACGGTGGCGGTATCTAATCGTGTACAGACAACAAGACGTGGGAACTTTCAACTCTAAGGAAATGTATATTCCGTCGCTTGAGGCTGTTCTGAAACACTGCTGGTAATCTCGAATAGCGTAGGATTCTGATTCTGCGCTAGGAATTATTTCAAGTTCTCTGCTAATTAAAACTGTTAAAATTTATTTGACCAAATATTCTAATAAGGAACTGTTGTATGAAATACGACACCCTGCTGTGGGATTCATCTTCTGGAATTGTTGTGGGAATTGCTCTGATATTCTTGGCATACCATTTGTTTCAGTTGGCTATTAATGAATGCGAGAAAGCCATTAACGACCGTTCTACGGGTGTTGTTATGGCAGGGCTGGTTATGCCCATATTTATGATTCCTATTGCCGTATATTCGCTTGTATGGTCTGTGCCTAGACTGTGGCTGATACTTAGCTGGTAATGGAATCACTGCCCCGACTATTAGGGGATTAAGACGAAACACTGCCTCCACGGTGAGTTGATCCTTACAACATTAAAGAAAGGAATCAAATGAATGATAACAGCTAATAACTGTTAAAATTTGTTTGATCTTTAAACAAAGACTGTGGAGGTCTTATGATATATTCTGGAATCGGCAGCCGTCAGACACCTGATGATGTTCTTGATCGGATGGTCAAGATTGGAAAATCCATGGCACAAAAGGGATTAATTCTCAGGTCTGGTGGTGCTGAAGGTGCTGATATTGCATTCGAAGATGGATGTGATATGGCCCGTGGTAAAAAGGAAATCTATTATGCCAATGGTAAAGGTATAGTGATTCCTGACGACATCTGGGAACAAGCAATGCAAATTGCAGCTAAGACACATCCTGCTTGGGATCGGTGTTCTGCATATGCCAAACGTCTCCATGCAAGAAATGGTTTTCAAATTCTTGGCAGAGATCTCAAGACGCCAACAGATTTCGTTGTGTGCTGGACTAAAGACGGCGGCCCAACAGGTGGCACCGGTCAAGCAATTCGACTGGCGATGCAACACAATATCCCAATCTACAATCTTTACAGGGAAAGTGCACTGCTGTCGCTAAGGGATTTGTTTCAAACCCTGTAATTGAATTTCTCAAGCCATAGTATATCTGTGGCTTTTTTGTTTTTATCCTTTGCAAAAGGTGCTTTACCATGACGTTGATTGAAATTGCTGAACTGTCCGACAAAATGGGCAAGGATATCCAGAATGCAACTGGTCTGAAACGTGACCTGTTGCTCACGATGTCAGCGGCTCTAATTGCTGGCCTATGCGAAGAAGCTGGTATTCCCGGTGAAGTTGGTGGAATGATCCTATCCAATTCATTCCGTGGGGCAGGTATCGACCATAACGTGCGGATTCTGCGTGATGCCCGTGATGGCAAAGAAGTTCGTTGCGGCATGTGTCCCGCTTGCAAAGCTGCTGATGCCAAGAAGCCAGAAGTACAGGAAGAAGAAATTCCTCATGAACTGGTATCAATGCTCAGCAAGATGTTTGGTGCTGAAAACATCACAGTTATTCATGTGGACAACAGCGACAGTCTGTCCAAGACACGGCACTAACAAATTTAAAGGGTGCTTGTGTGTTATTTATACAGGCACTCTTTTCTTATCTGCGAGAAATACGTAGAGGCTGTTCATGTTGAATGAGAGCCTCTCTCTGCACTAACAAACTGTTAAAACTTTTTTGAGAATGTATCTCAAAACCACTATGGAGTAACATCATGCAAGACAAGAGCAAAGCAATTCTCACCCTGCGCGGCCTCGAAATCATCGGAATCAGCGGCAAATCGTTCAAGCTGGAAGAAATCGTCATCGACGGCCAAAGCGATCTGAGCCTCGAACCCGGCGAGTTGGAAAATACCAACAAGGCTGCCGTGGCCATCATCGAAAAGGTCTGCGATACCACAATGAACGTCATGAACATGATGGATCAGATGGATCAACGCAAGTCCGAACACAGCGATGAGCGCCAGCAGAAACGCGAAGAAGTGACACAGCGTCACAATCTGGAACTCCAGAACCTGCGCCATGAGCACAACGTTGCGATGGAAAAGCTGCGCCACGAGCTGACCAATGCCAACACCAAGGCACGTGCAACCCATCCCTAACCGGCAATGTGGCAGTCTACCTAAAAAGTAGGCTGCTACAAGCTCTTTTCTCGACAAACAATTGTTAGTCACCAATTATAAATAATTGTTAAAATTTATTTGATTGAGACCGTGGAGGGTTTACAAAATGGCAAGCGTAGAAGTAACACAAGCAGAACTTGAAGCCATCTATGATAATCGAAGCAAATTTGGTTATCTCGTCCTGAATAAAAAGGACACAACAGATGCACAAAATACTGTCTATATTGGCAGAGGAAGCAAATGGGGCAATCAATGGAGCCACCTTCCGAACAGCACAGCCAAACACAAAACCTGGACACGAGAAGAGGCTGTTGTTTGTCATCGACGCTGGCTAATCGACGCTATAAAGAATGGCGCAATATCCATTACTGAATTGGCAGCATTGGCAGACAAAAGATTAGTTTGTTTTTGTAGCCCGGACTTATGTCACGGACACACCCTTGCAGCCGCAGCAAAATGGGCTAAACAACAACTCGACAGAGGATAATGAAATGCAAAAACTCCTTCAGGCATTAATGGCCGTCAATGAAGCCACAGACCTTAAGAACAAAAAGGAATATCGTGGCGAAATCTATTTGACCAATGGAAGTGAAGATGACTACGACGAACGTGTCGGAAAAGTTATTGAACTGGCCAATGATGAATTGATCACCAGTGAAGGCAAATGCAACTGGCGCAACCATGCGATATTGAAAGGAAATGGTTTCCCTGTAACGTGTGGTGAGAAAGACAGCTTTGGTTGGCTCACCGGCTGCATTGAGACCAAGAACGGTATTATCGTTTATGGCTGATGTCTTGTTTAACTGGCAGTTATTTGTAGCTGCCACAACCTTTTTGATCTACAAACTAAAGGGGAAATACCATGGAAAAGCTGCGACTAAGCAACAATGAGAAGGTTGCAATTGTCAACGAACTCTGCAAAAGACTTGGCGCGGATGCCACAGAATACGAAATCTCCAAGACATTCTTTGACAACATCAAGGACATGCCGACAAAGAGAGAAATCGGCTTCGACAAGTGGCCACAAATCCGCAAGTGGATGGTTATTGATTTCCGGCAAGCCAAGGAATATGAACTGTCTCGGCAACAAGGAATGGCAGGGAGTAATCAGGAACTTGAAGCAAAACTCAAGAAACTGGAAGCAGAAATCCAGAACCTGAAGTCTCATCAAGGCAAAAATGATGAGAAGGCAATCGAGGTTATTGCTGCTGCCAACAAGGCAATAAGCGACAGGCAAGAAAGACTGGACAAGCAATGCGACCAGATCTTCAACAACCACGCTGGTGTCATCGCAAAGATCGAAACACAAGTTATTAATCACAATGCAATATTGGAAGTTGTGGTTAAAAACCAACAAAGCGAAGCAGAAGCGATAGCAGAGCTGGCAAAAGGTGCACACGATCTTGCACGAGCTACACGCGAAATCTTTGTAACCCTTGACCATCACAAGGACTTGTTGACCCCAACAATTGCCAAAGAAATCCTTCGTATCGAAGAAGAGGTTTCACCGATAATCAATGCGGTATTGGCAATCCCTACGACCACCTACAAGATTGCAGTTGTTGGTCTTATTCCCACGCAACAAAACATCATCAAGGAGGAATATGGAAGCCGTCTTAAGATTACATTCATCTCTGCTGATGAGTTGAAAGGATCTAAGTGTGCTGACAGAATGAAGGGTGCGGATGCAATCTTTGTGATGACTGGATTCATCAGCCATGCTGCCGTTATGAAACAGTTCAAGGATAAAACTCGAAACTGTAATGGTGGAATGACAGGTCTTAAAAAGGAAATCAACCTCTTTCTGAAGATGGTTGTCGAGAAAGCTCAGTGATATGTTTGGCTATCAAGGGACTGGTAGCCAACAAGACCGTGACTATTAAAACTGTTAAAATCTAATTAGAAACCAAAAAACCTGTAGGTCGTTGCAACACTACAAGGAAAATTTAACATCTTATACTGTGATTTGACCAGTTCAGACACTATGTTCAAATCACATTTCGTACAATTCCTAACTTCACTACACCACAACACCTTCTCACGTTGTCATGTTATCAAGCTAACACAACAACCTTTCAAAGCTGTTCTATGTTTCGCTTGTTACGAATTAACTCAATAGAACAATTATACAAATTCAAAAAAAACGTGTCAAGACATTTAGGCAATAGTTTACAAAGGAATTGTAACTATGTCTTTCTGTACCTGCCAATAAAACTAGTCAATCCACAACTTAAACTAGTCTAACCACAGCATCTGATAACACAGTTTTAACAGTGTTGAGTCTGTAGATAGAGAAGATATGAAAGTGTGTACAACACCAGACACTCGCCCTACGGGCTCATGTCCTGTGCTGCACAACACCGAACATTCGCTTCGCTCATGTTCTACAAAACTTAACACAGTAAGGACTGAACAACAGCATCTGAACTAGTCCAACCACAATAAGATGACTAACGGTCAGTCATCCCAAACCGACATGTTTTTAATATCATCTGGAATATGTGTTAAACCTTTACGTGACTTACCAATTCCTTTTTGTGGATTAAATTTCTTGTACAGTTTATCTGTATTTTTAGATCTAGTAGTAGAAGGTTTCTTGTCTACTTGTCCAAATTCTGCATCTAGCAATTGTGTATAGTTTATTGACATTTTATGTCTCCGATTATGATTTTATAGCAATATTATACCAAACTCAGACAAATTGTTAAAACTTTTTTGACATTCTTATCATGCCGATGAGAATAAAATCTACAACATCAAGGAGATGTTATGAACGCAAATACCATTTTAATCATGTACTCAGTTATTGTGGGTCTTGAACTTGGAAAATCAATCTGTACAACAAAGTCAGATGATGTGTTTATAGCAATAATAGGACTAATCGGATTAGGTTCTATTCTGATGTTTAATAATCCAGGAAGTCAATCTACATTGGAAATAACGATGTGGATAATAATAGCGATATCAACAACAATTGTCTCATGTATCGCATATATAACAATTTTTAAAGAGGCAGAGGAATCAAATTCTCTGAAGGAGTTGAAAGATGCTGAATCTAGGCCAAAAACAGACCGTGTACGATACAGCCTCCAACCTCAACACATTGAACAAATTCTGCAACGACAAAACCGTATTGAACGAAGTATTGCTAATCGAAAAGCAGAACTTCCTTGAAAGGTTTAATGCACCTGCAGGAATAGATTCAAACGTTGTTTGGGAGCTGTTAATTTTAACCAATGACCATCACACTTGCTGGAGCTATTGCGCCACAGTGATGAAATGTCAATAAACTGCGGAGGTATTCTTATGGCAGTTCAAATTGTTATAAGTCCTTTGAAGGATAACGACATGCAAGAAGCTGTTACGGAAGCATATAAACTCTATGCACGTCACAGTCAATTTTGCGAATCGTTTCCTTATGTGTTTGAAAAGGAGATATACCTCCCAATGAAGAAAGATATTGATCTTGATTTGTTCAGGATCATGTCACGGGAATATAACATCTCCAATTTGGCACGTGAAATCAAACTCGTCGAAAAAGACGAAATTCCAGAACAGGAGTATTAAGGTGAACGAAGACATCACCGAGTTTAGCGGAGAAAACCGTTGGCTCAGCAATTTCTGGCGATGCAAAGTAATGTTTGCAGATGTAGAATATCCAAGTGTCGAACATGCCTATCAAGCGGCAAAAACACTGGACCTGGAAACTCGCAAAGCATTCACGCAATGCAATGCAGCTGAAGCAAAACGTCTTGGCCGAACTATGACAATCCGCAAAGACTGGGAAGCAACCAAAATGCGTGTAATGGAAACCCTTCTGGAACAAAAGTTTCAAAAAGGAACAGAACTCGCTAATAAACTGATTGCGACCGGCAATGTACAACTGATCGAAGGCAACTACTGGAACGACAGGTTCTGGGGTGTCTGTAGAGGAGTTGGACGAAACAACCTCGGCAAAATGCTGATGGCAATCCGCAACAACCTGCGTCAATAAACCCGGAGAAACATCATGGCTAAACCTGCACAGCAACAAAAGAAAGTCTCTGTCGATGTTATGACAGAAATCGGCAAGTTCACAAAGGCCATTAACGAGATGGTCAAGCAACACAACAAACTGAAAGAAGTGAATCAGGTGAAATGGTCACGTGCCAAACTGAAGGAAAAGGTCTTTGAAGCCTGTTCATTCATTGCCCGTGCTATTAACGAGGACGTGATTGATGTCGATCCCACGCGCCTCACAATTGCTCAGGCCAATTTCAATGACCCCGTCAACGATATCTGCAAGGAATGGATATCGGCTATCAGCAAGGCAAATCCGCAAGATAATGTGGACATGGCCAATCGCTTGATTCTGACTCAGGCAGTCAAGGGCAACTGGACTCAACGTGTTATTGCTAAAACAAAGCACGGAGTCCAAATGGTCTGGGACAAGCTGAAACAAGGCATCGTGTTCATCTATAACGGTGCTAAGGCTGTTGTGAAATGGGTCTGGGACAAAGCAGTACAGTTCTGGAACTGGCTCAAAGGCGCTTTCAAATCTGTTGCCCAAAAACTGGGATTCAAGGGTGATGCTGAACATGAACTGGATTGTGGCACCGACATCAATGTGCAACAGCTCATTGAAGAAGGCGAAAAGATTACCGCTGCAAATCCCGAGCCGGTAGTTATCCCTGAAACCAAGAAGGAAGAAGTAAATGCGCCAGCACCAAAGGCTGCTCCAAAAGCCAATGAAGCTACTGCAAAAGCTGCAGGAGATGTTGTACCGGCCTAAAGAGTTGTATTGTGACGCTACCTACGATGCAAAGAACAAGGTAGCTTGTATTGGATTCTGCAACAAGGAAATGACAGAAGTAGGCACAAAATACATACGTGCTGAAAACGTCAATGAAGCAGAACACAAGGCAGTAGAATTTACACTGGAGAAACATCCAAATGCAATCATCTACACAGACTCTATGGCTGCTGTAGCCGCATTGAACATCAAGACGGTATATCACATACCAAGGGCTGAAAACATCGCAAACCTCATCGTAAGAAGTGGTTCTGAAATGTCTAAGTCCAAAGTAGAACACAGCATCAAGTGAAGTATGGGCGCAAAGGATTGTGCCCTAAATCACAGGTTTAACATTAACGTATTTAAGACCGTGAAAATAAAAACTGTTAAAATCTAATTGACCACTTCCTTATAGGTCAAACTTTCCTTTTACAACAAACCCGAGGTAACACAAAATGAGCGAACAACAAATCGCAATGGCTAAGCTGACCTACAATCCGGCTGATCCCCTTATCCATCCTATCAATCGTCCGACGAAAGCAACGATCTCTGTCGCCCTGCTCAGTGCCAAGGAGCACGTGTCTGTGCCGGTCTTCCTGCAATCTGGCAACAACATCCATCGCTACATGCTGATGAAGGCAATGGTGATCAACCCTGACACCAACAAGGCACAGCGTCACCTCCAGCACATCTGGTTGTTGATGAATGCCGAAACCAAGCCCACTGTCGGCCAAAACGGCGTGTTTTACGTAGGCAACCAAAACATCGGCATGCTCCAAGATTTTGAAGCCAGCATGGTCGGTGAAAACGGGGAAATGAAAACCCCCAAATACAACTTCGCCATCATCTCTGGCAGCATGATTCCGTTCTCGGCAACTCCCAACAAGTTGTTCGGCAATGAATGGTTCACCAAGATCCGTGAAACCTTCTGCGACAAGCAGAATAAGGCACTGATCGGTGAAGAAAATGACGGCGTGATGACGCGCTTGATGCCCGGTACCGAAATGTACCAAAAGTTCATGGAAAAAGGCTGCAATGACACCGAACGCATGTTCCGTGCAATGCTGGCTCGCGGCCAAGTTGAAAAGAACATGGTGTTCTATGTGGACGACAACGGCTTCAACCCCGTTGCTGCTCCGTATTACAACAGTGGTGGTGCACATTCCCTGTACAATGCTGAAAAGACTGGTGTTCGTTATCCGGTATTTGTGAACTCAGCATCTGGCGTTATTGCAGTAGACGCCAACATCAACACAACGTCCACTGGCAACCAAAGCATCGTGTTGCAACATGGCCTGCGTGTACTTCAGGAAAACCGTGCCAATGCCAAGTACAGCTTTGACCGTGTCGGTACTACCTACGACCGTCGGAAACAGGCTGTGCCGGCCCGTCTGTCTGCAATTGATCCGGTTACCATCAGCTACTTGAATGGTTCCAAGGCCACCAGCGAAGACGACGAAGAATCCAGCGATGTCATCATCAATGGTCGCAGCTCTCGTGCTCAACGTCTGGAAGAAATTGTCCAGAAGGAAACCCGCTACATCAACTTCAGTGACTGCCGCCTGCGCATTCATTCTGCAGCTGACGGCGAGCACAGCATGAAGATTGCACTGGAATACGTCATGGTTCCCAGCAGCTCCTACAGCACCCTCAATGATTCGTCTCGCATGAATCAGGTGGCGGTTGTCAACGACATGGACTTCAGCAGCTTGTTTAGCGAAGAAGCCGTGGTCAGCGACAGCCAAGTTGAAGAACTGATGGCCGCAATGAACGAGCCGGTGAAGCAACAAAAGGAACAGGCCAAGCCTCAGGACGAAAGCCCGAAAGCCCCCGTTACCTCTGATGGTTCAGAGTTCGACAACGACTTGCCTTTTTAGAACGGAAGATTGCGTCACAGCACTGACACAAGGACGTGTCGGAAGGTTCCGAAGTGAATACGAGGCGCGAAGCATAGCGAGCGCCAAGTATCTTCAAATATAAAGCATGTCATGTATGACTTGACCTCAAAAATGTAAGTAATCAATTATTTGTAATTGTTACAATTTTATTGTCAACCAAATACAACCACGGAGCATATGTTATGCGTGTAAAACCTGCTGGAAACTATTCAAAAGATCTCGAAATTGAAGCGTATGCTTACATTTCTGAAGATATAAAAGATATGGATCTTACAAAGTTGTTTGACAACTTTAAGTCCTTTCTTGTTCTTAAAACAAGAGAGCTGTTTAAGCTCAACAACTACGAAGCAAGAATTGAAAACATCCGCAATCTGGATGTAATAATTACCACTGACGAAGTAGAGGAAATTATCTACCACGTAAGTACCACATTGTCCATTATTGGCAGGAGCAACTGTCCCCTCAAATTTCCAATTTGTGGAATGTTTAATGATGATGAAAATCTTATCATCATGTTCGGTAACGAAAGCATCAGCTATCACGCGGTTATGGCTCTCATTGAAAATGAAGACCTTACCTATGCGGAATTGAATCAAAAACGGTTTGATCCCGAAGAATGATTAATAACATGCGCATCTTAATGGTGCGCTGTTAAAACTTGTTTGAAATTAATTCTTTGGAGATTCTGTGATGAGCATGACAATTATTGTTATTGCTTCATTGTTCACAGCCTTTGAATTCCTTAGTATTATTGGCAAGATGTCTACGTCTTTGCTGAAAAGAGTATTAGGCTATGAATACGTCATTGATATCATAATGTCGTTTGGACTAATGCTGTACTTTGGATTCACTGGTTCTGTAACCGGAATCATTGTTAGTGCTATTTCCGGATTTATCTTCTCGGTGGCACTGTATTCTGCGAAACATATCGTTGGGTTTAAAAAACTCGAACGTGTTGATGGTTCGTGGTTTAAATGGCACTGGGTTGAATATCCTGCTGATTGGAATTCTGAAAAAGCTGGCGGATTCTTCAGTCGCTTTATTAAGTCTATCGGGAATTTTGTTTCTAAATTCTTCGGTGGATTCCAAAAGCAGAATAATAATTTGGAGTCAGTATCATGACAATGAAAGTCTATCGCGTTCTAGGCATTATCTTTGCCTGGATCGTATTAACAACCACAAGGGTTGCTGATTTTATCAGTGACTCTTGTTTCTGGATTAAGCAATTCTTTGTTAATCTGTGGCGCATGTGGAAATTAATTTGGTCTGGTGCCGAATTATCAAATGCTTGGCATGCTATTAAGTTGTCCTTCGGTGCAATATTAATGGCTGGCAAAATGGCAACTGATTCATTGCGTCAAATGTCTCAAAAACGTGCTGTGATTAGACGTGATAATGTCATCATGGGCACAACCAATACATGGATGGAACTTGCATTGTTTCATCTGCATCCCGATGCTGCAAACTCTTCAGTATAAAGGTGACTTTATGTCTACGAAAAACTCGAATAATGGTGCTTTGTCCACCATTTTCATTCGCAATGCCAATGGGGAAATTTCCTATGGCAAGATTGGTATTCTTGCCGCCATTGTTGCATATACGGTTATTTTCAATCCGATGTTCCTTCTCGGAATGTTTGAAATCTTCATCATCCTTTGGCTTATTATCGGCATGTGGAAATGGATTTCATCTTCCATGTCCTCTGTTTGATTTAAGCCTTTTTACATGCTTACGGTGATTATCATGAACAACATTGTTAACAAAGCCAAAAATGGCGCAATGAAAGTCGGCAAGTTCCGCGACTTCTGCTTCTATACCGTCTATGAAGATGGTTCGAAAGAATTGTCTGCTGGCAAGGCACTTTGCTGGGCTGTGGTAATGGACATATTGGCACATCTTATGCCGATAGTTATGCTGTTCGTCCTTGTACTTCTGGTTGCAATTGACTTTGGCGGTGGACGCCTCAGGGAGGATAGTCAAACGCCGGAAACAAAAGGCAGTGACACTGTCATTGACGGTGAAGCTATACCAGTTTGATTATTCATCAAGGGTCTTATGTTAATTCATAGGGCCCTAGATGTTATAACTATGAAAGCGATAGATAGCGTAACCATGTCACACGTATGACTTGACGGTTAATGCAATACATCTTCACTTGGCACGAAGCCGAACACACAGACAGGTAACATCATGTATGCACTTGCCATTGCTTCACGACACGGTGAATGTATCTCTGTTGTTCTTGGTACCTCTAATTCTTATCGCAAGCTTAAAGTTATTGCGGAAGAGAAATTTAGAGACCTTGAGCAGTTCAAAGAAGACATCAGTTCTATTGATCTGGAAGGATTTAATCCAGTTGAAATTGACTGCATGTTCATTTCATATCAAAAGGGAGCAAGTGGATGCTTGCGACTCTTTCACGAAATATAACTAACTGTTTTTAAAGGAATTCTATGTCATGGATGACGTATTAAGTTTTGCCTATAAAAACTGTTAAAATAAATACGACATATAAACTGTTAAAATTTTTTTGCTCACTGATTATTTATTCTTAATCAGCGTAGAGGGGTCTGCTCTTATGCAGATGTCAAAAAATATCTGGACTCACAACTATATATAACATGTGAGATCCGGAAACATAGAAGGATTTGTTTTCATGTCGAACGCTAACACCCGTGTACAGATTCAAAGCGTAAAAGTCGGCAACATGATTGGTATTCGTGATATTCCAAATATCCCGAACAATCTGTCTATTGAAGACGCAGTAAAATATCTTATTCCGCAAGGATTTGATACCATGTTTCAGGTGCAGATTTCTGCTACTAATGACTTGGAGCTTATCTTTGTTAATCCCGATAATCAATTTGAAAGGACTATCAAAATTCCGGAGTTTATTTATAATCCGGATAAGTTTGGAGCTTTCTATCCCAAATTCATGTTTCAAGCTTCAACAGTTGTTCCTACTGGTATGAAGCGTCCTGATTACTTTGGCAATGAATCTTTTCTGGTGCTTAATCAGAATCAAGTTCTCTATGCCATTATTCAGCATCGTGCAACATTCTTCCTCAACTATACGAATCAATGGATTGGTCTTCTTAACAAAGACATTTCCAATTTGCGTCGTTATGTTGATTTCAATACACCGGTGTCTTACAACGCCAAGATGAAGTCACTTAATACATATGTTGTTATTGAGGCCTTTGATAAAAAGACCAATTTGCAACGTTTGGATTGGCTGCGTCCCTATACAATTACAGGAAATGGAACTTCATACCCTATGGGGGAATTGATTCTGCGTCATCCGCAAAAAGAATCATTGAAGTCTGTAATGTCTGACATCAAGATGCATCCGGGATCGGAAAGCATGCTTGAGTCTGGTTCCAAGATTGTTGCCTTTAATGGTAATGATCTGTTCAAGTCTCCTGGTTATTTTTATAACCAACGCGATTCTGAAGCACCATATGTTGGTACGATCTTTCCTCTGAAGCAAAATATTCCTGCACGTCTTAAGACTCATGTGCTTGGCGATTGTTTTGAGGCTCTTAATCCTATCAAAAAGCCCATTTACGAGCAAGATTACATCAGCGTTGATGGTGAGATGGTTGCAAAAGATAACGGCCTTATTGGGGCTGTAATCGTGTTTGACGACATGGAGCTTGATACTGGTCGTTTTATGTTTGGTGAAATTGAGCAAAGCGAAGACCTCGCTGCAACTCTTATTATCAAACGTAAAATTGTACATCAACAGTTTTCTGATGTTACATGTGAAGTCGGAACCAAGGCGCGTGATGGCCGTATTGTTCTCGGTAAAGACCTTGATGAAAAGGATGTTGTTATCCATGGAATCAAGGGCGGTGTTGTTACTTCAATCATGCATGACGATATTAATCAGTCTGCAAAAATTGTTGTTAACACATATATCGAAGCAGGTAATGCTCGTATTGTTAACCCATTTGGCATCAAGGGTTTTACAAAAACCAAGAAATCTCTTGGACACCTTGAAATGGCTGATGGTCGTTTGCTTCCGGTTCAACTCATTACTGGCATGAATGCAGTAAAGGGCAAACAGAATACAATTGTGGCTGCACGGGCTGCACTTGCGCATAAACTTGGCTATTACCAAAATGGTCGTTCTTACTTAAGGAGCTTATCACAGCAAGAAATTAATCTGGCCGCTTCAAAAATTGACAGAGTTAAATATGTCGATCCACATGGTAACGTTAAATACGTGTGGGCAGGATATATTGAATACTATGTCACTGAAATCGGTTCCATGTATGCTAAGTTCAAGCCTCAGAACTTTATGTTTGAGGTTGGCAAGTATCTGGAAATGCAGTCTGATAAGCGTTTGTTCAATTTCATTTGGAACGATTGTATTGATCAACGTTCTAAGGATATTGCACTTGAGCTTCATAAGATTTTAATTGATAAATCTGGAGTTTTTGCATACCAAGAATCTCTTCCTGTTTACACGCCTTCTGAAATTCGTGAAGTTTTCAATAAGGCTGATTTAATAACAACTTTACAAAGTCGTTGGGATACTGATTCACGCTTGTTTAACCCTGATTACAATAAAGGGTTTTATATTGACATGCGTCGTTACGGTGGACCAATGATTCGCATGCCATCTGGTCAAATGCTTTCTGCAATTAAGGGGCAGTTGCCGAATGGTATCTTCATCTACCCAATGATCATCTCTATCATTTCTCGTATCATCAGTAATTTGACGGTGCGTAATGAAGAAAATGGTCAGTACAATATCGGTTTTGTATGGAATAAGACCGGTAAAAAGACCCAATACGATTCCTATATGGAAGAAGTTGAAGGCATGCTGTATCGCAATGAAGAAAAGGGAATGACCATGGCACAGGCTCTTATCAAGCCTTCTGTTATGGGTGTTAGCATGAAGCAAGTAACGGATCATCTTGTTCCATGGGATGTTGTGGTTATTTATGACCGCGATATTTATTATAACATCCAGGCTCATGTCTCTTCAGGAATTTTCGAGAACAAACATCTCGGGGCTCTTGCGATTGGTAACAAGGAAATTTACGGACTTGCAATTCGTAATCCTGCGCTGTGGAAAACTCAGGTTGCAAAAGTTCGCATCTGGGATGAAGTAAAGTTTAATCAGTATCTTGAATCCGTAGGTGTTGATCCCGAAATGCATTTGTCTGGCAAGTATTGCAGACAGTCTATCGTTATCAGTCCTTATCTTACGTTAATTCAACATTCTGATAATGATGGTGATCTCTTGCCATTGTTTGTTCCTCATGGAGAAGGTCAAAAAATCCTTGAGGAATTTAAACTGGAAAATGTTGCCTATGATGAGGCAAAATGGACGACTGAATATTACAAAAAGGAATTTGACAGCAATGCGGAACTCTATGATGAGCCGGTATATAAATTGTATAAGCTGCCTATGCAGTTTGACAATCAAAACCCTAAGACTTATCCGGAATATTTGGTAAATGCAGCTATTGCAAAATCCAATATTGGTTCTGCTACTCAGGACATTTGGACCCTGTATGCGGTTATGCAGATGTATCAATCCCTTTGCTTGATGAAAGGTACTGCAGAAGATGCAATGTATCAAAAGTATATTGCTCCCTGGAAACGTAAATCCAGCTGTGCACCTTCATCAATTTCGGCCGATCAAATTAGCCAGATTTCATACGTCTATACACGTCTTGTGGAAGAATATGTTATCAATGCTATCAAGCATATGGAAGGTGGCAGTTCTCATTTCGAGATCTATTACTTGGACAACATGACAAAGGCTCAAAACCTGAAGATTGTTTCTGAAAAACTGATCAAGGAATTTGAATTGTCTCCGCGTTATTCAAATGTCATCATGGAGGTTGTTGAGTGGGCAAAACAAACGTCCATTCTTAAAGGCATTAAGTCTTTTATCAGCTTGTACAATAAAGGAACTAAGCCGAACTTCTCTCAGGAAGAGGAACTGATTAAGGCTGGAACTTTGAATGTCAAGGAAGTGTTTGAGCTTATTGCGAATAACACCTTCTTTGGATCACTTGTAAAAGAGCTTTTTGCCAACAACAAAGTCATGAGCGATGCTGCTTCAAATAACTTTGTTTATGATAAGTTTGCCAAAAAAGCAAATAAGTCTATTGGTGATTTTAGTTCTGATGCCGATGATGACATTATGAAGATGTTTGGTTAAAACAAAAAGGGCAGTCTAAAAAGCTGCCCTTGTGTTTAAAAAAACATTAAATATATAGATTTAATTTGAAATAGCTTGTTCTATTCTCGTCTTAAAAGCTTCTGCTTCTTCGGTTGCAATTTGATCAACTTCTTCAATTGTTACAATTCCTTTATCAATAAGAATGCGCTGTATAACATTCATGCCAATAATTGATTGGAATATAACTTGATCATGTGCTTCAATAACTGCTGCTAGTTGTTGAATTGCTTCTAGTTGTCCGTCCTTTGCGGCTGGTGATTGTGGCTTCTTGTTAGGAGTCATAATTTAGGTTCCTTTAATTGTTAAAAATATTTTTAAGTCAAATGTATGACTAGGTGTTATAGATATATAGTATACGCAAATATAGGAATTTTACAACTAGTATTTAA
>Ga0075163_10006487_pt1 | contig 15503 bp, 13 predicted proteins | sample JI1023141ADNA_FD_71478 | JGI IMG/M metagenome (GOLD analysis project Ga0075163, IMG submission 71478) | Wastewater effluent complex algal communities from Wisconsin, to seasonally profile nutrient transformation and Carbon sequestration -... | ecosystem: Engineered > WWTP > Effluent > Algae... | reverse complement strand
CGTCGACGCGAAGATCGCGGCGCTCCAGGATCGCGCCGACTCGGCACGCACCGGCATGCTGGTCGGCTTGATCGGCGGTGGTGCGCTCGCCGCGATCGGCACGTATCTCTACGTCACCAGCCCCGGACGCACGACCGTCGGCGTGGTGCCGGTGTCGGGCGGCGCATTCGTGACGCTGTCACGCACGCGCTGAAAAGGATCAGCGAGGCGGGTGCGGCCCGGGGCCCATTCCGAACCGCACCCACGATCGAGTCACCACGTCTCGATCGCTCTCGCCGAAAACAAACTGTGTGTGGGCTATAGCAGGCTGGTGATCACGATGGCGATCGCGAACACGGTCGCCAGGATTGCTGCCGAGGTCGTGCTGGTGGCACGCGGCACGCGGATGAACATCGTGCGTTGAGAGGCCCGCGCGCGCGCGACGTGGGCGTCGTTCGCGAAGGCGAGCTTGTTGCTCGACAGGCGAACGCTTGCAGCGCGCGCTCGCATCAGCAGCAGATCCGTGCGGGTCGCGATCTGCTCCCCGTTGATCTCCTCGATGGTTGCCGTCGCGCTCATGGAGAACGGTAGTGCACGGCGTGTGCCTCTGCGTTGCGAGCTCACCGCCAAACGGTTCCGCGATGTTGCTGCGTCGTCGACGGAGATCGCTGTGGTCTCGAGCGATCACCACGTCAACCACGCGTTGCGGCGCCTCGAGCAGCCACCGCCCCGAATGCCGTCTGTATACAGATCGTCGAACGCGGTTTACGCCGTCGCGCGTGCAACTCGGCGATCACGCTAGCGAGCGCGCGGGCACACGCTCTGCACTGAACCAGTTCGCTTCCCGAACCCCAACAACACGACAAGGAACCAGACCATGCAGACCATCACCACGACCCAGCTTGAAGTTGTCTCCGGCGGCGCCTCGAAGAGCACGGAGATCAGCAGCGCACTCACCGGCGTCAAGGACGCGCTGACTGCAGCCACCACGAACAAGAGCTCGTCGGGTGGCCTCGGTGACCCGACGACGATGATGATGATGGGGCTGATGATGAGCCAGCGGAACCAGGGCCCGACGGTGGTCGCTGGCGCGCCGGCGGCGCCGGTGGTCGGTGGCCCGGTGATCAACGTCAACACGCGCGTCCGCCGCGGTTGGTAAAGGCCACCACCCTCACCGCTTCGCGAAGGAGCGCGGTCCCTAGCGGATCGCGCTCTTCGTGTTTTCGGCGCGTCCGCGTTTCGGACAGCTGCCGAAACGGCAACGAGCCCGAGGCATCTCTGCCTCGAGCTCGCGGTGGCGACGAGACGGCTAGCTAGCCGCGGCGCCCCTGCATCTGCTGCATCAACTGCCCCATCTGCTGCTGTTGCCCCGCCTGATCCGCAGCGAACTTCTGCTGCAGCGCCGCGACGCCCTCGGTCAGACCCTTGATGCCCTGGACGACGCCCGTATCGGGGCCCTTGGAAACAGCGAGACGGCCGCCGACGACGTGCTCGAGGTTCGAGCGCGAGATCGAGGCGAGAGGTGCTGGTTGCGTACGCTTGCGTGACATGGCGAGCTCCTTGAAGTTAGCGGCTGACGCTGTTCGTGATGTTCACGATCGGTTTGGCAGGGGGCGGAGGCGGGGCTGCCGCGACCGGAGCCGCGCCACCGCTACCGCCGCCACCACCACCCATCATCATCATCATCATCATCATCGTCGGGTCCATGCCCGAGGACTTCTGGCTCGCGAGGCCCTTGATGCCGTCGGTGACGCCCGCGAGCATGGTCTTGATCTCTTCGCTCGAGCCGCTCGATCGAGCGGTGACGCGAGCGGCTCCACCCGCGACTCCGATGAGGAGGGCACGGTCGAGAGTGGAGAAGCTGGTGGTGTTGGACATGTGTTTCCTTGGAGCCGAGGTGAAGGGGTTGGGATGCAGACTGTTCTGGAGCACGCGATGTGCCAGGGAGGCGTGCAACTGATCTCGCGGACCTGGCGCTCTCGAGAGGCAGGCGATCGACTCCGCCGGTTGACGATCGCGAGACTCGAGGCAGCGGCGGTCTCCGTCGACAAGACGCAAAAAAGGCGTCGATCTCTCGATCGACGCCTCGCAGTCATCACGGATGACGGTCAGAACTCGATGCCGACCTTCACCGACGCACCGACGTTGCTGTCGACGGCTTCGAACGCACCTTCGTCCTCGGTGATCACGCCGACACCGTCGAACGACGTCTTGATGCGCGTGTAGGTGAGCTCGCCGCGCACGTAGAGATTTGCCGGCAGCGGGATCACGAAGTTCGCGTCGAGGCCGAGGCCCGACGACGAACCGGGCCCGTACCACTCCTCGGAGCTCAGGTCACCGGTATCCAGCACGTGGAACAGCTTGCCGCCGAAGCCGACGGAGGCGCGCTCGGTCACCGCGAGATCGAGATGCGTGCCGGCATGCAGGTAGTGATACGACGTGTTCGGCACCTCGAACGTCGACGGTGCGTCGTCGATGTTGTAGGTCTGGCGGCCGTAGCCGACCTCGCCGTCGATCGCGAAGTGCTCGCCGAGCGGCGCGCGATAGTGCACCGCCGCGTTCCAGGCGTGCTGGTCGATGTTGTAGTCGCCGACCTCCTCGCCATCATCGAACGTCACCGTCGAGCCGAGCGACTGGTTGACGCCGAACGAGAAGCCGACGCCCGAGAGCACGCCGTCACGCTTCTTGGTCGGGAACGGATAGAACGCCGCATCGACACCGAGCTGCTTCGCCCCGACGCCGGAGTACTGGGTGACGCCGTCGCCCTCCGCACCGACGTAGAGCGAGCGCGACGCCCAGCCGACACCGCCGGCGACGCGCGCCCGCGGCGTCAGGTGCGAGATCCGCTTCGGCTGCTCCGGCAGCCAGTCGGTCCGCGTCGGCTCGAGCGTCACCGTCGTCGCCGGATCGATCGCCGCGACCTTCACGGGTGCGGGCGTAGGCAGCTGCGGGCCGATCGGCGCCGGTGCGACCTCGGTGCCGAGCTTGACCGGCTCGAGCGCACTCGGAACCGGGACCGAGACCGCCTCGATCCCGTCGAGGCGATCCGCGAGCTCCTGGCGCAACGCCTTCAGCGTGGTCTCGGTGAGGCCGTCCGCGCCGAGCTTGATCGTCACGTGATCGAGCTCCTTGCCCGTCGCGGCGTCGCTGACGATCACGGTCAGCACCTTCTGCCGGTTCTCGGCCTGGACCCAGCCTTCGACGAGCGCGTCCACGCCGGCTTGCCGCGCGGCCTTGCTCCACATCCGCGGTCCGCGCTGCGTGCGCGACGCCGTGGTCTTGGCATCGAGCCAGCGCTTGGGCGGGATCAGGTCGTTGTCCTCACCGATCGCGCGGACCACCGCATCGCGACCGGTCTCGGCGAGCGCGCGAGGTCCGTCGAAGTCGAGGATGGCGACGCGCTTGCCGGCGTACGCGGTGCCACCGAGCAAGGCCGTGGCGATCAACACGCGGGAGAGTGTCGTGGTCATGGGAGGGATCCTGTGGTGAGGGCTTAGAACGAGATGCCGACCTTGACGTTCGCGGACACGGTGCTGTCGACGGCCTCCGAGACAGCTTCTGCCTCGGTGATCGTGCCGACGCCGTCGAACGTGGTCTTGATACGCGTGTAGCTGAGCTCGCCCTTGACGAACATGTTCGAGGGCAGCGGCACCGAGAAGTTGCCGTCGAGGTGCCAGCCACCCGAGCCACCCGGGCCGTACCAGTCGACCGAGCTGAGGTCGCCGGTGCCGAGCATGTAGAGATACTTCGCGCCGAAGCCGACGGTGGCGCGCTCGGTGATCGACAGGTCGAGGTGGCCGCCGGCAGAGAGATACGAGTACGAGGTGTCCGGAACCTCGAACGTCATCGGCGCGTCCTCGAGCACGTAGCCGTCATGGCCGTAGCCCACCGAGCCCTGGATCGCGAGCGATCCACCGAGCGCCGCGCGGTAGTGAATGCCCGCGTTCCACGCCGTCTGGTTGATCACGTACTCGCCGACCTCTTGCCCGTCGTCGAACGACACCTGCGAACCGAGCGAGTGGCTGACGCCGAACGAGAAGCCGATGCCGGACTGGATGCCGTCGATCTTCTTGGTCGGGAACGGGAAGACGCTCGCTTCGATCCCGAGGCCCTTGCTCGGCACGCCCGCGTACTGCGTCACGCCCTCCGGGTTCTCGGCGCCGATGTAGAGCGTGCGCGAACCGTAGAAGAAGCCGCCTGCGACGCTGAACTTCGGCGTCGCCTTCGGCACGTGCGAGGCCTTGCCGCCCGTCACGATGTCCTCCTCCTCGGTCACCGGCTTGAACACGCTCGCCAGCAGGTTCTGCTCCTTCTCGGCCTTGGTCTCCTTGGGCTCGATCTTCGCGACGCGCACGGTCTCGCCTTCATCGCGATCATCGCGGCGGTCATCGCGGTCGTCGTCGCGGCGGTCGCTGCGGCGCGTGTCGCGGCGCTTGCTCCGGTCGTCGCGATCGTCGTCGCGGCGCTTGCTCCGGTCATCGCGATCGTCGTCGCGGCGCTTGCTCCGGTCATCGCGATCGTCGTCGCGGCGCCTGCTCCGATCGTCGTCGGCCTCCGGCACGTCATCCGCGGGCGGGCGCGCGCCGATCTTCGTCTTGTCCTTGACCTTGTACTCCGGCAGCGGCGCGGGGTTGCCGCCACCGACGCCGTCGATCCACTCGAAGCGCTCCTCGATGCCCTTCCGAATTTTCTCTCCGATGTCGGCATCGAAGCCCTTGCCGAGCTTGATCGTGAGCTGATCCGATTCCTCGCCGTTGCTGGCGTCGGTGATCACGATCGTCAGCACCTTGCTGCGACCCTCTTCGTTGATCCAACCCTCGACCACGGCATCGACACCGACCTGCCGCGCGGCCTTCGACCACGCCGCCGGACCGTGCAGCTTGCGGCTCGCCGCTGCCTTGGCCTCGAGCCAGGTCTTGCTCGACACCAGGTTGTAGTCCTCGGAGAGCACGCCGACGATGGCGGCCTTGCCCTGGTCCGCGACGGCGCGCTTGCCCTCGAGGTCGAGGACGGCGACGCGCTTGGGGCGAGCGTCAGCGGTCGTTGCTCCGAGCGCGCTGAGAACTGCGAAGGCAAACGAGTAGCGGAATGCCGTGGTGGTGGGCATGGCGAGAGTCCTTGTTGTGGCGAGAGAAGAGTGGGAGCGCTGCGGATGCGAAGGGGCTATTCGCACCAGCAGGTACAGGTCATCGAGGTGTTGTTGTTGCCGGTGTTCGTCACGGTGCCGTGTTGCGGCACGCAGTGATTGATCTCCTGCACCGCGCAGAACGGCAGCGCCTTGTTGCCGGTCACCGTGGCGCCGCCGATCACCTGGAGGTGAGCGAGCTGGCCGAGGTTGGCGAGCGCCGCGTTGTTCGAGATCGTCAGCATGGTCGACACGTAGCGCATCGACGTCGTGAACATGCCGATCGTCGTCAGCGCGGCGTTGTTGTCGATGGTCAGCGCGCCGGTGATGCGCTCGAGCGAGCTCATGGTGCCGACCGTGGTCAGCTTCGCGTTGCCGCGGATCGTCACGTCGCCGGTGATCTCGCGCGCCGGGAACGACGCGATCGAGGTCAGCGCGGCGTTGTCGAGCACCTCGAAGCGATGCAGCGTCTCGAGCTTGCCGAGGTCGATGCTCGCGAGCGCGGTGTTGTTCGAGATCCGGGTCGATCCCCCGATCTCGGCGAGGTTCCGGATCGCGATGGTCGGCAGCTTCGCGTTGCGGGTGATCGTCAGGTCACCGGTCAGCGTCTTGAGATCGGCGAGCCCGCCGAGCCCCGTGAGCACCGCGTTGTCGTCGACCTCGATGTCGAAGCCTTCCTTCTTGTCGATCACGAGGTTGTCGAGGGTCGCGAGCTGCGCGTTACCCGTGATCGAGACCGACTCGTAGACGTAGATCGGCGCGTCGAGCGCGGTCAGCTTGGTGCCGCTGATCTCGAGCGAGGTCACCGCGACCAGGTGGTCGAGCTTCGCGATCGAGGTGACCGCGTCACCCTCGAGGGTCAGCTTGCCGTCGAGGTCCCAGCAGCCGGTCGGGAGGTCGTCCCAGTCGGTCGCGGTGCGGATGGTGATGTCATCCGTCACGGCCTTGACCGACGAGGCCGGCTTCTTGGCGCACACCGACTTGTTGTCGGAGTCGATCGGGGTGCGATCGCCGTCACCGCCACCGACGGGAGCGACGCAGGCGATCAGGGAGGAGGAGAGGAGGGCGAGGAGCGTTGGGCGACGCATGGTGAACTTCCTGATCAAGAGCTGTGCCTTCGAGGCATCAGTGTTGTTTTCGCTGGTTGACATGGGGGCGAGTGGGGAGGGGTTGGTTTGCTGTCAACCGTGGGAGGCGATCAGCGCTTCGCCGCGAGCGGACGGACGTTGACGCGGTACTGCTCGAGGAGGAACCCGCCGAGGAACTGCACCGTGGCGACGGCCAGGTGGTAGTCGGCGATCGCGCGGCCGCGACGGAGCCGCGCGTTGGCGAGCTCGGTCTGGCGCTGCATGACGTCGAAGTTGGTGCGCAGCTTGGCCTGGAACTGGGCGCGCTCCGCCTTGACGTTCTCCTCGGCGTACTGCATCGCCTTCTCGGCGAACACGACGCGCGCGCGGGCCGACTTGACCTCGCTGACGGCGTGGGCGACCTCGGTGTCGAGCGTGCGCGCGGCATCCGCGAGATCGACATCGACCTTCTGCCGGCGGGCGAGCGCCGCGTCGTGGGCGCCCTTGGCCGCGCCGCCGATGTCGAACTGCACCGTCAGGGAGGCCGCGAGCTCGTACCCGTTGGAGTTGGTGACGGCGGTCAGCGAGCGATCGGTGGTGTTACCGGTGCCGACGAGCGCACCCGACATCTCGAGGTCGACCTTCGGGAGCATCGAGTTCTTCGCCACCTTGACGTCGACGTCGGCGCTGCGCTTCTGCAGCACCAGCGATGCCATCCGGCGGTTCGACTTGCGCGCCCGGGCGAGCACCTCGTTGGTATCCCATTCGTCGTCGGCGGCCTCGAAGTTGTCCTTCGGGCGCATCACCAGATCGCGGCGATCGAGCTCGAGACCCGCGCGCTTGCGCAGGTCCATCGACTTCTTCTCCCACTGGCTCTTCGCGGTGAGCAGCGCCTCCTCGCGGATCTGCACCTCGTAGAGCACCGCGGTGAGCCCCGCCTCCGACGTGGTCTTCGCGCGCAGCTCGATCCGGGTCAGCTCCTCCTGCTTCTTCGCCAGCTCGAGCGACTCCGCGCGGGTGTCGACCTCGTACGCCGCGTACGCGAGCTCCCAGTACGAGATGACGAGATCGCGCAGCATCTCCTCGGCGGCGAGCTGCGTCTTGACGGTGGCCTCGGTGGCGGCGAGGTCACCCTTGGTCTGCTGGGCGAGCGCGACGTCCTTGCCGAAGCCGCGCACCAGTGGTTGCTTGACGATCAACTTCGCCGATGACTGCACCGTCGCGTAGGTGTCGAAGATGCGATCGCCACCATCGACCTCTTTCGGCGCGTTGAGCGCGAGCTGATCGGTGAGCATCGGCGGAATCTCGAGCTCCTTGAGGGCGCGCTGGATGCCGATCTGGAACGCGACGTTGCCGCCGGTCGGCAGGTTGCGGCCGACGCCGAGCGACACCGACAGCTTGTCCTCGGCCACCGTCCCGAACGGGCCGACCTCGACGTCGGGCGAGAACGCGAAGCGGTTGTACTTGCCTTCCATGCTGACGACCCACTGCTGGTCGCGCCGGGCCGCGAGGGCCTCGCCCTTGGCCGACAGCCGCTCGTTCTTCGATCGCGCGAGCTCGGGCGCGAGGCGAACGGCCACCTCGATCACGTCATCGAGCTTGATCGGGAGGACCGCGGTGGCCTCGGGGCCGTCCTGATCTTCCTTGTCTTCGGTCTCTTTCTGTTCTTGGGCGACGCGGCGCTTGGTGCGGCGGTCCGCGGAGGCGGGGGCGCTCCACAGCAGGCTTCCAAGGAGCATCATGGCGATCGGGCGGGTCGTCATTTGTCAGGTGGCAACAGCAGCCGCCATGCCACGGCTAAGTCTTTTGTCTACCGGCGGATCCAGCCCTGGCACCGGCGGGACTCGACTACCTCGGGTTACGGATCGTTTCCCCCACCCCCACGATCACCCCAGGCCGGGATTCAAAAGAGGGTCGCGAATCACCGAGTTGGAGCCCCGATCGCGGTGGCAAAGGCCTTGCTCATTGACTGGTTCACATGCGGCCCGGATCTCACCTCGAAGCCCCGACCCATCTGGGTTCGAAGGACCTGGGCCTCCCCCCGGAGTGGCTCGCAGACGAAGAGCTGAGCGGGCACGAGATCGTGACCTCCGCCGTCCGGGGTGGCCGCGCCGTCAAGGCCGCTGCCCCCACGTCGTACTCGCACTCGCACCACTCGTTCTCGCAGAAGCCGCTCTCCGCGTACCCGGCCCCCAAGGTCATCACCGAGCGCAGCAACGTCGCGCCGATCGAAGTCCCGTCCTCGCGCAGCCAGTCGGTGCGCGACCAGGAAGCCGCGTCGGACGCCGCCCGCGAGCTCCGCCGCGCCGAGCGCAAGGCTCGCAAGGCTCGCAAGGAAACGCGCACCTCCGACAAGCAGATCGAGAAGAGCGTCTCCAAGAAGGAGAAGAGCGTCTCTGCTCCGGCTCCGGCTCCCGCTCCGCAACCCGACGTGCGCGCGTCGGCCCCGGTGGTCGAGATGGGCCCCGGCATCAACGCGATCGACCCGCTCGCGGTGCCCGTGCCTCCCGAGATCGGCCAGACGATCTACAGCTGGGTTCGCCGGCTCGCGCTGCAGGCCGACCTCGCCGGCGCCGATCGCGTGCTGCGCGATGCGCTGCTCGATGTCTCGTCGTCGCTGTCGTGCCAGATCGTCTACCCCGGCGCCGATGGCCTGTGGACGCTCGGCGCCGATGACGAGATCCCGCGCGACGCGCAGCCGCTGGTCGCCGTCGCCACCGCCCGCCGCGCCGTGATCTCGTCGCACTCGGCGATCATCCCGGTGCTGACCACCAGCGAGACGGTCGCGGTCATCACGATGACCCGCAACCCGCGCAACCCGGCGTATCACCCGATCGAGCAGATCGCGATGATCGCGCTGTCTCGCGAGGCCGCCGCGATCCTCCACCACCTCGCGATCGCACACCTCACCAAGCAGACCGAGATCGAGGCCGACAAGGGTGGCCTGTATCGCGGTGAGGCCCTCGAGGCGCACCGCTCTCGCGGCAACGAGGGCGTGCCGGTGCAGCTGACCCCCGCCTGGGTGCGCCGCACCTATCCGATCCTCGGCATCGCGATCGCGATCGGCGTGTTCGCCTCGATCTTCCTCACCGTGCCGACCTACTCGACCGGCGCCGGCGTGGTCGTGATGCCCGGCACCACGATCGCGTCGCCGAGCGCGGGCCTGATCGACAAGGTGTTCGTCAAGAAGCACCAGGCCGTCAAGAAGGGCGACAAGCTCCTGCAGCTCAGCTCGGCGACCGAGGAAGCCGAGCTCACCCTCGCGAAGGAAGAGTTCGACATCGCGACCAAGCAGTACCTGCTCGACGGCAACGACGAGCAAGTGAAGAAGTCGATCGCGAACGCCGATGCGCGCGTCACCCGCGCGAAGGCACAGCTCGCGACGCGCATCATCCGCGCGCTCAAGGACGGCACCGTCGCCGACATTCGCCTCGAGCAGGGCAAGATGATCCAGCCCGGCGAGAAGATCGCGACCATCGTCGACCCCGGCGTCGAGCCCGAGATCAACTGCTTCCTCCCCGGCAAGGATCGCCCGCGCCTGCACGAGGGCATGGAGCTCCAGGTCGCGATCCAGGGCTACACCAAGACGCCCGAGTACGTGAAGATCACCTACGTCGGCTCGGAGGTGATCAGCGGCGCCGCGGCCGCGAGTGTCCTCGGCACCGAGCTCTCCGAAACCCTCGGCAAGCAGCTGCAGGGTGGCAACTGGGTGCTGGTCAAGGCGCGTCTGCCCAAGACGTTCAAGACCGACCACGACACCCTCCGTTACCACCACGGCATGACGGCGCAGACCGAGGTGAAGATCAAAGACAAGCCGTTCATCGTCACGGTCATCCCCGCGCTCGAGGGTCACGTCCCCGGTAGCGGTGACTAGCTCCTGATTCTTGGCCCTGCGTTGGTCGTCGCGCCCACGACTCCCAACGTCAACACAACTGAAGCGTTCGCTGCCAAAGGTTCACCACACCATGGCCACTGCCTCCAAAGATCTCCGCGAAAGTTTTCCTGCCCTCAAGAAGCTCGGCTTCGTCGGCAAGAAGGCCGTGCCGTTCGTCCAGCAGCTCGAGTGGACCGATTGCGGCGCCGCCTCGCTCTGCATGGTGATGGCCTATCACGGCCGCGATCCCAAGCTCGCCGAGGTTCGCGAGGCGATGGGCATCGGTCGCGACGGCGTCTCCGCGAAGTCGATCCTCGACACCGCCGAGCGCTACGGCATGCAGGGCCGCGGCATCAAGGTCGATGTCTCGCAGGTCAAGCTGCTCCGCACCGCGACGATCCTGCACTGGGAGTTCAACCACTTCGTCGTGTTCGACAAGCTGGTCAAGGGCGGCGTCCGCATCGTCGATCCGGCGACCGGCCCGCGCGACATCCCGTACAACGAGTTCTCGAAGTGCTTCACCGGCGTCGCGATCGAGCTGACGTCGACGGACCGCTTCACCAAGACCAAGCCGGAGAAGGGCCGTCTCAAGCGCTACGTCGCCGAGCTGCTGTCCGAGAAGGGCCTGTTCTCGCGCATCATCATGGTGTCGCTGTTCATGCGCCTCGTCGGGCTGGCGATGCCGCTGATCACCGGCATGATCATCGACAAGGTCCTGCCGCGGTCGGACTACGACCTGCTCTACGTCATCCTGATCGCGATCGCCGGCATGACGGTGTTCAACCTCGTCACCGAGGTGGTGCGCTCGTACCTGCTGCTGCACCTGCGGATCGCGCTCGACACCAAGATGACGCTCGGCTTCCTCGACCACATGGTCTCGCTGCCGTTCCAGTTCTTCCAGCGGCGCTCGACCGGTGACCTGATGATGCGCGTCGAGAGCAACGGCACGGTCCGCGAGACCGTGACCAGCAAGTCGATGAGCGCGGTGATCGACGGTCTCTTCGTCCTGATCTACGCGGTGGTCATCTTCTACGTGTCGCCGATGCTCGGCTTCATCACGCTGGTGATGGTCGCGCTCGAGGCGCTGGTGTTCGTCTGCGCCCGCCCCACGTTCCACCGCCTGCTCGCCGCCGACCTCGACAAGCAGGCGAAGGCGCACTCGTACATGGTGCAGATGCTCGGCGGGATCGAGACCCTGAAGTGCGCCGGTGCCGAGCGCCTCGGCGTCGAGAAGTGGAGCAACCTCTACACCGACGAGCTCAACATCAAGATGAAGCGCGCCCGCATCGGCGCGTGGGTCGACGCGATCCGCGGTGCGATCACCGCCGCCGGCCCGATGCTGATCATGACGATCGGCGCGACCTCGGTGATGAGCGGCTCGATGACGCCCGGCACGATGATGGCGATGAACTCGCTCGCGACGTCGCTGTTCGGCCCGCTCTCGCAGCTCGTCCACTCGGCCCTCGAGCTCCAGCTCGTCAAAGGGCATATGGACCGCATCGACGACGTACTACAGACGCAGCTCGAGCAGGACCGCGACGCGGTTCAGCAGCCGCACCGCCTGCGTGGCGCGGTGAGCGTTCGCAACGTGTCGTTCAAGTACGGCGAGCAGGCGCCGCTGGTCGTCCAGGACGTCTCGCTCGACATCACCCCCGGCATGTCGGTCGCGCTCGTCGGTCCGTCGGGCTCGGGCAAGTCGACGCTGCTCAACCTCCTCGCCGGTCTCTACAAGCCGGTCAAGGGCGACGTCCAGTACGACGGCAAGGGTCTCCACGAGATGGACCTCCGCGCGATCCGCCAGCAGATCGGCATCGTCCCGCAGCACCCGTTCATCTTCGGCGGCACGCTCCGCGAGAACGTCTCGCTGACGGCGCCCGGCGCGACGCTCGACCGGATCTCGTCGGCGTGCAAGACCAGCTGCCTCCACGACGATATCTCCGAGATGCCGATGGGCTACGACACCGTGGTCTCGGACGGCGGTGGCTCGCTCTCGGGTGGTCAGCGCCAGCGCGTCGCGATCGCCCGCGCCGTCATCCGCAACCCCGGCATCATGCTGCTCGACGAAGCGACCAGCGCGCTCGACAACTCGACCGAGAAGCGCGTCATCGAACACCTCGAGCGCCAGCGCTGCACGCGCATCACCGTGGCCCACCGTCTGTCGACGGTTCGCAACTCCGACCTGATCGTCGTCATGGACAAGGGTCGGATCGTCGAGCAGGGCCGGCACGAAGAACTTCTCAGCAAGGGCGGGCTCTACACCAAGCTCGTCCAGGCCTCGCAGAACAACCCGCAGGAGCATGGATATGACGCACCTCTCACTTCTGACCGTAGCGCTCGTGGCAGCGTGCGGAGCACGCGATCAGCGGCCGGTCGAGCCTGATCAGACGCAGGCCACCATGGCGTCCGCAGGTCCCGAAGTCCAAGAGCGTCCCGAGTTCATCGGCGTCGTGACCACTCGCAAAGCAGAGCTCATCCCCGTGCCCTTCAACGGCAAACTCCTCCGCGTCGACATCAAGGCGGGCCAGCGCATCCACAAGGGTGAGCAGCTCGCGAAGCTCGACGACACCGACCTCAAGTCCGACATCGCCGCCGCGACCGCCGACGAGCGCTCGTCGCGCTCCGCCTCGGGTGAGGGTGGCGCGCGGTCGCGCCAGGCGATGGAGGAGTACAAGCGGATGGCTCGCGCCGGCACCAAGGTGTTCTCGGCGATGGCGATCCAGGCGAAGCTCGCCGAAGCGCAGGCCGGTGGTGCCAGCAGCGGCGCCTCGTCCGAAGCTGCGAAGTCGATCCGGATCAAGCGCGAAGCCCTCGAGCGTCAGCTCGCGAAGGCCTCGATCACCGCGCCGTTCGACGGCATGGTGCTGTCGGTCCGCGCCCGCGAGGGCCAGGTCGCGCAGAAGGGCGAGCCGCTCGCCCGCGTCTACGATCCGAGCGACCTGTTGTTCCGCTTCGCGGTGCCGAAGGAGCACCGCAAGCAGATCGCGCAGGGCGATCGCGTCGAGCTCAAGATCGAGGGCACCGACCGCACGGTGTGGGCCACGATCGAGCGCATCGCCGACGAGGAAGCCCCGCTGAACTTCTCGGTGGTCGACGCCGATATCGATGATTCCAAGCTGGCCCCCGGGGAGATCCAGATCACCTCGTCCGGCCGCGTGTCACTCCTAGCCGACAACAAGACCAGCAGCGCACGAAAGGGTCCCCGATGAGCGTGGTAAAGTCTTCTCTTCAAGAAGTGGTCGACGGCAATCATCTCGAGACTCCCACCTGGGTCACCTCGTTCCAGGGACTGCCTCGCACGGTCAACGTGCGGCGGTGCCGGCTCGAAGTCGTTGCTGGCCCCGACGTCGGCAAGATCATCGAGCTCGCGCAGCCCACCATCATGATCGGCCGCACCGGGGCTGACCTCAACCTGACCGACCCGAAGGTCTCGAGCCTCCACGCCGAGCTTCGCCTCCAGGCGGACGGCTACCGGCTGCGCGATCTCGGCTCGACCAACGGCACGCACGTGCGTGGCGTCCGCGTCGTCGACGGGTTCATCGCCCCGGGCGCCACCATCCAGATCGGCAAGAGCGCGGTCGTGTTCGATCCGCTCGACGAGTCGGTCTCGGTGCCCCTGTGGCACGAGAGCAAGCTGCACGGCCTGATCGGCGCGTCGGCTCCGATGCGCCAGCTGTTCGACATGATCAGCCGGTTCGCGCAGTCGGATGCCACGGTGCTGATCCAGGGCGAGACCGGCGCCGGCAAGGAGGGCGTCGCGGAGGCGATCCACCTGTGCTCGCCGCGCAAGGACGGCCCGTTCATCGTGCTCGACTGCTCGGCGATCCCGGAGCAGCTGTTCGAGGATCAGATCTTCGGTCACGAGCAGGGCGCGTTCACCGGTGCCGGCAAGGCCACCGTCGGCGTGTTCGAAGCAGCGAACGGCGGCACGCTGTTCCTCGACGAGATCGGCGAGCTCCCGCTCGACGTCCAGTCGAAGCTGCTCCGCGCGGTCGAGACCCGCAAGGTGCGCCGCATCGGCTCCACCAAGGTGATCGCGAGCGACGTCCGCATCGTCGCGGCGACCAACCGCGACCTCGCCACCGAAGTGAACCGCGGCACGTTCCGCTCGGATCTGTTCTATCGCCTCAGCGTCGCGAAGCTGTCGGTGCCGGCGCTGCGCGAGCGCCGCGAGGACATCCCGCTCCTCGTCGAGCACTTCCTCCGCCAGCTGACGGCGACGATCGGCTCGAAGGACCCGCGCCTGCCGGACGACTTCGCCGCCCGCGCGCAGCGCCACGCCTGGCCGGGCAACGTGCGCGAGCTCCGCAACGCGGTCGAGCGCGCCTGCCTGTTGCCGAACCACCCGACGCTGGGCTTCGAAGCCCCGCCGAAGAAGGAAGGCTCGTTCGGCAGCGTCGACATCGACGTGCCGTTCAAGGTGGCGAAGCAGCAGCTGGTCGACGAGTTCGATCGCAAGTACCTCGAGCAGCTACTCGAGGCGCACGACAACAACATCTCGGCCGCCGCGCGCGCCGCCGGGATCGAGCGGATGTCGATCTACAAGATGATCCGCCGGCTCGGTCTCGACAAGACCGAGCCGAGCGAAGGTGCGGACGACGGCGACGAAGAGTCGACCGACCACAAGTAGTCAGGGACGACGCGCCGCTCGCATCAACACGGTCGCGAGCTCGTTCGCGTCGAACCAGATCCCGTGCTTGCTGCACAGGTCGATCGGGATCTCGAACAACGTCACGATCTCCATGCCGTCACGGCACGTCGGGCACGGCAACTTCTCGCGACCTGCGTCCTGCGCGTACGGCAGATCGATCAGATCCGGTGGCGTCTGCATGTTGACCGCCATCTCGTAGACGCTCGACGGCGCGATCCAGAGACCGCGACAGGCCACGCACGCGAGCCCGACCACCGCATCGGTGAGATCGGTCGCGCAGCGCGGGCAGCGCTCGTGCTCGTCGCGATACGCCATCTACTTCTTCGCCGAAGCAGCCGGCATCATGACGGCCTGATAGACGCGCTTGCCGTCGAGGTACTTCTTGATCGACGCCTTGACGTTCGCGACCGTCATCCGGTCGAGCATCGGCTTCGGATCGAGGATCAGGTTTGGATCGTCGCCGAACCGCGCGGTGGACTCGAGCCAGCCGAGCCAGAACGAGTTGGTCTTGAGCTGGATCTCGCGGTCGCGCTCGTAGCCCTTGCGGACCTTCTCGAGGTAGCTCTCGTCGATACCGTTCTTGAGGACCTTCTCGACCTCGGCATTCGCCGCCTTGATCAGCTCGTCGACGCGCGTCGGATCGGCGCCGAAGCTGATCGAGAACGTGCGCTCCTGACGCGGTGATCGCGACAGGCCGCCGCCGGCCCCGACGCCGTAGACGCCGCCGAGATCCTCGCGCATGACCTCGCGCAGCTTGATCGACAGCACGCGGGACAGCACGTACATGTCGCGGTCCTTGTCGCGCGTCCA
>Ga0075163_10006486_pt1 | contig 15503 bp, 9 predicted proteins | sample JI1023141ADNA_FD_71478 | JGI IMG/M metagenome (GOLD analysis project Ga0075163, IMG submission 71478) | Wastewater effluent complex algal communities from Wisconsin, to seasonally profile nutrient transformation and Carbon sequestration -... | ecosystem: Engineered > WWTP > Effluent > Algae... | reverse complement strand
CCGACCTGCTGCCCTTCGTCGCTTAACTGTTAATTAACTTGGTGCTATAATCTTTTGTCTTTTCTGGCGGGTCTGCCAATCGTTGCTTAGCTTTTACTGTCGCAGATCTCCCGACCCATTGCCCTTCGTCGCTTAGCTGGTATTTTTAAGAGCGTCGAAAATAACTGGCGCAATACCTACATCATTAGTCTACATATCAAGAACTTCAATGTCCCTTGATATAAATATGTCACATGTTTTTGTATCTTGAAATATTAAAACAACAGACATGAGCACCAAATATCGCTTTACAGAGAAAGAAGGAATTTACTTCACTACTTCCACCGTTGTAGGATGGCTTGATATATTTACACGGGACATGTACAAAGAAATTGTTTTAGACAGCATTCGTTTTTGTCAACAAAATCAGGGACTGGCAGTACATGCATGGGTATTGATGACAAATCATTTGCACATGATTTGTTCCTTTCATGGTAAGCAGGAGCCCGCCCTTGTATTAAAAAATATGAAGAGCTTTACCGCCATTAAACTTATTGATGCTATTGTAAAAAATCCCAAAGAAAGCAGGCGAGAGTACATGCTTGGTTTATTTGAAGCGGAAGGGAAAAAGAGCAGCAGTAATTTCAGATTCAAGGTTTGGCAGCATGAAAACCATCCGGTGCTGCTGGATAAGGATATCGTATTTACTCAAAAACTAAATTACCTCCACTGGAATCCTGTAACAGCTGGGTTTGTAACAGAGCCGTGGTTTTGGAAATATAGTAGTGCAACAGACTATATGACTGAGGATAAAGGCTTGCTGAATTTAGTAATGCTGGAGTAAATGTTTAGAGTTTAGCGACAGTTGGCAACAGGTCCGGAGACCTGCGCCAGATGGGATCTTTGTTGACGAGATCAAATTCATTTACTCCGCAGGTATTCTCACTACAAGAGTTTTCCAGTCGATGTATCTGCTCCGGACATGACCTGCAGCACCCGCCGCTTTATAACTCCATTCCAAGGCGAGATATTTGCCAGTGGCCAAGTGCAATAGCCTGCAGCACTTGTCGCCTTCAGCGATTGTCTTCTTTCCTTAAATTCTTTCCTAAAAACTTTGTTAAGTTCATTTTCCCACCTCCACTAAAAACAAGCATCCCCCCTTAACTTCGCTGTTTGCATTACAAACCACCTGTCTTAAAACAGCATCTCATGAAGCTAACTAAACAAGCCGTTTCCCTTATCATTTTTCTTTTTTGTTCGGTTCATAGCATCGCCCAGTCTAAATATCCTTCCATCCTCTGGGAAATAAAAAAGCCGGGCATTGCCAAAACATCCTATCTCTTTGGTACTTATCATATCAGCAACAAGGGCGTGTTCAAACTGTCAGATTCTATTTTCTATGCACTAAAGAACGTAGATATGGTGGGTACCGAAGTAAATAATAATATCTGGCAGATGGAGGATGATGCGTATTATAAAATGCGGTACAGCTATGAAATATTAAACGGCAGCAATGGCGATGTGATGCTATCCGAGGGTACATTTCGTAAAACCAGCACCATTGCCAAATTGCCGGCTTTTATTGCGTTACAAGCAGGTTCTATCAACTACTTTTTATACAGGAATAATAAAGGCAATGAAGACTTTGAAGAAGAAGCTTTTTTAGACAGGTTCATTGCATCGGCCGGTTATAAACTGGGCAAAAAAATAGTGGGCCTGGAAAATTACATGGAAAGCGCCATCAAACTAATAGAGGCGGATAAGGAAAGCAAACTGGAAGATAAGCGATCTAACAAAAAATTACCGGATGGCCTTTCTTACGGGATGATCAATGACATGATTTTTGACGGCTATAAAAATAACAGCCTCGACATGCTGGATTCACTCAACAAGTACAACTATAACAGTGACGCCTATTTCAAAAAGTTTATCATCGACAGGAATTATCACCAGGCAGACAGTATGGAGCATTATATCCAGGCTGGCAATGCCTTGTTTGCAGCAGTGGGTTCTGCCCACCTGCCGGGCGACGAAGGTGTGATAGAGATTCTCAGGAAAAGAGGCTATAGTGTAAGACCAGTAAAACTTTCAGGTCATGCTAAAGAAACCATCGAGGCGATTAAGAAAACTATATACCCGGTAAAATTGCAGCGGTTTAATATGGACGATGGATATAGCTACACGTCACCGGGCGAATTATTTCCTTCAGTACAAAACAATATGGTAAAAGTGAACAGTTATGTAGACATGGCCAATGGCAGTTTTTACCAATTCAGCCGCCTGTATAATAACAGTTCTTTCTTTGGAATACATGATACTGCGGTGGTGCATGCCATTGACAGCCTGTTATTTGAAAATGTAAAAGGAGATATCATCGATAAAAAGCGTACTACCCACCAGGGATTTGAAGCTATGGATATTACCAGTACGGTGAAAAATAAAGACAAGGAACGGTACAGGTTCATTGTAACACCTTATGAAATACTGATGCTGAAGGCGGGAGGTAAAAATGATTATGTTCAGCAAAAGCAGGTGGATAGCTTTTTTACGGAATTTAAAATAGAGCCAGTACAAGGCTGGCATGAGTGGACATGTGGTTTTTTTGGCCGGCCAGAAAATAAAGTGCGGTACAGTAAGATTGAAAACAATAGTTCTAAAGGGGTACTTCGTTTTACTTTGAATGATAAAGACCTAAAAACACCGGATGATTACCTGAAACTGGCAGCAGAAAGTTTTATGTCGACGATGGCGTTGCAAAAGGAAGAAGCCGTAACACTGGACCTTACGGCAATAAAAAATAATGATGCCTATACCTATCAATTGAATCATAATGGAAAGCTGATGGTACGGTACAGTGTACAGCATCCCTACTTGTATATCTATTATAGTGCAGCTTTTAATAATGCGGTTCCCAACCTCGACTGGGTAGCCGGTTTTAAAGAGGATAGCAAGACTAACCGTTTCGACTATACCTTTAAAGATTCGCTAAAAGCGGTGGAATTAAAACTGCCATATGCGTTGGCATTCGACAGCAGATGGCAAAGCATGACGGAAAGAAAAACCGATAAACCAGATCCCGATAAAAAATTGAACAGGGATGAAGCGCTTGAATACAGGGCAGAAAAAGTATACCTCGGAAAAGCAAACTGGGATACCTATCAACTGCAGAATCCTGAGAATAACAGTCTTGTTTGGGCTGTAACGGCCAGCATTGACAGCAGTTTTTATTATGCAGGTGCCGGGCTTTTCTGGAAACAGTTTGTTCCTCAAAATCAAAATAGCAGTACTGCCTCAACTAATACTATTAGTGTCAGCAAAGATGAGTCAGATTATGTAACGACTAACTATGTCGGCAGTTCTTATGCTAACAGCAGTAACATTTTGCGCAAAAAAACAGGGTACGTTACCCATCTTCAATATGATACTGCAGATCTTCAGTCACAAAAACTGCAATTTATTGTAGCCGATAGTTTATCTGCAAGGGCGATGCTCCATACCTACTATCTTGTAAACAATAAGCTGTATGGTTTTTCAGAAATCGTGAATTATCCCGGTGGTAAGCCATCTGCGTTTTATGAAAACCTACTCCAGGGTTTTAAACCATTTAACAACAACAAACCTTCCACTCTTTTTGAAAGCAAGCTGCAGCTATTGATAAATAAATACCTTACTGCCAGTGACCTTGCCCAATCTGACCTTGCAGAAACATTGAATTATTTTCATTTTGGCTTGAATGATCTGCCTGCAATTGATACAGCATTGCAGGCTTTACAAAACAAAACGGCTTCCAATAATATTTTAAGAAGAAAACTGGTGGATGCAGTTTGTGCAATGGATGACAAAAAAACCAGTTGGCCCCAATTGTCTTCCTGGCTGAAGAAAGTATATGAAAACAAAGACGAATTGCTCACCATCAGGTTGCAGGCGCTGGAGTGCATACTGGATAAAAGCGATGGTTCAGATGCAGGTTGGGTGCTGAATAATTTGGCGAATAATGATGAGTTCAAAAGCAGTACAGTCCGCCGGTACCTGCTGGAATATTTTAATGACCTGGAAGATAAAGCAGCAGCACGGAAAGCTGTAAAACTCGAAGATTTTGGCTCTGCTGCTGCAAGTCTAAGCATGAATAATTACAGGCGGGTTATGAACCTTTTTGACAGTGGTTTTTATTCTAAGAAAGAAGTAGCCAATGCCTTTAAAGAGATACAGAAAGCTTCGGCAGATAACAAAGTGAGCCTGGCATTAAAAGCCGAGGCTGACCAGTTTAAATATCCTGAGAACGAAAAAAAGAAGAGTGCCTCTAATAGTTATGCCGATAACAACTTCCAGTACTACACCAACATGTTCCACATGTTTTATACTGCATTGCCCGGGGAAAAATTTTTTGAAACCAGCTTCCAGAATGTATTGAATGGCGGAACAGCGAGAGATAGAATAGAACTGCTGCAGGCGTTGGTCAAGCAAAAGAAAACTCCCCTGCAACTCACAGCGCCTTTGCTGAAATCGCTGGAGAATGAAAAGACCTATTACCTGGAAATTTACAAAGCCTATTCTGTCAATAAAAAACTGGATGAACTGGGCAGCCCGTTTAATAACCATACAGATATTGCCCGGACATACTTAAAAGGCAACTCCTACAACGCAGAACAGGTAGACACCATTTATCATTACAAAACTATCAGCAACAATTACTATCCCGCTGATTCTGTTTACTTCTTTTTGTATAAAAGAAAAACAGACCGTAATCCACAATTGGCGTACACAATTCTGCCATTGAACAGGCAGTTTTTTAATACAGACAAAAAAATAATCTACGAACTAACGGACGAACAACTCGATGGTAAAGAGAATTTTGAAACCATCAGCGCCAGGATATTGCGGAAGAATTATGTGAACAGCCTGCTCACAGGTTCCAGGTCAAAAATGTTTTATTTACGAGACCGGAGCGAAAAAAGTATTAGTACTGAAGAGTAGTGCATTTGATTGAATAAAGAAAGATATCAGAAGCGCCGTTTGGCGGGCACAGATTTACAGACCCAGTAATATCTTAAACAAAATAAACATTACAGTAAATGTAATAGCAAATGTAATTGCAAAACTTCCTGCCGTTCTAATTGCACGCTGCCATTTCGGGATCGTTTTAAATAGCTGGTACAATGACCAAAATGCAATAGTGAATGCAACCAGGTCTGTTATTCTTGCCACTGTACGAAGTGTGCTGGTTTCGCTAAAAGCGTAAAAAAGCGGAAATGTAATAATCCGGATAATCAGCCGCTGCCCTGTAAGAAAGGAATGGATGATAATGTGTTCCATGAAATTGTAACCTGCACGTTTAAACAATAACCAGGTGCCCGTAGCCAGAACCGGAATCTGGAGTAAAGAAAACATGGAGTAGTGACTTGCCAGCCATTCACTGGAACTAGCTACAACTTTTCTCATCTCTTCAAATTTTTCACCCGATCCTTTGATCTGAATATTATTTGCCAATAAGTTGATGTGAAAGTAATGGGATAGAAATCCATAAATGCCCGCCAATATAAGCACCAGGGAAACTGGTTTAAAATGCTTTACCCGTTTGCCCTCTAAAAACTCCCGGATGCTGTGTCCCGGCCGGGTAAAAAGTTCCTTTGCACTAAACAGGATGCCTTTGTCAACATGCAGCAGGCCATGTTGTATATCATGCCATAAAAAATGTGTGCTGATCCGGTGGGTATTGGCAGATTGCCCGCAATGGCTGCAAAAACTGCCTTTTACAGTTGTGCCACAGTTCTTGCAAGTACTGATCATAAGCCAGACGTTAAGGTTGAGCTTGTAAAATACGTATCTTTTTAGATCAACCCTTTTTCCTCCAGCGGTTTTTTCTGATTAAGGTGTAAGTGTAAGCGACATGCCAAAACTCACTACCAAAGAGGCTCCGGGCTTTACCGTAATACTTCTTACCTGCCTGTGTGAGTTGAGCGTAATAACAACACCGTTGTTAATAACCACGTTGCAATTTTCATCCGGCAGCTGCCCGCATTTCCAGTTAAGCGGGTTTTCCCAGGCATTATTAAATCCGCCGGTAAAATATGCCGTAAACCTGAGGTACTGTGCGGCACCGTTAGTGCCATCCACCACACAGCGGTATTGATAACCCGTCCAGGCGGTTGGTGGATTGTTCAGGATAAGCAGGGGAGCAGTAACGCCAGTATGGTTTGAATCATCTACCAGGTTGACAAATCCATTGCCGGTATCTACCTGCCACTGGTACTGGCTGCCCGAAATACCCGGTTCCAGTACAATACTGTCTGTAACAGGGCAAAGGGCCAGCGGTGCTGTTTCGTCAATCACATTTTTTAGTATGGCAGTGCGGTTACTATTATTGTTATTTACATCAGTGCCACTTACGATAACATCTGTTTTTCCATCTGCATCAATATCAGCCAGGCTCATGTCTTGCGATGGATAGCTGCCGGCAAAGGAGCGCTGCGGTAAAAAGGAAATGCCACCCTGCGGGCCATTGTTTTCAAATACATACAGGGAGTCCCATGCGGTTAACAGGGCTATATCCGTTTTGCCATCTCCGTTCAGGTCGTTTACTGCAACATACACTGGTGTATACGGACCACTAAAATTGATCTTAGATGAAAAGGCAATACTGCCTGGTGTGGAATTGTTTTTATAAACTGACAATAAACTGGAATCAGATGAGGCATAAATGATCTCTGGCCTGTTATCCCCGTCTATATCCGCCAGTTTCATATCAAAAAAACCGTTTCCAATGGTATTATCCCTGTTTGAAGTGATACTTACTTTGGCTGCAAAACTAGCGGTACCGGGTGTGCTGGTATTCCGGTAGACCAAAAAAGGCGGAAAAAACCGGCTTAAGGAAGTCACATCCGGTTTGCCGTCTCCATCAATATCTGCTATATAGATTTTATTGTCAGCCCCTACATTTCCGGAACCGCCGGGAACTGTGCCAAATGCAAAGTTGACACGGGCTGCAAAGCTAACAGTGCCGCCTGTACCGGTATTCCTGGCTATTGAAAAGCAGGTGCCCTGTTGTTCGTAGCTGATGACAAGGTCTGTTTTACCGTCTCCATCAATATCATTGGCACCCAGTGTATAAGGGTAATTATCACCGCCAAGTATATAGTAAAACGGGTTAGCAAAACGGATGGTATCAATGGAACTGGTATTAATGTAAATGGATACGGAAGCGCTACCGGTACCCGCCAGGGCAATATCCAGTCTTCCATCAGCATTAAAATCGGCAGTGATCATTTGCACCGGTTGCGAAGTGGTTGCATACTGTGCTGCAAAACGCATCACGGCATGGCCTGCGCTGTCTCCATTTTTGTAAACAAAGATCCTGTTACCATTTACAATCCCAGCCATATCTGCCCTTCCATCATTATTGAAATCGCCAAAGCAAGGATAACGGCAGGCTGCCAGGTTTTGTGGGGCACCATAGCTGTTGCTGCGTAGTTGCAAATTGCTGCTATAACGGGTTGTAAATGGCTGCTTACTGTGCGCAATAAATGTATCCACTTTTACTGTTACAGGTTGGTAGAATGACCCTAAGGGTACGGTCACCATAATAACAGTGTCGGTAGCACTGTTCACAATGGCTCTTGTGCCGCCAAAATAAACAAGATTGCTATCTGCCGAATTGCTAAATCGAATGCCTTTTATAATAACCTGCTCACCTGCGGCCGCACTTGCAGGAATAATTGATTGGATAACCGGGGGCTGGGCAAATGTCAGTATAGATGAAAAAATTGAAAATAAAAATACAAAGTACTGTTTGGTCATGTGATGCTGCTTTGAAGATAAGAATATCCATTGCGGATGCTAAAATATTAATTAATACATACAGTAGGTGCTGGAGAGCTAACAACTGGCCGGATTATATAAATAAACGGGACAAAAAAACCGGAGCTTAGTTCAACTGCCAGATAGCAATATTCAAAACAGTGGCAAAACTTACCCAAAGCAGGTAAGGGATCTGGAGATATGCTGCCACATCGCTTAGCTTTTTAAAATTCCCGATCATATAAAGGATCAGTATCCAGAGAATAGCAATTACGATGACGGCTATATGGATCTGTTTAAAATAGAAGAACACAAAACTCCAGGCAGCATTTACAAATAACTGCAACGAGTACATCCAAAGCGCATTACTTCTCTCTGGCGATTCAGGCTTTATCCAGATCAAATAACACCCAATGCCCATTAGAATATAGAGGATGGTCCACACGGGGCCAAATACGGCGTTGGGAGGACGGAAGGAAGGGAATTGCAATGTTTCATACCAACCCGGAATACTTTGCATGGTAAAATATCCAGACAAAGCACCCACTGCAACTGGTATGGCAATGCTCACAATAAGTTTTACAATGGTTGATCTTTTCACTGACCGCAGTTTATTCCTGGTATTATAAGGCAATTTTATGCCAATTGTAAACAAAAGACACTGGGTGGTATTTTACTAGGTCTTATACCGGAGCTTTTCTTCCAGTTCTGCAGGTAAAGCAGGCAGTTTTCTTTTGTCAATTAAAAAACTGTTGAGCTGTGCTATTTCCCTGAAAATATTATGTTTATCTGCTGCTGCTTTTAAATAATCCATACCGCTGCTGCCACCGGTGCCGCTCCTGGCGCCGATCATTCGTTTCACCATATTGATGTGCCGGTAACGCCAGTTGCCTAATTGGTTGTCTATTTCTAAAAGTGTATCTAATAACTGGAAGGGGAGTTCAAGCAAGGGATATTCCCTATAAAGGATTATAAACAAAGCACTCCGGCAAGCCGTGGCACTCAACTGCCGCTCTGCGTTTGCCGGATCATTATTAAAAACCTGGTTAAAAAATGTTTTCATACTGCTGTCATATTCAGGCAGGCTGTTCAGGAATACATGTTCATAGTCGTTCCAGAATTTGGGAGAAGTATAGTTTCCGCTTACCGGCTGGTAGTTCACCCAAAAGTTTTCATCATTGATAAAGGGCATCCGCTCCAGCCATTCATTTACATCCTGCAATAAGGAACGGGAGGCTTCTGCATTTTTTATAATGTCCAGTTCTTCTTTTTTTAAAGCAGAAGTATAAAATTCCTGGCCATAGCGGTGTTCATATTTTAAACCCAATGCCGCTTCTATCTCTTTGAACTGCCAGCTTTGAAATCCCGAAGCAGGCCGGATATAATCCCGGAAAGTAAGAAAGTCCATGGGTGACATGGTTTCCAGAATATCTATCTGGGCAACCAGTTGTTTTAAAATCGTACCCACTCTTTTTAAACGATGAACAATAGTGGAGAGTTCGGAAGAATTATCATTCACTACTTCTTTGTTCATGATCTTCAGCACGGAATCAACCTCAAACTTTACCTGCTTAAACCAAAGCTCATAGGATTGATGAATAACAATAAAGAGCATTTCTTCGTGTGCAGGCTGCATCCCTTCTTTAAAGGTTTCGGGATGCTGTGCATTGAGTATTTGATCGAGACCGAGGTAGTTCTTGTAATAGACAGACATGTTATCGCAGGCAATTTTAGAGCGGCAAGTTAGTGAAAGTTACGGGTTACGGGTTGTGGGATTAATGATGTTTGAAAAGAAGAAAAAAACTTAAAAGATATGTAAGCCGAATACTTTACCCTAAACCCCTCAACCCGTAACCCGCCAACCCGTAACCCGTCGCCTCATACCCCTTATCTCCTCACCTCAACAACACCGTACTCCCTCTCAGATTATATCTTTCTCCCGTATCAATATGAGTATATTGCAATATCCAAACATAGGTGCCCGGGTCCTGCTGATTGCCTTTGTAGGTTCCGTCCCATTTGATCTGCCAGTTCCTGGTTTCAAACAGTTTGTTCCCATTGCGGTTGAAAATGGCAAAATACAGGTCTTTGGCTTTGTAAGCATTGGTAGGGTAGAGGAATTCGTTGAGTCCATCACCATTAGGGGTAAACGCTTTTGGAACAGCGATAAAGCAGTTGCCAACGACCCTTATGGTGCCGGTGGCGGTATCCGAACAACCGAGATCGTTTGTTACAATCAGCCTTGTAGGCAGATCACGGATACTGTTATCATTGTTTACATTATAAAACTGTGGCGGAGGAGATTGTAAAGTACTGGAAAGTCCTTCACCAAAACTCCAGTTCCAGGCAACTACCCGGTTATAACTTCTTTCTTTAAAAACGGCACCATCCTGCGGACAAACCACGGCTGTATTTTCAAAGACCGCTTTAAGTTCGTTATCTAAGAGGATTGAATTATTAGTGGTGCTATCACTACAAACGCCATTGCTAACGATCAGTGTGGCTGTTTTATTTCCAAAAACGGTGTAACTAACAGATGTATCTTTTTTTGTACTGTTGATACCATTGTCAAATGTCCAAAGCCATTTATTTACACCATTGCCACCTGGATGACTGTAGTTAACGACGTCAACTTTGCAACCCAGGTTGATGTTGAAATTGAAATCAGCATTTACGGTGTCTGTGGCAGTAAAATTAATGAAGGAGCCTGCCACAGTTTCCATGCTGCATTCGTTACTCACGGTATTTCCATCGGTACCTCTTTGCAGTGTAATTCTGTAAGTTCCGCCTGTTTGTATGGGGCCGGCCAGTTGTACCCTGATGATACTGCTCAGTCCATCCATGCAACTAAAACCTGCAGCACTAACTACCGTAACCGGTGAGGGCCCTGTTACAATAAAATCACTTCCATCGGCAGCCACGGTATTGCAGAGCATCGGTTTGCTGAATACCAGTTCGAGTTCATCCGGCGAACAGCCAATTTTTGTAAGGCTGTCCATGGGAGTTGGTATTTGAGGAAATACAGTTACTGAGAGATTTTGTCCTAATGGGATCGTACGGTCGCAATTATCCAGCAGGTTGATGCCATTTACATCATTTTTTACTGTGATGGTATAATTACCGGGTGGTACCGGGCTTGCCAGCGTAAGTATGATCGAATCCATATCAAAACCAGCATCACAGTTGACCCCTTCTGCCGAAATGATGGGTGCAAAGGCGGGTGTGACAGTGAAATCGCTGCCATCTGCATTAAGGCTGCTGCATTTCATTTTCTTATTCAGTTTCACGGTCATTTTAATACCGTCACAAATAGCCCTGGCACCCTGTAATGCCGGTTCTGTGGGATCAGTAATACTTGCTGTGCCGCCTCCAAAAGACAATGCGTAGCCGCTTTGAGAAGACACGGTAAAATGACTCACCAACAATATATATTCATGTCCCTGGATAAGCGTGGGCATAGAACTGAATAAAGGGCGGAATGCAGAACCATTGCTGGCACATACTATATTGGACGTGCCGGCATTGGAAGCCCCGGTAATGCCTGTTTCGCCACTCCAGTTGCAGGCAACAAAAATAGAAGGATCATTCTGATAAACGTCATTGGCATTCCTGCCGGTGATGTCAAATATCTGCCAGTCGTAGTCATCGGCAAGATCATTGGGTGTTATTTTAAAGCCAAGCGTACCAGGGCTAAAGCACGTGAACCGGTACCAGAAAGGGTTGATATCAGCAAGTGGTATGTCATCGCAACCAGGGGCAAACACCCTTGTGCCACCGCAGCCCGGTACGGTACTCTGGCTGAATGTATCGGTGCCACAGACAGGAAATGCAGTTGCGGGTGTTTGACCTAAAGTGGTGCATGGTTGGCTTAAAGCCCTGCAGCAAATAAATCCAAGCAATAAAATAAAACTATACTTCTTTATCATAAAAAACTCTTGCAAAACTAATTGTTTGATACATTTTGTACTAGAAGCGTTGCATGAACGGTAAATACTTTAACAGGGTATTAGCCCTTGTGTTCATCAATAATCGAATATAAACCACGGGGCGGCTATATTTGCAGCGAAATTTTATGCACACTATAACTGGAAATGATATTGAGGCCGCCAAAACCTGGTTGATGAACGGCGATGTAGTGGGTATTCCTACAGAAACGGTGTATGGTCTTGCTGCCAATGCTTTAAATGAAGATGCTGTGCTTAAAATATTTGAAGCTAAAAACCGGCCTTCTTTTAACCCATTGATAGTACATATTGCCAACTGGCGGCAGGCAAAAGAATATGTGGAGCATGTACCTGAAAAAGCCAAACGGCTGGCTGTTGCTTTTACACCTGGTCCGCTCACTTTTTTATTACAAAAAAGAAATACCATTCCCGACCTGGTGACTGCAGGCAGTGATAAAGTGGCGATACGTATTCCTAATCATCCATTAACACTGGCATTATTGGATGAACTTGATTTTCCTTTGGCAGCTCCCAGCGCCAACCCATTTGGATACATTAGCCCGGTTACTGCACAGCATGTGCTGGAAGGCCTCGATGGAAAGATCCCTTACATACTGGATGGCGGCGCTGCAACAGTTGGATTAGAATCCACCATTATTGGTTTTGACGAAAACGAAAATGTTTTGTTGTATCGTTCCGGTGGCATTAGTGCAGAACAGATAGAAGAACTGCTGAAAGAAAAAGTGAAGGTTGCAAAATTAGCTTCTGAAGAACATCCTGAAACAGCAGGCCAGTTAAAAAGTCATTATGCACCCCACACGGCTTTATATGTGGGAGATATTGATCAACTAAAAAAACAGTTTGAAGGGAAACGCATTGCCACCATCAGTTTTACAGAACAGTTTGAAGGCATTGATGAAGCCAGGCAATTTATTTTGTCGAATAATGCTGACCTGGATGAAGCCGCTAAAAATTTGTTTACAGTGTTAAGGTTAACGGATAAATTAAAAGTGGATGTGATCCTGGCAGAAAGATTTCCTGATGAAGGAATTGGGAGGGCAATTAATGACAGGCTGGGAAAGGCGCAGGCAGAGAATAAAAGTTAATTGTTAGTTATTACACCAGTATATCCGGTTTTTTTTACCCATTTTATAACTCCGGTATTTTTTGCAAACCATATGGTATCATTACCCTTCAGTCCACTGAAGTTATCGCTCACGGTAAGTACTGCACAATTGTCATATTTTTTATTATCTACTTCAATATTCTCCTTTCCAATGAAAGTAAAAGTTCTCTTACTATCTCCACGTTTATAAAAATAATTCACTCCAATTTTAATTCCTCTTGGGAATACATTGGGGAAGAACTCTTGCCAATATCTTTGATCTTTACTTCCCATGTTGCCCATGTATAATCTTCCTTCATAGAAACAACAAGAAAGCCCTGAGAACGAACGCTCCGTTATATAAGTGCTGTCTTCTAATGTATGATTGGGATGTTCATAATAGAAAAAATTGATTGGCTTAGTACCACCCTGAACCTGAGCATTGGGACTAAGTATTGCTATACCTTTTTTAATGCCTTCAGCATTTTTGAAAATTCCTGCTTTTCTTACCCGGCAAATTAATGTATCATGGTAGTTTGTATTATTATTTGCGGAGTCTCCTGAAAAGGAAAAGATGGTTTGTTTATCGGCGATTAGCGGATAGTATTTTTCAAACTTAATCGTGGAGCAGGATTGAAATAAAAAACATAACACAATTGAAAAGACTACTAAAGACTTCATTGATGATTTACTTAAAATATGTTTTACTTCACTTTTCCCTTAATTTCCTGCAATTTCAGCAAAGCTTCCACCGGAGTTAAGCGGTTTATATCCACCGCATTCAGCAGATCCCTTATCTCTTCAAAAGTTGCCGAGTGAATATCAAAAATATTTAATTGCATTTTGGGAGTAGCGATCTTCTTCATGGTCTCGTCCAATGAACTGCTTTTACCATAAGTGCCTGTGTTGCGGCTTTCTTCCAGTTGCAGTAAAATTTCATTGGCCCTGTCAATCAGCGAAGGCGGCATGCCCGCCATTTTTGCCACATGAATACCAAAACTATGTACGCTTCCACCGGGAGCCAGTTTTCGCAGGAAGATCACTTTATTGCCGACTTCTTTATTGGTGATATGATAGTTCTTTACTCTTGGTAATTTATTTTCCAGCTCATTCAGTTCATGGTAGTGTGTGGCAAACAATGTTTTGGGCTGTGCGGCACTGTTATGCAGGTGCTCTACAATGCTCCAGGCAATGCTGATGCCATCATAAGTGGAAGTGCCTCTTCCAATTTCATCTAATAAGATGAGGCTGCGGCTGGTGATATTATTGATGATGCTGGCCGTTTCATTCATCTCCACCATAAAGGTACTTTCTCCGCCGCTCAGGTTATCGCTGGCGCCCACCCGGGTAAATATTTTATCCGTTAAGGGGATCTTTGCATCACTTGAAGGAACAAAGCTTCCGATATGCGCCATTAAAGTAATCAATGCCGTCTGCCGGAGGATCGCACTTTTACCACTCATGTTTGGCCCGGTGAGAATGATCACTTGTTGTGCACCGGGCTCGAGCAAAATATCATTGGAAATATAACTTTCGCCAACAGGTAAGTTTTTTTCAATCACCGGGTGGCGGCTTGCTTTTATATCCAGGATATTACTATCTGTTACAATTGGTTTCTTGTATTTTAGTTGAAGTGCATTGTTAGCAAAACAAGCCAGGCAATCCAGCACCGCCAGCACATGCCCATTGGTTTGCATCGGGGCAATATAGTCCTGCAATTCATTCAGCAGCTTTTCAAACAACTGTAATTCTATCTGGAATATTTTATCCTCTGCACCTAAAATTTTCTCTTCGTATTCTTTTAATTCCGGAGTGATATACCGTTCAGCATTACTTAATGTTTGTTTCCTGATCCAGCTGGCAGGTACTTTTGATTTATGAATATTGGTCACTTCTAAAAAATAACCAAACACATTATTGTACCCGATCTTCAAAGATGAAATGCCCGTGATGCCTGCTTCCTTCTGTTGCAGTTCTATTAAATAATCTTTTCCACCACTGGCAATTTTTCTTAGTTCATCCAGGTTGGCATCAATGCCATCAGCAATCATTCCTCCTTTGGACGCAAGGGCAGGAGGGTTCTCAATAATTTCTTTTACAATTTTGTCAACAATGTATTGGCAGGGATTAAGTGAATCTGCCAAACGTTTTAAATAGCTATTGTCCAGTCCTTCACAAATTTGTTTAATGGCTTCCACCTGTTGGAGGCCTTTGGCAATTTGTACAACTTCCCTTGGGTTGACTTTTTTCAGCGGCACTTTACTCACCAGTCTCTCAATATCGCCAGCCGCTTTGATGTGCTGTGTTATTTTATTCCTGGTATCAGTTTCTTTGATGAAAAACTCCACCGTATCCAGCCGCTCATTGATCTTAACCAGGTCATTCAACGGCATCAGCATCCAGCGTTTTAACAACCTGGCGCCCATTGGAGATACGGTATTATCCAGCACTTTTAACAATGTGTGACTGCCTTCAGCCCCGCCCATCAATTCAAGGTTGCGGATGGTAAACCTGTCCATCCACAAATGTTCATTGCGGTCGATGCGTTGTATGGAAGTGATATGACCGAGGTTGGGATGTTCGGTATCTTTTAAATAATGCAAGATGGCGCCGGCTGCAATGATGGCTGCATCCAGTCCTTCTATACCAAAACCTTTCAGGCTATGTGTGCCAAAATGTTT
>Ga0075163_10006485_pt1 | contig 15504 bp, 14 predicted proteins | sample JI1023141ADNA_FD_71478 | JGI IMG/M metagenome (GOLD analysis project Ga0075163, IMG submission 71478) | Wastewater effluent complex algal communities from Wisconsin, to seasonally profile nutrient transformation and Carbon sequestration -... | ecosystem: Engineered > WWTP > Effluent > Algae... | reverse complement strand
CCGATACAAAGGAGAAGCGCGAGGAACGGATGTCATCATTCACGACAGCAACTGGAGTCAAGGTGAAAGCCGATACCGTAGGGACTGACCAACGTGGAGCCATTCAGGAGGAGAACCGCCAAGACCTCATTTGGTACGAGGATTTTGAGAACCGAACTACTTTACGAAGCGCTCGGAAGACGAAGAGTATCTGGGAGAACATGGAAGAGGCTCGGACAGGACTCGCCGTTAATGGTTCAGCTATTTATACAGCCAACTACATTTCAGAAGCAGGGAATGTCCATACTTTAATTACGAAGAAAAGCACTCAGAAAGTAGTTTTAATAATCCCTATCAAGGAAAACGGAAAGCCGACATGGGAACGCTACACCCTAGCGGATATTGACCAGATGGAGAAAGACGACGAAGACTTTTGGGGAGAGAGAATGTGTAAGCCGTCCGCGGGAAAAGACGTTCTCTTCAACCGTGAGAGCGTCGAGGCTCAAGTGGCTAAAGAACCTATTAGGGAAACCGCTGGACTCAAGATATTCAAGGAATACGACCCAGGCCATAGGTTTGCATCAGGCCATGATGTCGCTGGTGGAGTGGGCCTAGATAGCTCAACCTCAGTATTCATAGACTTTGATACCATCCCTGCTCAAGTGTGTGCGACCTTTCACAGCAATACGATTAAACCAGAGTCATTCGGGTATGAGGTAAAGCGAGAGAATGATATCTTCGGTAACTGTCTCACAGCCATTGAGAATAATAAGTTCGATACAGTCATTCAAATCTGTAAACAAGAAGGAGTTTTACAATACGGAACGGAGGGAAAGCAAACGGCCGTCATTCAGCAGGCCATCCCAAAAAACTACGGGTGGAATACGAACGCCTTGACAAAACCTAAGATGCTTCTCGCATTTGCAAAAGCTGTAGAAGATGGTTTAATACAGTTGAACGACATCGATCTCATCAATGAATGTAAGGGGTATACCAGGAACGACTTGATTGATACTGAGAACGACCCACGATTGACTACCAGACACTTTGACTTACTCACCGCTGCCTGTATCGCATGGCAGATGAAAGACCACGCCACGACGAAAAGAAGCTTTGAACGGCCAGTGTATAAAATAGGACAAAGAAATTACCAATGATATGCAAGAAGTAGAGCGTTTCATACGCGATAATGAGAAGATGCGCGTTTCCATTACTGGGAATGTCTATTACAACCAACGGGATATCATCAATCAGTCATTCCGACTCCTCAATGGGAAGTTTCTCAACGACAGCGGGACATCAGCGAGTAATACGGTAGGCGGTTCATACTACAACACAGACCAAGACGGATTTGTAAATGTCTTCACTCGTAAGAGCTGGATACCATTTCGTACCGCCGTTCAGGGAGTGGATTTGGATATCAAGGATGCCAAGGTAACAACCAATGTCTTTACCCGGCAGTTCTTTCTGGACATCTTGAAGATGATTTATCACTCTCACTTTGTCCAAACCTTTTTTGGTGAATACCTTGATGAACTAAAAGAATCGACCATCTGGTACGGTTCGACTATCACAAAACGGGCTGGAGGAGAGGTTTCTGTTGTTGACTGGAGAAACTACATTACGGAAGCCAACCAGCCAGACCCACAACTCCGAAGACACGCTGAAATGTTCCCAGCATCGTATGAGTACATGATGGCAAACAGAGAGGGCTGGGAGAATACTTCGGAAATCGAACCGCTCTGGGAGGAAATGCAGAAGCAAGGGAAATCGCTCTTTGATCTCGTTGACTTCTGGACCTGGGAAGAAATGGATGGAAAAGTGCATAAGGTATGCAAGCGTTACCTCGACCGCTCAGTGAGAGACCCTGCGACCTATGAGTATGAGACAAAGATTTTTGGACACCTCATACCGCTCGAAACATTCAAAACGCCGTTTACTATACCTATTACGGGGAAAGAACAAGTGAAACTCTATGGGGAAGAGCGAGAAATGTTCCCATATAGCCAGACTGACTTGTTCAAACTCCAGGGACGAACAATAGCTCTCGGTTTCGGTGAACTGCTCGCCATGCCGGAAATGATGTACAACGAGCTATTCAACATGAAGCGAAAGCTCGACCTGAAAGCCCTCAATGGAGTCTATGTTCATACAGCAATTCAAGGTACGAATGGACTCTCTCAGTTACCTCAAGAAGCAATCGCTGACCTTGATAAAGGAACAGTCATAACGCTTGCTCAGGGTGAATCGCTTAATGTCCTTCCGTTTGATACCCGGAATTTTGAGTTTGAGCAGATGGAAGAGAAGATTTACGAACTCATGCTCCAGCTTACCGGGATCAGCGCTCAAGGGACTGGGCAGACCGTGGCTCCTTCGACTTCTGCAACACAGATTCAGGATAATCGCCTTGTAGAAAATAAAGTCTACGAGTATATTAAAGAAAGATTACACCATGGATTGAATCGTTTGATGCGTGACGGCTACGCGCAAGATATCGTTGACCAATTGACTGAAAAAGAGTTCATCCGAATCACGGGAGATGTACGGAATCTCAAGGAAATTGATAAGATACTGATTGATAACGCGATCAATGACTGGGTGGTAAAGACAAAGGAATCAACCGGAATCTACCCAATGGATGAAGAGGTATTCATGACAAGACAGGCGATTGAAGCTGACATTTCAGCTCTGGGTGAATCACGATTCCCTGAGATAAAGAGGGAAATGTTCGAGGATATCGACACCTATCTCGAATGGAGCTTCGTTGATGAAGCCATCGACATGAAACAGCGCTTCGACACCCTCAATGCCATGAAGAATGACCCAGAAAGCTCAAAGAGCAAGTCAAAGATTGAAGACGAACTCATTTCACTTGCTGGACTCAATCCTGCTAACTACGACAAAACGGAAGAAGAACTGGCGGCAGAAGAGGAAGCAAGACAGGCTGAACTCCTCGCTACTCAAGGATTAAATACCCCTGTAACCGTATGACGAAGGTAACTGTGCAAGTGAACGGAGACATGAAACGCGCTCTTGAGAAGCCGGATAACCAATTCTCTATTGCCTCATGCGATATCATGAAACGATACCCGAAACTCGACGGATGCGATGAAGTGATTACGACATTCAATTTCCAAGACAGGCACTATATCATTTACACGAAAAAGGATGTATAGCCCACTGACACGATTCTTTAACCCAGAGCTTGCGAAAAAGGAAAAGGAAGCGAAAGAGGAGCAAGAAGTGAGAGCCAAGAAACGCTCCTCAGCCCTGAAGGAATTAGAACTCAATAAGGGATTTCAGGAGTTTGTTATAGGGTACATAAAGATGCGAGTAGCAGTGCTCTCAGATATCGGTTCAATGCCGGATAAAGGAAACTTAGAGAACGAAATCTTCGGAAGAAAGCAGCGCTTAGAGGAGTTAAAAGAGTTACTTAACAACATTTCTAGCACTTCGCAGAGGGATTAAAAGCCTTCCCGAAGCGCTGGAAAGCGTGGTGGCGAGTTTAAGTGGCAAGTAAGCCGCACTCGCAAGTGTAACGATTAGTGTTTATGTCTGAACTAGAAGACCCAAACCTAGAGGAAGAGGATGCGTCCAAACTTCCTGAAGGAGGCGAATCAGAGGACGAATTGGCTGGACTTTTTAAAGAGGAAGAAGCCCCAGAAGGAGAGACGGCAGATGAAAAAGTCGCTCGTCTGGAAGCTACCGTAGCGAACCTGCAAAAAGGAGTCGCAAAGCATTTCTCTGATAGAGGCCGTGAACGGAAACAGGAAACTCCGAGTGAAATACCGAAAGAGACTCCGAAGTCCGTTCAAAACGACGATGTGACCGAGTTGTTCTATACGACCAACCCGAAAGCAGAACTCGTAGCGGAGCAGTTGAAGACAGTCGCCGACAAGTTGTATGGCGGCTCAATTCTCAGGGCATGGAAGAATGAAGAATTCCTCCGTGACAAAGCTGAATCGCTTGCCAATAAGAAGACTGAAAGTGAAGCGAACAAGGCAAAGATCGGAAAACCAGCAATCGGTAAGAGCGGTGGCCCAGCGGATTACAGGAGTATTTCTTCAAAAGAAGCTCTGAAACTCCCTGACGATGAATTTGCGAAGTGGTCCAAGGCGAACCAGTAGAAGGCTACAAATCGTCGTTATAGTAGATTATGGCTAACGACTTAACAGCATCACGACCAGAACTCTGGTCAAAGCGGATGCAACTCGCTCAGCACAAGTCCCCAATCTATCAGAAGATTGCGAACCTGGAAGAGCGTGAAGCAGTAGAGCTTGGTGATACCGTGCATCGTCCGTACCGTTCCGTTCTCGGGGTGAACACCCTCGGCACTGATGGTTCGTACACGATTCAGGACATCACCGACACCGACGAGACCCTCGTCATTGACCAGCGGAAGGAAAGCTCTTTCCAGGTGCAAGATGACGACCGTCTCTTCAACAAGTACAACAACATGACGGAGGCTGGTAACGCTTACGCGGACGACCAGTCACGGGTACTGCAAAACTATGTTGACGGTACGTTCCTTAAAAACATGGCAGACGCAGCGGTAGGCAGCCTCACGGCTGTTACGCTCTCGACATCGAACGTGGTCGCTCAATTCGGTGACGCAGCCCAGAAGCTGACCGAGCAGAGCAACCGCAATGACCTCATGAGCCTTGGCTTGTGGGCGATTCTCTCCCCGGCGTATTACAACATCCTCGTCCAGTCTATCGCTGGCCGTGCGACTACGCAGGGTGATCGGGCGATGGAAAACGGCTACATGCGAACTGAATTTGGTTTTGACATCTATAACTCGATGTCGCTCCCAACCAGCCATGTTCTTGCCCTCGCAACGAACCCGACCAACGGCGACACTGTGACGTATGATGGTGTGACATTCACATTCGTCTCGTCTATTGGCTCAACCGCTGGTAACGTGCTCATCGGTGCATCGGCTGACGCGACCCGTGCAAACCTGGCTACTCTTATCAACGCTCCTGGTACGACAACGGCCAACGGTGTTGCTCTGAGTGACACGCCTGGTGCGTATGGTGTAGCTTCACCACGCAAGAAGTTCACGCAGTACGTTGCTGCGACTAACAATGACACCAGCAATACGCTGACCATCACGAAAGTCGGTGGAAACCGTGTCACTGTGAGTGAGACGCTGACAGACGGTACAGACACCTGGACCGCTGCTTCACAGCTCCAGTACAACCTCTTCGGATTCGGCAAGCCGACCGATATGGTTCTCAAGCGAGCGCCGAAAGTCGAAATCAAGGATGTTTCTGGCAAAGTCGCCAAAGACTTCGTGGCTTGGACTGTGTACGGTATGAAGACCTTCTCCGAGGGTGCTACTCACATCGTGAAAGCTCCTATCCGAACGGACGCGATGTAATCGGAATACAATTGAATACTTACAGGGGGACGGATTGGCTCCGGCCTCCCACTAAGCAAACAATTATGTATACAATCATCAACAAAACTGGCGGCATCTGGGGGACATGCGAAACCCGTGAGGAAGCCGAGCAAGTGTGTCTCGTAAAGGGGTACTCTATCAAAGAGGACATAAAGGAAGCGGAGATCGAAGTGCCGAAGAAGAAATCTGTAAAGAAATCGAAGTAATCGTATGATTGGAAGCGACATACTCTCGCTGGCCTATAGACTGGTCAATAAAGACTCGGCCACATTCCTCGATGCCAACTCGACGAACATTTACGCTGACCTAAACAGGATTTATGGTCATAGAATCCTTGATATTCTCCGTGTTCGAGTAGACAAGAACGCTTCCATCACGAACGCGACAACTACCCTCATCTCGACTGTTGGGTTGGTGGCGGGAGATAACGGGTTTAATGGAGAATACGCTTTTCCAACGACGCTCCTACGCCCTGTCCGCTTTGAAGTCTCCTATGATGGGGTAAATTGGCTCAAGGCGACGGTTTACGACAATGAACTGAACAACCTATCGGAATACAACGATACGCAGCTTGCAGGGGCATTTTCACAAGGCGCTCCGAGAGTAGACTTTACGAGAAATTCCTATAAAATCCGTCCTCCAAAGACGACCGCTGGAGACATCGCAAACGGCATCTATATCGAGTACGAGAAACGCCAGACGGACTTTGCTTCCGGTACAGCCCCAACTGAAATAGAGTCAAACCTCCACGACATGCTGGCCTGGGACTTGGCGAAGTTGGAAACCGTCATGCATTCCTCCAAATACTCCACCCAAGAGCTGACTGTATTCAACATGGAACACGCCAAGATGGAAAACAGGTTTCTCGCCTTCTATGCTACGAATCTTCCGACCAAAAAGACTATGACATTTAACTTCGCCGGATTACCACGATAATGCCTGTCTACACTGAAATTCCTAGGCCGTCAGTACCGACCTACACGGACATTGAGAAACCTGGTTTTGTCACCGACTTTGTATTCATGGACGGGGTGAACTATGTCTTCCAAGACGGCATTCAAAAGGTATTCAGCGCCCTAAGTGATATGTACACAGAAATCCCTAAACCTTCGTAATATGTCAGAAAGACTAGACCAAAGAGATGTCCTTGCCACACAGCCAGCCGATGGGGATTTGTTTCATGTAGTCGATGTTTCAGATGCAACCGATCATGCTAACGGGACTTCAAAGAAAATCGCTTACTCTGTGCTTGCTCCAGACTCTTCTGACACGGTAAAGGGTAAAGTAGAACTGGCTACGACTGCCGAAACAACCACGGGAACAGATGCGACAAGGGCCGTCACCCCAGACGGACTTCACGACATGACTTCCCTAGCAGGGGCAGCCTGGTTCTTAGACGATGACACAATGTCTTCTGACTCTGCGACGAAAGTCCCAAGCCAACAGAGCGTAAAGTCGTATGTCGATACCCATGCGTCAGATACAACAACACATGGAACGACAGGAAACATTGTTGGAACAAGTGATAGCCAGACCCTGACAAACAAGACGCTCACGAATCCAGTTATCAACTACACCGACACCACGATAGGCGTGAATGTGAAGGCAAGAGCCGCCAGAACGACAAACCAGTCAATTGCCGACGCTACCGCTACGAAGCTCACACTTGATACAGAAACCTACGACGTTGGCGGTGACTTCGATGCTGCTACGAACTATCGGTTCACTGCACCTGTCACTGGGTATTACATGATTTGCGCTCAGGTAAATTATGCTTCGGCAGCAGACGGTTCCGTAGAACAGCTCGATATACGGAAGAATGGTAGTGATCTAGTTAGAGCCACTGGAAGAGCGTCAGGGACAGGGAATGCGTCAGTCAATCTTAGCGACATTGTTCTTCTAACAGCGACTGACTATATAGAGTTGTGGTTTACACACGGAACTGGAGCAGGGGAGAACTGCACTGGTTTTATGTCAGTACATCTGCTTTCTGTATAAATATGAAACCAGTCGTCTACGGACAATTCCATAATGGACTTAGCCAACTCGGGAAACTTGAGCAAAACAAGTTCCCTACGCTTACCAACTGCAATATCCACTCCGAGACTGGTTTAGTGACCTGTAACTTAGCCATGACGACCGACTCCACGACACCCAATGAGGCGTTTTTCTCTTGTATTGATAATTCAGGGAATATATGGGCGGCCTCAAAAACTACTGGGAAGATATGGAAACGAACCAGTGGAGGGACTTGGAGCCTGGAACATACGAACGCCAACACCGCTCATCGAGGGATTCGGTACTTCAACGGATATATCTTCTTCTGGACTGCCACGAAACTCGGTCACTTTAACCTGGTTTCAACTTATACAGATTCATTTGCTACCTTTACCAACGGGAACGCTCGGGGAAGTGTCGAACACGCTAACTCACTCCTCATCGGGGACGGGAAGTATATCGCTCGGATCGACTCGGCTAACACCTTTTCAGCCAACGAACTAACCCTCCCGGCTCAATTCATTACGACCGATATAATCTCTCTTGGGGACGATGTACTGGTGGGAACTTATGTCTCTACTTCCGTTGCCTACTGTAAGGCTTTTCTCTGGAACTCGGTAGCGACTTCGTGGACGATTGAAGATGAAGTATTTGAAGTCGGGATAAACTGCTTCATTCAGTTGGATAACCTGTACATGGCCCAGTGCGGGACTTCGGGAAACTTCTACTACTGGACTGGCTCTCGTTTCGCCTATTTTGGGAAGATACGAGGAATTACAACGGCTCTTGGAGAACAAATGAGCGCCATCCTGAACCGAAGACCGCTTTTCGCCAATGGAACGCAAATCTACTCCATCCACAAGGAGGATAACGGACTAAACTTCGCTTTTTGCGGGGAATACACCTGTTCGGCCTCCATCTCCTCTCTCATCGTCCAGGGACAGACCTTGATCGCCTCGGTAGGGACGGGAGCGGAGAAGATCGGCACTTCCTACGCAACAGCAGTCATAGAATGCCCTGAAACAGAACTCGACCCAACAGACCAGCCAAAACGAGGGGTTGTTGTGAGATATGATACTTACGGTGAAGGGGTAGGGATTGAAACCTCTATCAACGGGGCAGCCTATGTAGCGAAAACCGAAGTCCTAGACTCTCAAAGAAAAGAAGTCTCGTACAATGGGGGTGATGGGTTCGGGGTAACGATACAGGCCCGCGTTACTCTTACACCATCAGGTGAGTCCGTACCAAAAGTGAAAGTCATAAAAATCCTATGAGAACCGTCATTTGGAAGCTGAACGAAGTCGCCTCTACTGCTAGTGGAAGCCGCACGGTGATTGAAAGCGAGTCAGAAGCCCGGAAAGCAGGTGAAGCCTATATCCAAAAGCTCAAAGACGAAGGCGAAACTGTACTTGAAGTCAAAGAAGTCGGCAAGAAACTGACTATTACCCTGGCATGAGCGAGATAGACACCTCACAACCAGCACAGAACGAACTCCCGATGGACAACCCGGTCTATGGGTCGTATTTGAAGAACCTCAAAGAGCTAAAGGTCGGGGCTGGAGACGAACAGCTCTATGTCGGGAAGGATGGACTCCACATGGGGGCCAACACCTTTGTTGACGCTCCATTCAGCGTTTCTTATCTCGGGGCTTTGATCGCCGCTGGTGCGACTATATCGGGAACGATAAATGCCAACTCTGGGACTTTCACTGGGACTATAACAGTTTCAGGGAACATCGTTGTTGGTTCTGGGACTATAACAGTCGGCTCTGGAACGGAAACTATCGTCCTCGATGGTACGAGTGGAGACATGCTTTTCAAAAACTCTGGTACGACCGTCGGGCAACTCGGAGTGAGTGCTGGAACAACAGTGCTCAATGGTGCTGGAACAGACTTGTATATCATAAACTCTGGTTCTGGAGCTATCGCCATGACTTCTCAAAGTGGTTCTGTCTTCATAACATCGAACAGTGCGGATGTCTCTCTGGATGCCGGTGACGACCTATTTCTCACTTCGGCAGGCGATACATCTATCACTCCTGGTGGGGATGTATTCATAGTAAGCGCTGACTTGTTTGTTGATGGGGAGGTAACAGCGGACGCCTACAACGACCTGGCCGAATATTTCGAGGCGACAAAAGAGTTCTCAAAAGAGAAGATTTCACTCGGTACTACGGTTGTTCTGGAAGGGGAAAAAATACGACCAGCGAAGGACGGAGAACAGCCAATCGGAGCCATCTCTAAGACTGCTGGTATTATCATGGGAAGCCAGAAAGTGAACTGGCAAAAAAAGTTTAAGAGGAGTGACTTTGGAGAGTTTGAGAAGGATAGTAACGGTGATCGCGTTGTGGACTCCGCATTTGACGAAACAAAAGTATACATCCCAAGAAGTGAGCGTCCAGAGTGGAATGTTGTCGGTCTTGTTGGTAAAGTAAGGATAAGAAAAGGCCAGCCAGTGGCCGACCGATGGATAAAGTTGCGTGATGTGAGCGAAACCGTGGAAGAGTGGCTAATTCGGTGAGCAGTATGAAAACAACTTCTCTAGTTTCTGGTAGTTCACTTCCTGAATGGCGATCAGCTCATCCGAAACACGAGAAAGCTCTCGGTACGCCTCTAACTTCTGATGTTGACGGAAACAAATAACCGACAGGCTAACTGAAACAACAACTGCCAGCACAAGAGCATAGCGCATAAAATGTAATTAAAAGTAACCTAGTATTAGCACGGAAATATAATACTGTCAACACTATGGCCGACCCAGTAATCCCACCAGTCGTACCAACCACGCCAGTCCCAACTGTGGCTCCTGTTCCGACTGTTTCAACCGTCCCTATCCCAACGGCGAATACTGTCTATGGGGCAACAAACATCGCACAGGCTGCCACTGCACCAGTCGCGGCTCCAAACCCTGCCCTGGATGAGTATAATGCGTTCCTGAACACGCCTGACATGATAGCGGCCAGGAACCAAGTCTCGACTCTCCAGAATGCCATCAACTCCGAACGAGCCGGACTTCGGAACACTACGACGGGGCTGGAGTACCAAAACGACCAAGCTGGTGGGACGACTGGGGCTTCTATCAACCTAATCGGTCGGCAAGTAGGACGAGCCAGTGACCTATCCTCAAACCGACAAGCTGCTTTGGGTGAGCAATTCAGTGCTGCTTCTAACTTCCTACAGTCCCTCGAATCAACGAAGCGAGAACAGTATCAGATAGTCCAGGCTGAAAAGCAGAGAATCCAAGCTATCAACGCTCAAACAGGCGGTCAAGCCGGAATCCTCCCAACGGATACCTACGAAGTAGCTGTCCAGAAAGCCTACAAGTGGCAGAAGAAACAGGATAAGAAGGCTGAAAAGAAAGCCAAGGAGCAATCTGATGACGACCGGAAGAAAGCACTCAAGAGTGAAATCGCAAAACTCGGGGGCAGTTCAAAGACGAAGAAGGGTGGGACACTCTCTCTCAAGGAGCTTGAAAAGGAATACAACCGACTCTCTGGTGAAGCCTACAAGAAGTCTCAGATCAAGACTGGTGACGGTGGGAAGTCTAAGAACACGGCTATTACGGCACTCTTGACCAAAGCAGCAAATATGGCTAATGGAGATACATTTATCAAGAACAACGCCGCTCTCTATGGCCTCAAGGAATCTGATTTAACGCCATATACCAGCAAACCAAACTGGGGAGATGGGTATCGTTCTGCACCCGCTCAAAGCACAGAAGCAACAGGCGAAGTGAGAAAGATTATGGATGCTCTCGGAGTAGACGCAGCCACCGCACAGAAAATGATTCTTGAAGAAGCCGCAAACGGATAATCATGTCTATAGCCGATAAAATCATCGAAAAGTACCGCGCTGGAGACAGCGGGAGCGTAGCGGATAGAATTATCCGTAAGTTTAAAGGTCCCTCGGTACAAGACAGGGTTAAAGAGGCACGGGATAAGGCCGAGAAATACTACCAAGAAGCCGAGGACATCAATAACTCCTTCCTCGTGAAAGGTGCTGAATTGGTTAATTCCCTTGTTGGTACGACTAAAGCTGTTGGCGCTACTGCGGTTGATGTTCTAACCCCGTGGGATAAATCGAGAACCGACTCGGTGCAATACAAAGGCGTTGAATACAAGACTCCTGGTGGGAAAGGGGCTGCCGGAGGAGCCAGAATCGCCCAAGGTGATGTGAAAGGTGGACTCGGTGAAATCGGCAGTGGTCTCTTAGATGTGGCCCAGTTTATCCCTGTTGGTGGGGCCGTTGTTCGGGGTGCGACCAAAGCCACTCCGATCATGCAGACACTGAAAGGACTCGGAAGCGTCCAAGGGTTGAAAACCGCCGGGATGGGCCTCCTTAAAAATAAATCTGTCCAACAAAACGCCGCTCTAATGGGTGGGTACGGAGTGACAGATGCCATGCAAGAGAATCAGGGACTGGGTGGGATAGCTTTAGAGGGAGCAAAAGGTGTCGGACTCGGGGCCGGACTTGGCCTTGGATTTGAGGGAGCGGGCAGTCTCATTGGCCGAGCGTTCACCAGTCTTTTTGAGAAAATAGGGACTCGTCCGAAGAGAATCGTGTTACCGGATGAAGTGAAACAGGTTTCTGATGAAATCTCTACCACTCAAGGTAAGCCCGTCACACCGGAAGAAGAAAACGCTATCCTCGAAGCACTCTCTAACGGAGCCACCAAGGAAGAGGTAGTGGACGCTGTAGGGATGGAGAAAATGATGACTCCCAAACCGTCTCTCCTCGAAGTAGAAATGACCGTCGAGCAGAACATCGGACGGCAGCTTGATTTAGAGGAAAAGATGACCCTGAAAACGGATATTGACAGCGGAAAGCCTGTTGAGGAGATAGTGCAGGGTTTCACTGCGCCTAAAGCACCCGTGGGAGCTCCTAAAACCGCATTAAAATCGCCTGAGAAGGCCGATACGCCTGAAACAATACCAGTACAGGCTGACAACGGAGATGAGGCATTTTTGAAGGCTGTAGAGGAGCGTTTTAAGGCTTCCAAGACCAACAAGTTTCGAGAAACTAAGGATGAAAAAGGACGCTTTACTGGAAGCACTCGGGAATCAGGGGATGCTGCAAGGGATGAGTTGGCTGAGGCAATCGAAAACCGAATCAATACCATTCCAGATAATAGCGTGGTTAATTTCGGGTATCGGGAAGACTTACGAGCTATTCAAAGTAAGGTCGCTAAAGCGAAACCTGCCGATCTCCCTGCCTTAAAAGCGGAATCTGATAGGATTGCCCAGGAAATACTGGATAAGAGGGCTACAAAGATACGGCCAATCATCGCCAAAGACAAGAAAATAGCCTTTACTCGGACAGTCGCCAATGAGTCTGATAACTTCAACGAGTTTCAGGTGAACTTGAAGAAACGAGGCGAGGATATAACGACTATCTTCAGGTCTAAGGCTGCCGCCGAGGAGTTTTTCAACAAGAACTCAAGCAAGCCAAAGTATCGGACTGAAGGCGTGGCAGATGAAACAAGACTCAAAGAAGTTGCTCGTCGTGAACTTAGGCTGACTGAAAACATGCGTGGGGAGCAGAAGTCCGCAAGAAAGAAAGCTCTTGGATTTGAGATGTCTGCACTCAAGCGCCAACTAGCAGGAAACCCAACCGACAAGGAACTCAGGAACGCTAAAAAGTACCTGGAATCAAATCACCGAGGAAAGGAAGTCACGGTTGATGGTAAGAGTGCCACCGCTACAGGCCGAGCCTCTTTTGGTAAGCACGAAGTGAAGTTTTCAGACGGAACCGTAAAGTATGTCGATGGGAAGAGTATGAAGTCTGATGCTATCAAACAGGAAGACCTGATAGCCCACATAAAGTTTGAGGCAAGAAATGTTTTGCAAGGGAAAGAGGACTTATTCAAGATTGACTACAAAAAAGTAGCTGAACCAGAAGTAACTATACAACCAAAGAAAGGCGAGTCTCTTGTCGAGGCGTTTGACCGTGTGGCTAAAGTGAAAATAACACCTGGACAAGAGGCTAAAATAGTAGCTCTTAACAAAAAACTCTTCGGTGATGAAGATGTTAAAATAACCGCTCAACTCCTCACTCCCGAAGGACAAAAGGCTTTTGGTGTCTACAAGAACAAAGTCATTAAAATCTTGGACGGACAGGCCGACCCGACGGATACCTTTTACCATGAAGCAGTCCACAAATACCTTGACCTCTTCACCACACTTGATGAACAGAAAAAGATATATGTCGAAGCACGAAAACTCTGGAAGACGGATAATCTCGATGAGCTAGAGGAAAAGATAGCCGAAAACTTCATCCGCTACGCTAAGACAAACGAAGGAGTAGTAGGAACGATGAAAGTCCTCTTTGACAAGGTTATCGAGCGTATTAAGACTGCCATTGGTGGTGAATCTTCTATCGAAGCGCTCTACAAAGACATCTTGGAAGGGAAAGCGAAACAAGTAGAAACACCGAAAAAAGCCTCTATAGAGCCTAAAGTAGAGGTGGAAAAGCCACTTGTAAAGCAGGATGCACAAGTAAAACCGAAGACATCTGTAATAGCCTCTCGTCTCAATGAAGCGCTCCCAGAAGGTTTCAAGATTGATGAGTCTTACGACCCCAAAGTTATTAAGGACGAAATAGACAAAGCGGCTCAAACTATCTCGAAGGATAAGGAAAAAGCAATTCAGAAGGCTTTTGACCCGAATACGAACCCAGTCGAAAGAGACGCTATCCTGATTGAACTCTCGGAAATCGCTAAACGAGACGGAGACTTCGGGGCTGTGGCCGACTTGTTCCAAAGACGAGCCGAACTCATCCGCTCTGGGGCGCAATCATTGAACATGGAAAAAGCCTCTATCCTACTCAACCCTCAAGAGAAATACATGCGAGACATCGTAAACTCAAGACTGGCTAAGGTGAAGATAAATGGTAAGGATTTAACGGAAGTCGAAGTGGCTGCTGTACGAAAGACGGTAAGAAAAGAAACGAGCGAAGCAGCAAAGAAAGCCTTCAAGATTCAGGACGCTCAAGAACTCTTTAATTCTCTCCTCTGCTGATTATGTCTAAATGGTGCATCCCCAAGCATGTCATGGCGAACATGGCGAAGTCTATCAAGGGCTTGGCTGATTCAGGGCAGATTCAAAAACTGGTAGACATGAAGTCTGCTGATCGACTTGAGTTTTTCAAAAAGAACCTCAATACGGAAGATGCTGTACGATTTAACGATGCACTTGAAAAAGCAGTCTCCTCTAAGCGTCTTAGGGCTTTGGGTGATTGGATTAAGAAGAACCTCGACGAGAAGTACCGGAAGGATGAAATAACCGCTTTAGGGAGAGACTTCAAGAACCTAGACGAAGTGAATGCCTTTATCGAACAGAAAACCCAGTCACTTGCAGATAAGAAACTCGGTGTCTCTCTCACGGTAGAGGAGACCAAGAAATTCACTGATATAGGGAAGAAGATGTATGAGGCCGGGGTGAAACTTGGCTCTGACTTCATTGACCTTTCGACAAAAGAAGGCTACGAGAAGGCACTCCCATTCGGGAAAGCTCACAAGGAAATGACCGAATTTACTTCCTCTCTCATGCCTGTCTCGGCTTGGAAGTCGTTTGCTAACCGTATCGGTCGAGCGACAATGCTTGCTTCTATCAAGACCCCTTTCCTGAACATCGAGTCAAACAGCATCAACGCCATTACAACGGCTGTCGCTCGAAGACTAGAACGCTGGCAGTTTACCAGTGCCGTGGATAAGGGCGTGGCTTCACAGTTCACTAAAAACTCACGCCAATTCTTCAAGGAAACTGGGATAGATATGTCCCGCATGATTTCGTTCGAGGACACCGTAGCAGGAGCCGGAAGAATGGTAGGTGAGAATGTTTCAGATGGGAAGTTTCTCAAAGGATACACGGATTTCATCTTCAACAAAACCCTTTCCACACCGGATGTGGCGTTTGGATCATTTGCCTTCGCTGACAGCGCTTCTCTCAACGCTTCTCGTATAGCAGGAAATGACGCAAAGAAGGCTACGGCTATCTTTAAGGACTCAACTCTTCTCAATCCGAAGACTGACGAAGGGAAAGCGGTAAGGATTCAGGCGATAGCAGACGCTCGACTCGCTACCTATACAAATGATTCTTACACCGCTAAGGGGTTGGAAAAGACCCG